>Ga0066602_10002452_pt1 | contig 10953 bp, 9 predicted proteins | sample Higcelweek5metaG_FD_59481 | JGI IMG/M metagenome (GOLD analysis project Ga0066602, IMG submission 59481) | Freshwater pond sediment microbial communities from the University of Edinburgh, under environmental carbon perturbations - High... | ecosystem: Environmental > Aquatic > Freshwater > Pond...
GGCGTGGGGCTAGGTGCGTTCAATCAAGCAGAGGGGCTGATTGTTAGGCTTAGGGTAATGGTTTTATTGTTGAGTAGGGATTTGCGAATAAGCGCAAAACGAGAAAAACGCCGTCAGACAGCTAAAGCCGTACCGTGACCCGAAGAAATTGCCGAGGCTGCGCTCAAGGCCCAGTTTCAATCCACGCGCCCGCGTGGGGCGCGACTTTATTCGTAGCCATACTCTGTGCCTCGTAGAAAAAGTTTCAATCCACGCGCCCGCGTGGGGCGCGACCTGACGAAATCGGCACGCTATGCGCCAGCCGCCGAGTTTCAATCCACGCGCCCGCGTGGGGCGCGACGTTCTTTGCTAGATGACGTGCGCCCGCCAATCGGGTTTCAATCCACGCGCCCGCGTGGGGCGCGACCGCGTCAACTGAGGAGATCCGTCTTTTGCGTCAAGTTTCAATCCACGCGCCCGCGTGGGGCGCGACCAGGCCATCACAACAACGCCCCCGTCGTAACCGCAGTTTCAATCCACGCGCCCGCGTGGGGCGCGACCAGCTATCCGAAACCGATATGTACTTGTACAGCTCTTTGGTTTCAATCCACGCGCCCGCGTGGGGCGCGACCGGGGGAAGCCACGCACTGGCGGCCAGCATGTGGTTTCAATCCACGCGCCCGCGTGGGGCGCGACGCGGGGCTTTTGGTGCTTATGGCGTGTGGTGCGGGTTTCAATCCACGCGCCCGCGTGGGGCGCGACGGGATGCACGGATGACGGTTACGGGCTAATGCTGGTTTCAATCCACGCGCCCGCGTGGGGCGCGACCTACTCGTACCACTATTTATGCAGACGAAGTGCAGTTTCAATCCACGCGCCCGCGTGGGGCGCGACGTAGCTGCTGGGCTGGCCGATCGCACGGGATCACTCGTTTCAATCCACGCGCCCGCGTGGGGCGCGACACCGGCGGCGCTACACACTACTACGCGGCCAGCATGTTTCAATCCACGCGCCCGCGTGGGGCGCGACATGATGGCATCACAATCAAGCTGCATACCCCTACAGTTTCAATCCACGCGCCCGCGTGGGGCGCGACAGCTTACTCAGCTTCGTTACCTCGAAATGATCGAAGTTTCAATCCACGCGCCCGCGTGGGGCGCGACCAAAATACGGTTTGGCAAAACAGTAGCAAGCTAGTGTTTCAATCCACGCGCCCGCGTGGGGCGCGACTGGAAGAAGTACGCCGTCGGATCTACTGGCGGCGTTTCAATCCACGCGCCCGCGTGGGGCGCGACAATCCGGGGGCATCGTTTGCGCCGATCCCTTCGAGTTTCAATCCACGCGCCCGCGTGGGGCGCGACGACCTGACCCGTGCCGGGATCATCGCTGCACTGGTGGTTTCAATCCACGCGCCCGCGTGGGGCGCGACGCGGTGACTAACGCAATGATCAGCGTCAACCGCGTTTCAATCCACGCGCCCGCGTGGGGCGCGACTTGCTTTGACGGTTAAGGCCGCAGAGACAGCCAAAGTTTCAATCCACGCGCCCGCGTGGGGCGCGACAATTTCATCTTTTTGTATAGATGTTTATTATGCTGTTTCAATCCACGCGCCCGCGTGGGGCGCGACGACCGCCGCTGTTGATACTCAGCACGACCGATTGGTTTCAATCCACGCGCCCGCGTGGGGCGCGACTGCTTGATCTTGCTCACACTACAGTTATTCACTGTTTCAATCCACGCGCCCGCGTGGGGCGCGACATAAGGCGCGCATTGACAAGCGGGGCGTTAGCGCGTTTCAATCCACGCGCCCGCGTGGGGCGCGACGCGGTTGATTTAAAAACCGCTCGGTGCCGGGTTGTTTCAATCCACGCGCCCGCGTGGGGCGCGACTTGAAGACGACGTGGTGATTTACGCCGGGGCTACGTTTCAATCCACGCGCCCGCGTGGGGCGCGACGCAGACCCGAAATCGACTCTTGAAAAACTGGCCGGTTTCAATCCACGCGCCCGCGTGGGGCGCGACCGCGCTCCGTAAACTCAAAACCAAACTCAGGCCAGTTTCAATCCACGCGCCCGCGTGGGGCGCGACGCCATTGCTGAGGCAGCGCAGGTGGCGTCAGATCGTTTCAATCCACGCGCCCGCGTGGGGCGCGACGCTACGGCCCAAGAGCGTTCCGCTGATGCGCTTGTTTCAATCCACGCGCCCGCGTGGGGCGCGACTGGTGTAGTGTTGACTTCGCTATCTGGTGCGATGTTTCAATCCACGCGCCCGCGTGGGGCGCGACATAATCCGTTTGAGGCCATGCGCAGCGCTCTCGGAGTTTCAATCCACGCGCCCGCGTGGGGCGCGACACATCAGCACCAAAACCCTGCACGCTGCAATGCAAGTTTCAATCCACGCGCCCGCGTGGGGCGCGACCTGCTGAGTTATCCACAGGCGCAGAGTCCGGTGGTGTTTCAATCCACGCGCCCGCGTGGGGCGCGACAGCCGACCCTGAGTACCCATCCGTCAGACGTGTTAGTTTCAATCCACGCGCCCGCGTGGGGCGCGACCGTCAGACAGCGTCAGCGCAGCCCGTAGGGCGGTCGTTTCAATCCACGCGCCCGCGTGGGGCGCGACGAGTTTGCCGCCACCCGAACGTGGTTAATCCTGCCAGTTTCAATCCACGCGCCCGCGTGGGGCGCGACGCGCTGGTGGTGCCAGTGACTGAACTGCTCTTGGTTTCAATCCACGCGCCCGCGTGGGGCGCGACCGTTGACGGTTTGGATCATGCGCCGAATAAACGGTTTCAATCCACGCGCCCGCGTGGGGCGCGACCAGCGCCCGCCGTCACTTTCAGCACTGGGTCACTGTTTCAATCCACGCGCCCGCGTGGGGCGCGACGCCTTCCGGTCTGCTTGTTTATACCACCGAAAATAGTTTCAATCCACGCGCCCGCGTGGGGCGCGACCGGGCTCTGGACTGGGCTTGCTTGCCACTGGTGGTTTCAATCCACGCGCCCGCGTGGGGCGCGACCTGCCACCACCACCAGTGCTACTGATGATGGGGATGTTTCAATCCACGCGCCCGCGTGGGGCGCGACTGCCTACTTATAACTCATTGTTCCCACTAATAAAAATCTAGCTAATGCGCGAATGATGATAGCTAGGGCCCTTAACTCCCCTTTACACAGTCGCTTAAAATAAAAGCCAAGAAAAATCAATATATTAGGGCAGTGCGAACCTACCGGGGTTTTCCCGGTCGCTCTAGGTTCGCATCACAAAATCAGCGGACCATTGAGATCCAACACAGCCTTGGCACCAATATGCTCAACTCGTTGCTGCCAATGGCGACCCAAATAATAAAAACGCAGACTGTCCAGTTCAGGGTTGATCAAAGTGCATAAGCGTCGCTTAAGCAGTACCCATTGAGCCGCATCAACCTCAATCTCAAATACCGAATACTGCACCCGCTGTCCGTAATCTAGACAAGCACGCGCCAAACGACGCAGACGCCTAGCCCCACCGGCTTCTGTTGTGCACACGTCGTAACTAACCAACACCATCATGCTCATTACTTCCAAAGAAACGGTGGATAGGCATCCAAATCACCGCGTAGATGTCGAGCCAGTAATTGCGCCTGAATGGCTGGAAATAACCCTAAAGGCAATTTTTCTCCTAGAAAAATATGCTGTAACTCCTCCCGTTTACGCTCTTGATAAGCGGTGAGCAACGTTTTGCGCGCGTCCTCCTTCAGCAGCACCGCGCCGTTATCCATTCGAATAAAATCCTTCTCGTTCAACTGCTTACGGTTGATAAGCGAAAGTGCTAACCGATCTGCTAACACAGAACGAAACTCCTCCATCAGATCCAAAGCCAAACTGGGCCGTCCGGGGCGGTCTCGGTGCAGAAAGCCCACCGCAGGATCTAAACCTACCGTTTCCAGTGCTGAACGGCAGTCGTGCGTTAACAGGGTGTAAAGGAAAGACAGCAACGCATTAGGCGGATCAAGAGGCGGACGGCGGCTACGACCTCGAAAACGCATAGCTGGATTGTCTACACGAATCAAATGGTCAAAAACGCCAAAGTAAATGCGCCCGGCATCCCCTTCTAACCCGCGAAGCACATTGGTATCAGTCTCGTTAGGCAGTCTAGAAATAATACGCTTCAAGCGCTGAACCGCCTGCTCAAGCTCAGGTCTTGCCGCCTCAGAAAGACTGGCGCGATGATCGCGCAAAGCCCGGCTTAACACAGCACGCTGGTTATAGAGCTTACCGGCCAACAAATTACACACCACAGCAGCTTGCCCTTCAGCATTATCCGTGCGGCGGTATTGCTCTCGTCTTAGCAAGACATTGCCCGATACCGGCCCTTCCACACGGGCTAAAAATTTACCGTATGGCGAGAGATAGCAAATACTAATACCTTGCTCGGCACAGTAGCCCAGCAACGGCGGTGAAACCAACACACGCCCTATGCACACTAAGCTCTCCAGCATGTGTACAGGAAGGCGCGCGCGAATTTCTCCCTCCACCTCCATCACAATATTGGTGCTGTCTTTACGCAACCAAGCGCCTTCAGTGGTGACGTACAGAGTATTAAGCTGACGGCGCATCGGCGGAGTCCTCCAATTGTTGAGCCAACCATTGGTTCACCGCCAATGCATTTTCCAACAAACGCGGTTGGCACAGATCAATCAGAGAGCATGCATCACAGCGGCGAGCTTGATACTCAGCACGAGGTGTTTTACCCGAAGCAATTAACGCACGCGTGGCTTGGATAGTATCGAGTGTTAGGGCACGCAAGGCTTCATCAAAAACCACGACCTTACGGCGACGGGTCTTACCGTAAAACAGTGCACCTTCTGTCACGACACAACCCAACATCTCCTCCAAACACAGGCCTTGTGCACATAACTGAACTTCGTCGGCTCGATGGCGTTTAGGGCGGCCCCGCTTGTACTCAATTGGCTGTACCTGTTCACCTTGGGCGCTTGTGCTTACGCGAAACTCCACCACATCTGCAACACCGCTAATGCCCAACTGATGGCTAAACAACGGCATGGCTGTAGCTGTACGCACGCCATGCCGTTGTTCAGTTTGTGGCTGATCTGCGCGCTCATGAAGTAAGCGCCCTTCAGCGGTTTGGCGATTTTCGGCCCATAGCCGCTCAATGTGAATCAGGGCACATTGACGCGGGCAATAGAGATAATGTTGAAGCGCCGAAAGCAGTACCAGTTCTTCATCGTCATCCATGACGGCTATACCTCCTTAGAGTCGCTCGATCACACTGACACCCGCGGGTAACTGCTCTGCGTTCAGAGTCACTCGATAATCACTGAACTGGCGAGGGGGCGCTTCTGAGCTTTCGTCAGTGGGTACAACCTTAACGGCATCAAAGAGTACATGGGCTGGGGCATTACCCATGGCATGCTCGTGTTTAAACACAAAAAGCTTACGAGCCGACATTTCACCTCGCGCTGCTGAGCGATCATGCTCAAACATATTGATCAGGCTGCGCCATAACAGCTCAAGATCCTCTTCAGAGAACCCTGTCCGTTCCGCTAACTTGGCTGAAATAAAACCATGCGCTCGGTATAAACCATAAGGAACAATGTGCTTGCGACCCATAGTGCGGTTATCCCCACTTTGATCTTCTGCTTCTTTTTCCGTGGTGACGGCCATGCGCGTAATGGATACTTCCATAGGCACAATCGGATCAATCGAACTGGCAAAAGTTAACTGTATCGGGCCACGTACCTGACCACAGTTAGTCCCTGTAGTCATCACAGCGCCAAATGCTCGAACATCGAAAAAATTACTGCACATCCAGTTGGTTAGCTCTTTGGCCTTGGCTACATCCTTAGGTAGCTTTTTGTAACCGTCCTTAGCATCTGGCTCAATCCCCTTTGCCTTCCAAGCCAATTCATTCTGTTTATTTAGAATGGCTTTTTCCTGCATATAAATGGCGTACCCTGCCTCTGGAATGCCCTCTATATCAGTCTTTTCTAAGGCAACGTAATTACGAATTTTGCGCTTTAGGCAAACATCCGTAACCAGCCCCTTACTGGTTTCAGGATCAGTGCGCGGCAAATTACCAGCATCAGGATCACCATTTGGATTACCGTTGATGACATCAAAGAGGTACACAAACTCATAGCGATTAGTAATGGCGGTCATGGTGATACTTAGGCTCCCTGCTCATCTTCGATAACAGCCGTCTCCGGCTCATTAGTATCTGCGGTATCGCGTTTTTTGCGCGTGTGGGCTTGATGGTAATAACCAATCGAAAAACAACCTTGGTTTTCCATCGACAGTACTTTTGGGAAATTACCCTCCAATCCCTCTAAAATATCACCAATTTCTCGCTCCATAGTGACAGCTAGGCCCGGCTTGTTTTTTCGCAATTTGGACAGGTGATTTTGTGTGTTCCGCAATAGCATAGGAAACACACTCGCCGGTGTAGCAGAGGCTGCGCCATAATAGCGGTCGCGAATACTGGCATTTACCTCATTAAGTGCTGAGCGCTGAATACTTTCCAATACTGCAAATAACCGCCCCAGCCGATAACCGGGGTTAGTTGATTCCTTATCGAGGCTCACAGGTATCTCCTTATCAAGGCCTTTAAAACGTAGATCGCGTGCCAATACAGCTTTACACAAAGCCACTCGAACGCCCGATAAATCACCATCAGAGCGCATTCGCATCAACAGATTGCTTAACAGTGAGCGTGGATAACGGCTGCCCGTCAAAATGGCTCTAGCCATTTCTCCAGCCAATTGTGGCGAGATATCTTCAGCCTTGGCTTTACCGGCACGGCTGGGTGCTGTGGCATACAACAAACGCCAGAGCGGAGGTTCGAGAGCCCAAGGCGTCGGCTCTAGATGCAAGTCTTGGTAATGCTGCGCCAACACCCGTGCAAACTGCCCTAATGAGCCAGTGATCCAAAAGCGAACAGATAAGCGCGATGCATTGGGAGCCAGTCCCAACACATAGAGTTTAGTTGCCTCATGTAACTGAGGATCGAGCGTTTCCAAAGGCTTACCCGCCGCTACCAAAGCTAAGGCTGTGTGCAGCTTAGCAGCCTCGCTTTGATCTTCAGCGGGAGGTTCTAACAAGTCTGCAAAGAGCACTTCAGCAGAGGTGCTTTCTTCCGGCGTGGCGGCTATAGCCCAAAACACCACCGTGGTGTCGCCTACTTGCAGGCGCTGACGGTTGTGCTCATCACGGCGCAGCAGATGATTCAGTACGGTGGTATAGCCAAAGGCGGCGGCTTCAGAAACCGGGGCATTTTCACCCTGATTTTTATCGTATGAACTAAAGGACTCTAGGTTGAATGAAACAATAGAGGCTCCAGAACTTTGCGCCCCGTTAACACCCTTAATCACCGGATGTAAGCGCGCCAATGGAGCGCTTTGTCCCGTTACCAAACAGCGCCCTACCTGAGCGTCTGCGGCGGCGAGTAACTGAGCCCGAAGTTGCACGGCGGCAGGCCGCTCATGCACATACTGCTGCTCGCCCTCTAAGCGGAAGACAATATTAGCATCGAGCATCTCTTCAGAGAAAAGAGGCGGCAGAAATTGCTCTGCTGTCCAATGCTCTAGAAAAGCCAACACCGCTTGCAATCCGGGGTCGTCACTACCGGCAAAACACTGCCGATGCCAATCCTTGAAAGCCTGATGCTCTTGGGCCGTTCGTACTGAGGCTTTAGCGCTAACACCCAGTACATAGCCGGTTTTATCCCAAAGAAAATTAGACTTGATGCCCGCCGTGCGCTTTTCTGGCTGCGGTACGATGAGGCTAACGGGCGCAGCCTTTTTGCCAGAGGTACTGCGAATATCCTGAACATCCAGCAGCTTGCCTTCTGCCGAAAGCAGAAGGACATAACTCACCTTTTCTTGGCTGAAGCCGTAGAGCGGCACAAGGTGCTGCTTAGCCAAGCGCCCGTAATACTCATTAAGTGCTTGGAGAATCATGTTCTGATCTCCTCAGCATCTAAGGGCGGAACCTCAATCAAACCATCGCGCATTACCGCCCGGAAAAAGCGCGGGCTCATACCCTCGGCAAAGTCGATATCGTGCAGCATCCAACCCAGCTCGTGCTGGCCTTTCAGCGACTCATCAACACTCGGCTCTTCTATCCCCTCTTCTAAAAGTTGAAAAAAGGCCGGAAACTCCCGGACGCCCAAACAGGGCGCATGAAAATACTGCCCCTTGCGAGCCCGCCGATTGAAGATATCCAAATGCTTACCTTCAGACTCTTCCGGGCTTAGCGGATTAGTTAGCTCAAAATGCGCCTCGATGATGTAAGCCACATCGCGCAGCAAAGTAGCCGCACGCTGTTGTCGATCTTCGTCAACACAGGTTACGAGCTGATCGGTACGCCCTGCCTTAATCGCTTTAGCAACACTGGCCGCGGACAGTTTGCCACCCACCTCGTTACGGCGCAGCGATTCAAAACGGATGGGCTTTAGTACCTGAATGCGGTCTATAACCCAGCGAATAGAGGGCTTCCAATGGATCGCTTCTAAAATGCCGCGGGCTGCCGAGGGGGTAATGACATCGTAGGATACGCGCTCAACTTTCATCTCGGGGCGCGTAAATAAAGCACGCTCGCCCCACACCAGCAATCGAATGCCGTAGGCCATTCGTCTCTCCTTTGTTCGTCTGCCTAATCGTCCCTAACAGCACTTACCATATCAAGGGGCCCGTATCTCCTAAAGATATTCCATAGTTAGGGTTATATAAATTAACTCCATTGATTTCTTTTGCTAATGCCATAAATTGCTCTCCATAGCGCTCGCTAGCAATTGCCTGAATAGCCCCTAAACGCTCCAATTCCACATACATCGCCTGCGGTACCTGTACCACATAAGGCTGCAAAGACCGCGCGATACCAGCACAGCTTTTTGCGAAGGCCAAATCCTGTAGTGCCTTTTCGGCCACATTGTCATAAGGAATGATGATGGGTCGCTGGGTATTTTCGATCATGCGGAATTTTTCAGCCAAAAACTCAAAGGGGATACCCTCCAGTTTTCCATCTTCAATACGCCCCAACAGATTATGGGCATCCAATGCCTGAGCACCTTTCTGCCAGTACAGCAAACTAAAATAGCCCTGAATAGCTTCCATGCCCAAGGGATCGTCCGCGTGCATCCTGAGTACTTCGCGGGCGGCCTGTGCAAACTGCACCAACTCTGTCGGCGGCCGCCAATCGGGATTGGCAGTGGTAAAGATCAGCACCTCGCTGTCATTGATTGGCCGCTTTCCTTCACGGTTACAGCGCCCTGCTGCTTGAGCAATGGAATCTAAACCGGCTTCTGCTCTGAGCACGGTTGGAAAGTCCACATCAACCCCGGCCTCAATCAAGGAGGTCGACACCAAACGACAAGGCAGTCCATCAATGAGCCGCTGGCGAACTTCAGCCAGTACGGCACTACGGTGTTTGGCACACATCAGAGTACTAAGATGGCACGCCCCCGGTTGTTCGGCTATCTGTTCATAGAGCGCTCGCGCATGCCGACGGTTATTGACGATGCACAACACCTGCTCACGACTACTGAGCTGCTCAACCAATGCTGCGTCATCCAACTCTCCAAGATGCTTTACCCGCACCCGCTCTAAGGCTTGAAATAGCCGAGCAGGCTCAGGAGCCAGCTCACGTATTTCTTGCAAATTACCCTTAATAGCTTCGGCTGCTAGCGCGGGTTGCGTTGCGGTACAAAGCACTAGACTGGTTCGATAATTCAGCGCCAACTCATCAATGGCCGCCACACAAGGGCGCAGTAACTTGAGAGGCAGACTTTGAGCCTCATCCAAAATCACTACGCTACTGCTGACATTGTGCAACTTGCGGCAAGCGGAAGGCCGAGCAGCAAAGAGGCTTTCAAAAAACTGCACCGAGGTGGTGACGATAATGGGGTAATCCCAGTTTTCCATCGCCAAGTGGAGCTTATCGCGCGACTCGCGGTTGCGTTTGGGGTCATCAATAAAGGCGCTGTGGTGCTCCAGTACAGCCTGCTCGCCTAAATCTCCCAATGCATGCCGAAATACAGCCGCGTTTTGCTCCACAATACTGGTGAAGGGAATTACAAAAATCACCCGGCGCAAACCATGCGCAATGGCATGATCCAAGGCAAAAGCCAGAGAAGCTAGCGTTTTGCCACCCCCCGTAGGCACAGTCAGTGAAAAAAGACCCGGCGCTAAACTCGCCCGCTCACGCACACCCGCCAGAATCTCAGCGCGTAGCTGATTAACAGGCGAGTCTGCACTAAATCGGGCCAGATGGACGCTAAGGCGCTCGCGTAATTCCAGCAAGCTGAGCGGAGCTTTAGGGCGTTTATCCGGCCGACTCTCAGCACGGTTGTAGAAGGCCTCAGTATCCAGATAGTCCGCATCGACTAAACAAGAAAATACCATGCGTCCGAGAAAGGCTAATTGAAATTGGCCGCGCTCTTTCTTGGGACAAAATCCCACGGGGGGCTTTAGGGTATTTTTATCGGGAATAGCTAACTCGTTACGCCACTCGGGTTGCAACTCAGGCAATGCCACCCGCAAACGGTCAGCGAGTGAAGTCCTTGTACCGGCATCTCGGCCATTGGCCAAACCGGCATGGTGTCCAGCAATGCCATAGGCCAGTAGTTTTCCCAATGGCCCATACTGCTCACAGACAATACGGGCCCCCCAAGTGGAATGGTCAACTCGCCCATAATCCCCGCTCAGGCGCTGCTGGAACTCTTGGGTATATTTCCCTAGATCATGAAAAAGGCCTGCAACTTCCGCTAGAGGCCCGGCAGAGAAAAAGGTGGCGCACTGGGCCGCTAGCTGGCTCACTGCATTCAGGTGCTCGGCCAAACCCTGCCAATCTGAACGATCAATAGACTTGGTTGAGTGAGCATAAAAAGTAGGCATAGCAACATCCCTTTAAAAATATCCAATAAAAAACCCCATCAGCTCGCGCCAACGGGGTTTTATCTGCCTTGCGTGCAGAGGAACACTA
>Ga0066602_10002459_pt1 | contig 10934 bp, 8 predicted proteins | sample Higcelweek5metaG_FD_59481 | JGI IMG/M metagenome (GOLD analysis project Ga0066602, IMG submission 59481) | Freshwater pond sediment microbial communities from the University of Edinburgh, under environmental carbon perturbations - High... | ecosystem: Environmental > Aquatic > Freshwater > Pond...
CATAGCCGGCAGAGTATGGGTGGCAAGCTTGACGCTGACAAGGACGCCGATACGGCGCGTTCCCGGTTGCGCGTCTGCCTGCCATGCAGTCGATCCAGGCTTGACGGGCCGGAAAGCCTATGTCCGCCGCTCCGACAGGGCGACCAGGACAAGCCCGCCGCCGATCAGACCCAGCCCCAGAAGATTGGTGAGGGTCAGGGGTTCGCGCAGCCAGATCGCCGAGGACAGCAGCCCCACCACCGGCACGCCCAGGATCGACAGCGAGGTGGTGATGGCCGGCAGGGCGCGGTTCACGGTGACCATGGCCCAGAAACAGAAGGCGGTGGCGATGGGGCCATTATAGATCAGCAGCACCACCAGCTGTCCCGACCAGTCGATATGCGACTGATCCTCCGTCAGCAGGGCGGCGATGGTGGCCATGGATGCCGCCAGCATCATCTGCCAGGGGGCCAATTGCAGCGGGGTGCCGACCCAGCGGTGACGGCGCACATGCACGATATTGCAGGCCCAGATCAGGGCCGCCAGCATCAAAAGCCCATTGCCCAGCAGCACCGGGCGCTGCGTCCAGTCGAACGCCGCCGGGTTGAACAGCACACCCACCCCGGCCAGACCGACCAGCAGCCCGCCCGCCTTGGCCCAACCCACCTTTTCCTTCAGGAAGATCAGGGCCAGCGGTACCACCCAGAGCGGGGTGGTGTAGGCCAGGATACCGGCCCGGCCCGCCGGCACATACTGTACCGCGATGGTGACCAGCAGGGTGAACACCCCCATCTGCAACCCACCCACCGATAGGATCACGGGCAGGTCGGCCTTGGACGGCAGACGCAGTTGCCGCAGGGCGGCGGTGAAGATCAGCAGCGAAACAGCGCCCAGCAGCAATCGCGAGGCGACGAAGCTGATGGGCGGCATATGGCCCACCACTTCCTTCATGACGGGCCAGTTCACGCCCCACAGCAGAATGACCAGCACCAGCAGGGTGATGGCCATCGGGCGCGTCACCACCGGGGCTTTCTTGGTCGCCGCCCGTATCGGCGGACTGGTATCCGGCATGATGATCCACTACCTGTTGGCCATGTCCCACCCCTGGCACGGGCCGAACGGCCCCCGGATATGACAATGGCAATCTATGCGACCCGCATGCGGGACAAGCTGACAGAGGCTCTAAACCCGCAAGGCCTGACCATCAAGGATGTCTCGCACCATCATGCCGGCCATGCGGGTGCCGATCAGCCGGGGGGCGAGACGCATTTCGATGTGGTCATCGTGTCGGACCGGTTCGAGGGGCTGGGACGCGTGGCACGCCAGCGTCTGGTGTATGGCGCGGTGTCGGCGGAGCTGGCTGAACGCGTGCACGCCCTGTCGATCCAGGCTTTGACGCTGGATGAGGCGGCCAAGCAAGCGTAGGTCAGGTCGACGGCCAGCGACCACCCGTCGCAGGACATGTTGCATCGCAACATGACACTCTATACCCTGTCCTGGCGGGGGTTCCTCCCCTGCCTGATGAAGGGGACGGATGATGACGCGGGAAACCCCGACACCCTTGGCGGCCCGTGGGGCAGAGGTCGCAGCCGAGTTGACGGCGACGGCCATGGTCCTGGGCGAAACCTTGTGGGCGGCGCAGCAAACCATCGGTCTACGTGCCGTCCGGTTGACCGCCGCCGGCTATGACCCGGCGCGCCTGCAGGATCCGGAATTCACCACCATGGTCTGGGAAAAGCTGGATGCCGCCATGGAGGCCCAGCGCGCCCTGGCATCGGGCCTCTGGGCCCTCTCGGACGTCTGGATGGAATGGCTGGCGCAGCAGGTGACGGCCACGGCCCGGGCCGGGATGGAGATGGCGGCCCCGCCAGACCCGATCCGCTATGGCGGTGCCGCCAGCGATTATGTCGAGACCAGCCTGAACGCGGCGGAGATCGCCTGTGGTCGCATCGCGCTGGAGGCCTCGCGTCTTGGCGGGCGCGGCCTTGCCCCCTATCACCGCGCCACCAATGAGAATGCACGGCGCCTGCTGAGCGCCGCTGGAGAGGGCTGATTGGTCTGACAGGGCAAAAAATCATCGCAGGGAGGGGGGTATGGGGCTGTTCATATACGGAAGGCCCAAGCCTGGACGGATGTTTCGTGCCATACTGTCGCGCAGGGACAGTCCCGGAACCCGTGCGATGCCAGATACCATACCCACCATCACCCCCCGCAGCAGCGCCCAAGCCGTCGACGAAGGCGCCTCCCGCCGCCCCGATGGCGGTCGGCAACCGCCGATCCCCGGCAGGACCAGCATCACCAAACGGCTGAATGCCCTGGCTGAGGCGCGGGATGGCAGCATCGACAAACTGCGCGGGCCCCTGCTTTCCCTGCTGAAAGAGATATTGGCCGAAGGCCGCGCCGCCATCCGCACCCGGTTCGAGGCGTCGCACCGTGGCGATGATTGCGTGCATCAGACGGCGAAACTGACCGACGCCATTGTGCAGGCGCTGGCCGATTTCACGCTAGACCATGTCTATCCGACGGCTGAACTGACCAAGGGCGAACGTCTGGCCATTGCCGCCATTGGCGGCTATGGCCGCGCCGAGATGGCACCTTTCTCCGATGTCGATCTGCTGTTCCTGCTGCCCTATAAGCGCACACCGCGCGTGGAGCAGGTGGTGGAATATATGCTCTACCTGCTCTGGGACCTGGGTTGGAAGGTCGGGCATGCGGTGCGGTCGGTGGATGAATGCATCCGCCTCAGCCTTGACGACATGACCATCCGCACCAGCCTGCTGGAAGCCCGTTTCCTGTGGGGGGAGAAGGCGCTGTTCGATGAACTGCGCCGGCGGTTCACCAAGGATGTGGTCGCCGCCGGCGGCAGCATCACCGGCTTCATCGAAGCCAAGATGGGGGAGCGTAACGAGCGTCACCGCAAGGTCGGCGACAGCCGCTACATGCTGGAGCCCAATATCAAGGAGGGCAAGGGCGGGCTTCGCGACCTGCAGACCCTGTTCTGGATCGCCAAATATGCCTATCAGGTCGATGAGGTGGAGGGGCTGGTCGCCAAGGACGTGCTGACGCCGGAGGAGGCGCAGCGCTTCGCCAAGGCCGAAAGTTTCCTATGGGCCGCCCGCTGCCAGCTGCATTACCTGACAGGCCGTCAGGAAGACCGCCTGACCTTTGACCTGCAGACGGAGATGGCGCGCCGCCTGGGCTATACCGAACATGCCGGCAAGAACGCGGTTGAGCGCTTCATGAAGCATTACTTCATGATCGCCAAGGATGTGGGCGACCTGACCCGCATCTTCTGCGCCACGCTGGAACAGGAAAGCAAACGTGCGCCGCGCTTCGCCTTTCTGCGCAAGCGGTTCCAGCGCGGGGCGGATTTCAACGGCTTTACCCTGGATGCCGGTCGTCTGAACGTGAAGTCGGAGCGGCATTTCAGGGATCAGCCCATCGACATGATCCGCCTGTTCCATGTGGCGCAGGAAAATGACCTGGATATCCATCCCAACGCGCTGCGCGCCATCACCCGCGCGCTGTCCAGCATCGGGCCGAAACTGCGCGAGGATGGGGACGCCAACCGCCTGTTCCTGGAAATCCTGTCGTCAAAGAAGGATCCGGAGGTCGCCCTGCGCCGCATGAACGAGGCGGGCGTGCTGGGCCGGTTCGTGCCGGATTTCGGGCGCATCGTCGGCATGATGCAGTTCGACATGTACCACCATTTCACGGTGGACGAGCATACGCTGTTCGCGGTTGGCATCCTGCATCAGGTGGAAAAGGGGGCCCTGACGGATGAGGTGCCGCTGGCGTCGGAGGTGATCCACACCGTCTCGTCGCGGCGCGCGCTCTATGTCGCCATGCTGGTGCATGACATCGCCAAGGGGCGCGGCGGGGATCATTCCATCCTGGGTGCCAAGGTGGCCGAGAAACTCTGCCCCCGCCTGGGCATGAGCGAGGAAGAGACGGAAACCGTGGTCTGGCTGGTGCGCTGGCACCTGGCCATGTCCGACACCGCCTTCAAGCGCGACCTGGATGATGAGAATACCATCACCAAATTCGTCGATCTGGTGAAGTCGCCGGAACGGTTGAAGCTGCTGCTCTGCCTGACGGTGGCCGATATCCGGGCCGTGGGGCCGGGCCGCTGGAACGGCTGGAAGGCCACGCTACTGCGTCAACTGTACCGCCGCTGCGAGGAGCGGATGAACGGTGCCGTCGGCACCGAAGGCCGCGACAGCCGGGTGGCGGCGGCGCAGGCGGCCCTGCGCGCCCAACTGGCCGACTGGCCCGCCGCCGATATCGACGCCCATCTGGCCCGCGCATATCCCGGATACTGGCTGTCTTTGAATATTCCGACGCTGGCCCATCATGCCCGCCTGATCCGGGAGGCGGAGCGGACCAGGGCGCCGCTGACCTTGGATACCCGCATCGACCGGGGCCGCGTGGTGACGGAAGTGACCGTCTATACCGCCGACCATCCGGGCCTGTTCTCACGGCTTGCCGGCGCCCTGGCCCTGGCCGGGGCCGACATCATGGATGCGCGCATCTTCACCATGACCAATGGCATGGCGCTGGACGTGTTCACGGTACAGGCCGCCGGTGGCGGATCGTTCGACAGCGGCGACAAGCTGGCCCGGCTGTCGGTGATGGTGGACAAGGTGCTGGCGGGTGAGCTGCGTCTGGCCGACGAGCTGGACCGCCGCCGCCCACCACAGACGGCGCGTTCCCGCGCCTTCAAGGTGCCGCCGCGCGTGCTGGTGGATAACACCGTCACCGGCAATCATACGGTGATTGAGGTGAATGGCCGCGACCGTCCGGGCCTTCTCTACCTGCTGACCCGCACCCTGACCCAGGCGAACCTGCAGATCGCGTCGGCCAAGATCTCCACCTACGGCAATGTCGCCATCGACGTGTTCTATGTGAAGGATGTCTTCGGCCTGAAGGTCACGCATGAACGCAAGCTGGCGGAAATCCGCCACGCCCTGCTGACCGCGCTCGTCGAACCGGAGGGAGAGGGCGAGCCGGTCAAGGCCGCGAAGGTGAAGAAGAAGGCGGCATAACGAAAACAGAGTCTTTTTTCCTATTGACTCCATTGATGATTTGACATTTTAGCCGAGTCTGATTACATAGAAGACGGTAGGCAACGCCGGGAACTCCGAGTCGCTAATCGCAGCGGCAGTCATGATGAACTCATGATGGCACAGGGGCCGGGGGCCTACCGCCCTATCCAATCCCTCTCCCGGTAGAAGTCAAAAATTCTGTTTTGGCTGACCGTTAGGTTTGCCTTCGGCAGAGTGGGCATTATTTTTATGCCATAGTCAAATCTATGACGGTATTCATCGCCGTAAGCAGCCCTTTTCTTCCGAAAAGCTACAGTTCTTTTCAGAAGCTTTGCAAATTGAGGGTCGCATTGTTTTGTCTTTGTTTCTGCTACGGCCTGATAGAATGCGCTTGCGACAACGTCAGACAACTGTAAGCCCGCCATTGATTTATGATCATAGGCGTATATTTCGGAGTGGTCGATAACTGACCATCGAATATCACCCGTTTTCAGGAATAATGCGTTTGTTTGGCTCTGCCAATGAAGCTTCTTTATGTATTCGCGGAAATGAGAATAATTCATCCCACCACGTCTGGAGAATATTATTCTTAACTTCTTATCGGTGCATCCATCTGCCTCAGAGGTGGTTTCACACTCCTCTGTTACCCTTTCAAGAAGGCACCGTGCGACCCACCAATAAAACCAGTTCTTGTCACTTGTGTATAGCTGAGTGCTGCTAGCGACCTTGGCGTTGTAGTAATTTTGCATATTTTTCTTATTCGACATCACGACAAATGTACGCACTTTCGCATCAGCGATGGCTTGGCAAATTATGCTTTTCTTAGCGGGTATCAAGTCTCTGTAATGTATGTCTTTTCGTTGTGCATTAGAGAACTGAGAAATGGCGTTCTTCACTATCTCCAGCATGCTATGATCGTTCTCAATACGAACCAAAATGCATGAAAGAATGAACCATTCGGAAGATCCATTCTCGTAAAATGGATAAACCTTTTTCAGGCCGTCATCACCAGCCTCATCTATGTATGCGACATAGCCAACAGGCATGGCTTTCCCACTGGTTCTCGATCTTTAAAACCAGTTTAGCGAAACTTAAACCTCTTTACAAACAAGGGCTATGTAGGGCACCGACACAAGGCTGCTTCGACGTATAAGCTGAAGCAGCCTCGTGTACTGACAATCGGGTCAGAAGCGCACCAGCCCCACCAGATCCTTCACCTCATTCACCGTGCGGGCCGCAATCTCGCCCGCGCGGTCGGCACCCTTCTTCAAAAGCCGGTCCAGTTCGGCCTTGTCACCCAGCAGGCGGTTCATCTCGCCGGCGATGGGGGCCAGCTTGGCCACCGACAGGTCGGCCAGCGCGCCCTTGAAGGCGCTGAACTGCTGCCCGCCGAACTCTGCCAGGACCGCCGCGCGGGTCGTATCGGACAAGGCCGCGTAAATGGTGACCAGATTATTGGCCTCGGGCCGCTTTTCCAGATCCTCCACCGTCTCGGGCAGGGGTTCCGGGTCGGTCTTGGCCTTGCGGATTTTCAGGGCGATGGTGTCGGCATCGTCGGTCAGGTTGATGCGGCTATATTCGCTTTCATCCGACTTCGACATTTTCTTGGTACCGTCCCGCAGGCTCATCACCCGCGTCGCTTCCCCCAGGATCTGCGGTTCGGGCAGGGGGAAGAAGCCGTCGGTCTTGTAATAGCGGTTGAAGGCACCGGCAATGTCGCGGGCCAGTTCCAGATGCTGCTTCTGATCCTCGCCCACCGGCACATGCGTGGCCTTGTAAAGCAGGATGTCGGCGGCCATCAGGACCGGATAGGCATATAGGCCCAGGACGGCATTGTCCTTCTGCTTGCCGGCCTTTTCCTTGAACTGGGTCATGCGGTTCAGCCAGCCCAAGGGCGTATGGCAGGTCAGAATCCAGTTCAATTCGGCATGGCCGCTGACCGACGACTGGTTGAACAGGATGTTCTTGTCGGGGTCGATGCCCGCCGCGATATAGGCGGCCGCCACCTCGCGGATATTGTTCCGCAGGGTTTCGGGGTCATGATCAATGGTCATGGCGTGCAGATCGACGACGCAGAAAATCGCGTCCATATCGTTCTGCAGCTTCACCCAATTCTTCAGCGCGCCGAGATAATTGCCGAGGTGGAGCTGGCGGGTCGGCTGCATGCCGGAAAAGATAAGGCTCATCGTTTGAGGTCTCTATCGGTCGCTTGTGGAAGGCGAAATGCCGGGCCGTCTGTATCGCGCGGGCATGCGGCCTGGGTCAAGCGGCGGGCGTGCCCCCACCCCGGCGCAGCAGCCCCTTGATCTCCGACAGGCGCGTGGCACCCAGCAGGAAGCACAGCGCGAAATAGGTCACAGACGCACCGGCGATGACGGCCACCAGGGCACCGATCCGTTCCCAGAGCACACCAGCAAACAGCCACTGCGCCAGCAGTTCCGTCAGCCCGATACCGGCCAGCGCCAGACCGAGTGCGGCCAGCGCCATGCGCCACAGCCGGCTTTTCAGCCGCGCATCCAGCACCAGCAGGCCGCGGCGGCGCAGGCCGATGGCCAGCAGCACGACATTCAACCAAGCCGTCAGACCGGGGGCCAGGGCCAGCCCGACATGGCCCAGCGGTTCGATCAGGGCCAGCGAGACCAGGACATTGCCGATCAGCACGACAATAGCGATGCGCACCGGTCCCTTCGTGTCCTGCTTGGCGAAATAGGCCGAGGACAGGATCTTGGCCACGATGAAGGCCGGGATGCCGATGGCAAAGGCCTGCAATGCCGCCGCCGTGGCGACCGCATCGGCGACCGTGAAGGCCCCCCCCTTGAACAGCACATGCACCAGCGGGGCCGGAATGACCAGCAGCGCCATTGTGGCCGGCAGGCCGAACAGGGCCGCGAATTCCAGGCCCCGGCAGAGGCTGGCCTTCACCCCATCCTGATCGCCCGCTGCCATCTGCCGCGACAGCAGCGGCAACAGGGCCGTGCCCACCGCCACACCGATCACCGACATGGGCAACTGGTTTAAACGGTCGGCATATTGCAGATGCGACACCGCCCCGGTGGGCAGCCAGGAGGCCAGGTTGGTGCCGACCAGCAGGTTGAACTGATAAACCCCGGCCCCCAGGATGCCGGGTGCCAGCAGAGCAAACAGTTTTTTCACGCGCGGCGTCAGGCGCGGGCGGCGCAGGGACAGGCCCATGCCGGCCCGGCGTGCCGCCAGGACCATCCAGACCATCTGCGCAAGTCCTGCCACCGGCACGCCATAGGCCAGCATCCAATGTGCCCCGATGCCCAGCGGCCCCGACAGCAAAAGCCCCGTGATCTGCACGATATTCAGCAGGATCGGTGCCGCCGCGAAAGGCCCGAACCGGCCCACAGCATTGAGGATAGACCCAAACAGGGCCGTGATGGAAATCAGCGCCAGATAGGGGAAGGTGATGTGGGAAAGCGTCACCGCCAGCTTGAACTGTGCGGGATCATCATGGAACCCTGTGGCCAGGACCGCCACCACCCAGGGCATGGACAGCGCCATGATGATTGAGAAAATCATCAAGATGGCGACCATGAAGGACAAAGCCTCCTCCGCCAGCCCCTTGGCCGCCTCCTTGCCTTCCTTCTCCATCGCACCGGCGAACAAGGGCAGGAAGGCCGCCGTGAAGGCGCCTTCGGCAAACAGCGAGCGGAACAGGTTGGGCAGGCGGAAGGCCACGAAGAAGGCGTCCGCCTCCATACCAGCACCCAGCAGGCGGGCCTGCAGCATGTCCCGCACAAAGCCCAGCACGCGGCTGATCATGGTGATGCCGCCGACGGTGGCGATGGCGCGGGCGAAGCTCATGAAAACACTCTCCGCGCAAAGGGCCGTAGGTCAGGTCGAGGCGAAAGCCGAGCCCTGACAAGCAACGGTGCGGCTCTGGAATGTCAGGGCTCGCCTGCGGCTCGACCTGACCTACGGCGTCATCCCCCGTTCGGCGAGGGGATCAAGGTGGGGTGCCCCCTGCCGTCAATCCTTCAAATCCGCGAAGAACTCTTTCACCTTGGCGAAAAAGCCCTCCGACTCGGGATTCTGACCGTTCTCCGATGCGTCCTTTTCGAATTCGCGCAGCAATTCCTGCTGGCGCTTCGTCAGGTTCACGGGGGTTTCGACCATGACATTGATGTACATGTCGCCGCGCTGCGGGCTGCGCAGCACGCTCATGCCCTTGCCTTTCAGGCGGAACTGGTGGCCCGCCTGGGTGCCGGCGGGCACATTCACCTTGGCGCGGCTGCCATCAATGGTCGGCACCTCGATGGTCCCGCCCAGCGCCGCCGTGGTCATGGGAATGGGCACCCGGCAATGCAGATTGGCCCCGTCGCGCTGGAAGAAGCGATGGGCGGCAATGGACAGGAAGATATAGAGATCGCCCGGCGTGCCGCCGCGCAATCCCGCCTCCCCCTCGCCGGCCAGACGGATGCGGGTACCATCCTCCACGCCCGCCGGGATGGAGACAGCCAAGGTCTTTTCCTTGCGCACCCGGCCCTGGCCACCGCAATGACGGCAGGGGTCCTTGATGACGCGGCCCGCCCCGTTACAGGTGGGGCAGGTGCGTTCGATGGTGAAGAAGCCCTGCTGGGCCCGCACCTTGCCGGCACCGTTGCAGGTGCCACAACTGGTGGGGCTGCTGCCCGCCTCTGCGCCTGACCCGCCGCAGGGATCGCACATGACGCTGGTGGGCACGCGCACCTGGGTGGCAGAACCCTTGAAGGCGTCCTCCAGGCTGATTTCCAGATTATAGCGCAGGTCATTGCCGCGGTTATTGGTCTGGCCGCCGCGCCCGCCCCGGCCCATGAACTCGCCAAACATCTCATCAAAGATGTCGGCGAAGCCGCCGCCGAATTCGAAGCCACCCGCAGCGCCACCCGCACCGGGACGTCCGCCACCGCCTTCAAAGGCGGCATGGCCGAACCGGTCATAGGCGGCGCGCTTCTGCTCGTCTTTCAGGCAATCATAGGCTTCGTTGATTTCCTTGAACTTCTGCTCGGCCGTCTTGTCACCCTGATTGCGGTCGGGGTGATATTGCATGGCCAGCTTGCGATAGGCCTTTTTCAGGTCGTCGGCGCTGGCGTTTTTCGGGGCGCCGAGGGTTTCGTAATAATCGCGCTTCGACATTGTGGCCTCTGTCCCTTCGCATCCGGTCCGGCCGGCCTGTCACTGGCGCCGTACCCGGATTGGAAGCCAATTCATCAACATTCCTGTCAAGCAACAGGCCCGCCCGGGTAAACCGGGCGGGCCAGCGCCAGACTTGGAACGGCTGTCCCGCCCCCAAGTTTGGGGGTCAAACGGCGTCAGTTCTTCTTGCGGTCGTCAACTTCTTCGAAGTCGGCGTCCACCACCTTCTCACCACCGGCATTGTCATCATCGCCAGCGCTGGAGGATGAGGCAGAAGCGCCATCAGCCGTGCCGCCTTCCTGACCCGCCTTGTACAGGGCCTCACCGATCTTCATGCTGGCCTGGGCCAGGGCATCGGTCTTGGCCTTGATGGCGGCCGGATCGTCACCATTCATGGCCGTCTTCAGATCGGCGATGGCGGCTTCGACGGCGGACTTGTCGGCGGCGGCGATCTTGTCCTCATTCTCCTTGATGGTCCGCTCCGTGGAGTGGATCAGACCGTCAGCATGGTTCTTGGCTTCCACCAGTTCCTTGCGCTTCTTGTCTTCCGCCGCATGCTCCTCCGCGTCCTTGACCATCTTCTGGATGTCGTTGTCGGACAGACCGCCCGAGGCCTGGATGCGGATCACCTGCTCCTTGCCGGTGGCCTTGTCCTTGGCACCGACATTGACGATGCCGTTGGCGTCGATGTCGAAGGTCACTTCGATCTGTGGCACGCCACGCGGGGCGGACGGAATGCCCATCAGGTCGAACTGGCCCAGCATCTTGTTG
>Ga0066602_10002466_pt1 | contig 10918 bp, 3 predicted proteins | sample Higcelweek5metaG_FD_59481 | JGI IMG/M metagenome (GOLD analysis project Ga0066602, IMG submission 59481) | Freshwater pond sediment microbial communities from the University of Edinburgh, under environmental carbon perturbations - High... | ecosystem: Environmental > Aquatic > Freshwater > Pond...
TAGGGAAACCCATGGCTTCAGATTCACCTTCGACCATACCACCGTATGTTTGCAACAGTTTCCATTCGTACCAGGCCCTTAAACCAAACGCTTCACCCAAACGGTTCGAGCGGTAGATGGAATCTTTCAGTACATCGGTTACATTATAAGGCAATTCGCGTCCATTTTCAATAAATAGGTTTAAGTATTTAATGTTCGTGTAATCGGAGCCCCAATTGCCAATGGAATTGTTTTCGAGTGTCCAGCTTCCAAGGGCAAGTTGGTTTGATCCGGGAACGGAAGGAATGGCATTATCGGTATAATTTTCAAGATTGATATCGTATTTTTTATCCAATCCAATGTAAACCGTAGTAAGAATTCCTTCGCCGAAATCGGCATGGCTCCAAAGTTCCTCTGTTTTAAGGTCTTCGATTGGCCTCGGATCGAGAAAATCGCAAGATGCCAAGATGACTAACGGTAATATAAATAATATAATTCGTTTCATACGTGTATTATTTGTTTTTTAGTTGTCGTATGGAACTCACATGTATGATTTGCATCGGTGTTTGTAATTGTCTGCATACATGTTCGTTTCATAATACTTCTCATTTTAATCATTAAAACAGACATGTTATCCCGAATGTGTATGTTCTGTAGATCGGATACATGCTATTTCCGGCCCACATGTTTTCTGGGTCAACCCCGTATTTCGAAAGGTTTGAGAATTCGATCAAATTCGATCCACGGGCGAATACTGTGCAATTTCCCATCAACATCTTTTTTGAAGTTGCCTTAGGAAGGGTATAGCTCAACTCAACATTTTTCAACCTGAAATAGGTGGCATCGACCAACCAATAAGTTGAGCGTTGCATATTATTCATTGATGTGGTGGTTAATCGGGGCGAAGTTCCATCGGTATTGTTGGCCGACCAACGATCGAGCATTGCTGTTGAGAAGTTCTGCTTATTGGTTGTTGATGAAAAATAAGAGTTGGCCAAACTCATAACACCATCGATTATCATGTATGAGTTGCTGGCAATCATTTGACTTCCATCTGTTGTTCCTTGTCCAACAACTTTCAATTTAAATCCTTTATAGGCCAACGAAATATTAGCGCCAAAATATAAACGTGGGCTATGAGCACCACTACGATACTGGTCTTTCTCGTCAATTTTTCCATCGCTGTTATAATCGGTGTATTTGATGTCGCCCGGTTTCACTTCGCCAAAAGTATGGGTTACATTACGTACATCAATTTCATCTTGACTTTGGTACAAACCTTCAGCATTGTACATCATAAACTCGTCGATTTGTTTACCTGCATATTTCCGATATTCTGCTTCCAGCATGGGCTCATCAACAGTGATGTATTTGCCGCGCATGTAGTTGGCGTTGATGCCTGCACTAAGCGTAAAGTCGTTGATCGATTTTGTGTACTGAACCATACCGTCGAAACCATATTGCATGTATTCACCAAAGTTGGTTGCAGGTAAAAATCCGCCACTACCAAAAATTGATGGCGTGTAATATTGCTTTTGCGAAATCAGATTATAATGATCAACAAGATAATAATTCAGGTTAACGGCTAGGCTATTGTTGAACAACGAACTTTCGATCCCCAAATTGAAATTGCAATTTTTTGGAACAGAATAGCCTTCGCTTCCAGCTTGTTTAATGATGTAGCCGGGTAGTGGATTGGCTTTTTTGTCGTTTGTTCCACTGGTCCAGGTTTCACTGGTTTGCCAAAGTGTTTGGTATAAATAGTAAGAGTTATAACCGCTTAATTCGAAGCTGTTCACACCGATAATACCCAACGAGGCATTAACTTTTAAATAATTAATTGCAGCATTATCTTTCAGAAATGACTCTTTTGAAGCAACCCAACCCAAACCAATGGTTGGATAAAGTTCAAAACGGCTTCCTTTTGCCATACGCATACTTCCAGATAAAACCTGATCTATTTGAACCACATATTTTTCGTTGTAAGTATAGTTAGCCCTTAACGATAAATCTTGAATTTTTTCGGGTTGATAACCGACAAGATAGTTCTCTTCAAACATTCCCTGATAGAAAGATGCATTTGCAACCAAGGCATGCTTACCAAATGTGCGGTCGTAATTAACCGAAATTTGTTCAACTGTTTTTCTTTTGATATAACTGCTGATTAACGAAAGGTCGTCTTGGATTTTCTCGGCAGTAACCAGTTCTGTGCTAGTTGTTCCATCTGTTTGCGTTAAACGGTACAAATTGGCATTTTGGATTTTACCGTTTACATTTCTGCTCGAAGCGTCGAACGAAATCGAAGCTGTTGCACTTAAGCCCTTCACATATTCCGATAAGTCAAATTTTAAACTTGCATTGTTTTGTGTCGACAAGGTAGAGCTTTGTTCAAAACCGCTATAAATAAGTTCGTTATCAAGATTAACTGGATAATCATTGCTGATTATTAATTGATTGTTGTACATTGTTGGGTGTGCATTTGAAGGCAAACCTGCAATGGTTGAAAACACATTACCGTGTGGGTTACGGCCCGTTTTGTAGGTGCCCGAAATGTTCACGTTCATGTCAATGAAGTCGGTGAGTTTAATGTTCACATTGCCACGCATTTTAAACCTATCGCTTTTGTTTTTTTCACCTACCGCTTCTAACCCTTCGCTTCCCACATAACTGATCATTGAAAAGTAATTTACCTTATTGTCGCCACCCGAGAAATTGATATTTGCCCTACGGAAAGGAGCATAAGGTCTTACATATTTGTCAAGATAATTAATGTTCGGATAGTTTACAGGGTCCGAATTATCTTTATAAGCCTGAATTGCCTCGTTAGTGTAGAATGGAGTTAAACCATCGTTTGCCAATGCTTCGTTGTACATTGTGGCATAATCGTAAGCGCCAACGTATTCAGGAATTGCGGTAGCCGAGCTGGCACCATATTCAGCATTAAACTTCATTTCGCGGTTATAGCTTTGTCCCTTTTTTGTGGTGATCCAAATCACAGGGCTCGATCCATAAATACCTAAAGCAGCTCTACCAGAAAGATCTTTTATCACTTCCACTTTATCTACTTCCGAAGGAGAAAGATCAGAAGGATCGCGAATTACACCATCGACATAGATCATTGCACTTTCGCCCCTGACGGTAGCATATACGGCATTTTCTTCACTTCCTGGTTGAGATGATTGACTATTGATTACAACCCCGGGAAGAAGTCCTGATAAGGATTCCAAAAACGAAGCGGTCGGATAAGAGGCCAGTTCATCGCCCGATATTACATTGATCGATGAGACATTCTTATTACTTTCCATTGTTTTATATGGAAGATCGAAGCTATTGTTTTCGCCAAACACGTTTATTCTTTCTAGCGTAATGGCCTCTAACGGTGCCACGGCATTTTTTATTTCAACGATGTTCAGTTTATACCCCGGCTGATTAATGACTAATCGATCGGTTTTAACACTTGCCACCTTAATTTCAAATTCACCATTGGCATTGGTTATTGTAAAAGCACTGGTTAGAAAGGCTTTTACTTCGATATTCGACATTGGCTGAGCATTTTCGTCAACCACTTTGCCTTTTATGTTTGCTGTTGACAACTGACTTTTTTGTGCATAAAGGCTATTGCCTATTAATGCAACGATTGCCAGGGCCATCAACAATTTTATTTTTATAATCTTATTCATCTGTTTACACTTTGTTTTAATTACCAACCTGGGTTTTGTTTAAACTCTTCGAACATTGTAGCATCGGTCAAAGGCACTGGCCAGCGGTAGTGCTTTTGGTCGAATGTTAAAGTAATTACAGGTGTTGAATTTCTGTTGAACGCATAACCGGTTGGCTTTGTCTTATCTTCACTAATTGTGATTCCAAATACCTGTTTATGCTCTATTTTCGAAGCATCGCCCCAACGCGAAAGGTCGAAGAAACGTTTGCCTTCCAGATAGAATTCGATTGCTCTTTCGTTCTTGATCCGTTCTCTGAACGAGTTTTTATCGGCTAAATATTTAGCATTTACGGCAGGCATACCTACTCTTTGGCGAACTTTGTTGAGCGCATCGGCAGCCGTCATTGTTGCTCCTGGAAAAGTAAAATTTGGCCCACCAATTTCATTGGCCGCTTCGGCATACCACATTAAAACTTCGGCATAACGGAAATAGATGCAATGCGAGATGGGGTGTTCTTCCTTAGAGTTTTTGTCAACATTGTTGACCCAAAATTTCCGCGATAAATAACCCGTGTAGCTGTATTGTTTTTGGTTCAAACGTTCGGTTCCACCATTGTACAATCCTAAATAATAATCGGAATTACTGCTCCATCGTTCCTGATTGAAAAGGATGGTGTGGTAAAACCTTGGATCGCGCCCCACATAAGGGTTCTGATCATCGTAAGTAGGGTCGTCGTTAATGCTTAATCCATTTTGCGTTTCAAACAAATCGACAATGTTTTGCGAAGGACTGTAGCCTTGAATAATTCCCCCTACAGCCAAACTACGGGTGGTAAAAGTAGTGTATCGACCACCATTTTGCATTTGGCCATAATTTTCCCAAATAATCTCATCGTTATAAGGCAGGAAGTTGAAAATGCTGTCGTATCCACCAACAAAGTTGATGGTTTTAACTCCATCGGGTGTTTTGTATGTAATAAAGTCATTCGATTTACATTCCATTAATTTATACGTACCGTTCGATTCAGCAAAACTTATCAACTCCCAAGCGGCTTTTGCCGCAGCTTCCCATTTTTTTTGATCGTTAGATGTATTGTTGGTAGGGCTGGCATTGAAAAGTAATGTATTTGCTTTCAGAGCCATAGCTGCCCCTTTGGTGGGACGGCCAAGGTTGGCATTGTCCCATTTTACAGGCAACAGTGCAAGTGCAGAATCGCAATCGGCTGCAATTTTCTGAGCCGTTTCATCGTAGCTCAAACGTGGCATTGCAAAATTATCGGCTCCATAAAGTGCCTTTGTAATGTAGGGCATACCGCCTTGGCGACGAAGAAATTCATAAAAGTACCAAGCACGCATAAAATGGGCTTGCCCTTTCAGCTCCTTCTTTTGTTCTTCGGTTGCATTGGTCAGCATATCGATCTTTGCAAGCGAAATGTTTGCGATACGAATACTTTCCCACGAATTCCAAACAGGTTTAAATTGCATTGCTTGTCCGAGGCTATAGGCACGTAACCAGTCGCCATTTTGTGCTACAGGTAAGGTTTCCCATTGAAAAGACTCGGTATAACCTTCGTCGCATAATGCTGCTATGTAGGTATAGTCGTAATCGGCTAAGTAATCGTTCAGGTCTTTATACATCCTATCTTCAAACTGCCTGTAGTTCAGGTAGTCGGTAAAGACATCTTCTTCATTCATTCCAGAAGAATCTTGCACTTTGTCGAGGTATTCTTCACAACCGCTAAACATAAGTGCAGCAATAATTATCAAATATATTTTTTTCATTTCAGTCGAATTTCCGGATTAAAAAACAATTTTAAGTTCGAGTGTATATCTTCTCAACTGAGGATAAGCACCAAAGTCGGCTCCAGAGTTTGCACCTTCGGGATCGCCACCTAACGGATATTCAGTCCAGGTAAACAAGTTGGTTCCGGTCAGGGCCAATTCAACATTGCTCACACCAACTGTTTTCAGAGCCTCTGATTTGAATTGGTAACCAACCCTTATGTTTTTCAAACGAACGTATTTTCCATCGACATTTGAGAAACTGCTGAAGCGGTAATTTGGGTTGCTAACTTCAGGGTTGTAGTGAACGGTTGGATAAGAAGCATTGGTATTTTCTGGTGTCCAGTAGTTGGCATGGCCAGATAATGCATTGTTCTTGTTTTGAGAGAACGGATAGAGATAGAACATCCCGCCTTGGCGCATTTGATACTGAACATCCGAAATCCCATAAAAATCGACACGGGCATTCCATTTTTTGTAATTAACCCCAATCTTCGTATTCCAGGTTATGGCTGGAGCATAAGGGTGTTGGGCCACAATGTAGTCTTGAGCGTCGATGTTTCCATCGCCATTAAAGTCGAGGTACAAATGGTCGCCGGATTGAGCGGCAACACCCGAGGCTTTTGCTGCCATAAATAATTCATCGATATTCTGATAATAGCCTTCAACAACAACCCCGCTTGTAGGTGTATAACTATCGATGCCCGATGCTATTTCAACTGGTTTACCTTCAACGGTTAAATTAAATGCTTTGGTTTTGGGCTCGTCGTAATAAACCACTCGGCTTTCGTTTGCACTAACATTAGCAGTGGCAAAAATATTCCAGTCATTGCTAAGCGTTTTATTGAACCCAAATTCAACTTCAAAACCATGGCTTTTTGTCGATCCAATGTTTGCCTGAATGGTTCCTGCACCTAACCAAGTCGGAACACGCATTCTGTCTTGCAAAATGTTTTCCCTGCGTTCGTTGTACAAATCAACATTAACGGTGATCATGTTTTGAAAGAAACCCATCTCAAAACCAAGGTTTTGTTTAATGGCTTCCTCCCAGGTGGCGTCGGTTACAGGAATATTCCCTTCGCCAATTGTTGGGTAATTGGTATAAGGATAACCAAAGGAAGCACCATAACTATTGCTTGTATATTCCGAAGTATAGAGCCAACGGGCAATACCGGCATCGCTACCCACCTTACCCAATGAATACCTTATTTTGAACAAGTTTGCCCATGGCATCGCATCTTTAAAGAATTGTTCGTTCGAAACCATCCATCCGGCAGCGACTGCTGGGAATAATCCAAAACGCAAACCGGGTGCAAATTTTTCTGATCCACTTAATGCTAAACTACCTTCAACAAAATATTTTTGTTTGTAGTCGTATGTTCCTCGTCCTACCCAGTTTTCTTCGTAATGTGGGAATTCAGGTGGGTCATTAGGATAATCACCTTGTGATTGGCGGCGGCTAAAAAGTCCTAATGCAGACACATTGTGATTGCCAAAAGTACGGGCGTAATTGGCATTTATCTTAAAATAGTGGCTATTAAATGATTCTTGCATATTATCGCCCAGCGATTGTAGCTTTGGCTGCGGTGTATCCATATCTTTTTTACCATCTGAATCATAACGGGTCCAGGTTGAATCGGCTCCGTTGAAATAATAGCCATATATCATTCCATAGAAGCCAGAACCAGTTCTGAAATTTTCAACATAACGAACATAGCTGTTATACGAATAAGAACCTGTAACCGACAATCCTTTGGTAATAAAGTCTAAATTTTGTTCCAAGGTAATGTCTGCATTCAATTCGTTGCTCTTTTTGCGGTCGAAACCTCTGGCGCCCATCCAGTCTAAACGTACATTTCCCATGTCGGGGTTACAAGCGAAACGGATACCATCTTGATCGTATGGGATTACATTATCAGGAAACTGATTGACCATCTCTTCGGGATAATAAGGCATCAGAGTAACTGGCTCGAACCAGGTTTCCTGGGTATAATCGTCAAACGGTTTCCCCCATTGCTTAATGTTTCCCCCAAGATTAACCGACAATTTGGTTGTTTTGGTCAAATTGAAATCGAGATTGTTCCTGAAGTTGTACCTATTGTGGAAATAATGTGCGTTGTGTTTATCGTAGTTATAGGGGAACAAATTTCCCACCGTAAAAATATCACCTTCGTGAAGGTAGCCCAGCGATACGAAATATTGTACAAAGTCGTTACCTCCGCGGGCATTCAAATTGTAGTTTTGATCGATGGCTGGTTTAAAAAGGAATTCCATCCAGTCAAAATCGGGATACACGTAGGGCAGATCCTGTGTCCTATAATGTTCCAATTCTTCGTTTGAATAGAGTTTATCCCATTGTTGGTCGTTTTTGTAGGCTTCGTTACGCATCAACAAGGTCTCGTACGAGTTTAAGTACTCTGGTAAACGTGTTGCTTCTTTCATCGAAATTTCGCTTGTAAATTCAAGTTGAACAGCGCCTGTACGACCGCGTTTGGTGGTAACAATAATAACCCCATTGGCCCCTTTTACCCCATATACTGCAGTTGCAGAGGCATCTTTCAATACGGAAATCGATGCGATTTCATTAGGATCGAAGTTAGAGAAGCTTCTTTCTACACCGTCAACAATTACCAGTGGATTGTTGTTTCCTAACGAAGAACTACCACGAATAAGCATTTTAAGCCCCGATAGTGATTCTTCTCCTGGTGTTGCGTCGGTTTGAATAACTGTTAAACCGGGCAAACTTCCTTGCAAGGTGTTTTCGATACTTCCCCCCATCTTCATGGTTTGCAGTTTTTCGCCCGATATTTGGGAAATAGCTCCCACTACAGATTCTTTGGTTTGAACACCATATCCAACCACCACTACTTCGTCGAGGTTAGAAACATCGCTTTTCATTGTTATATTAACAACGGTGTTGGTGCCTATTGTAACCTCTTGGGTTTTCATACCAATAAAACTGAAAACAAGCACATTTTTAGGTGCCGCTTTAATGCTGTATTTCCCGTCGAGGTCGGTTATAGAACCAACAGTAGTTCCTGCTACCCTTACAGTTACTCCTGGTATTAAATTGCCGGTATCGTCAACAACATTTCCGGTTATGCTCTTGCTTTGAGCAAAACCGATTATTGGCAAAACAGCAACAAGTACCATCAATAGCAGTAATCGATTTTTTTTCAAAAAATTAGATTTCATTTATTATAGATTTAGTTACATTTTTATTATTTATTGAATTTGTCATCCTTTTTCATTCGGCCATACATAAGTAAAATGTTAGGCTTTTTTTGTTTTTTTATCTGGCATTATCCTGTTTCTGTTTTCAGAAAGGATGTGGATATGGACAGAAGTTGGTTATATCTGTTTTCCAAAATCATCGTTTCTTGGTTTTAAATTTGATTTAGACATTATCTTCTTTTTTGTTTTTCGTAATGTAAATAAACCGAATTTCATTTTTTTTAACAGTCCCAAATGTTTAAAATACTCGCATAAATGTTTAAGTCAGTCTGCAATCAAAAATTTTGTTATCAATGTTTTACATCTATTTTTTTCGTGCGCTTGTGAATAAAAATTTGCTAATGTGTTTTTGGTTCTAAATGTGGTTCCGATTCCTTAGTTTGTTTACTGAGCTTTACCGTCCGATCGAAATCCAATTGGGGTTAAGGTACATAAACTAGTTTTTTCGAAATCACACGATTCCCAATTTCGACCCTGATGAAAACAAGTCCAGAGCTTAGTTTCAATTCTTTTAGGTTGATTGTTTTATGGCCGGTTATCGATCCTGCATAAACCTTTCGACCCGAAATGTCGATGAGTGAAATTGTTGCTTTTGCATTTTCGTCAGAGCGGATATCGATGTTCAGAAAGTCGCTTACTGGATTTGGATAAATGGCAATATCGGCAATCGCTCCGTTCATTTTAGTTGGTTTAATAGTAACCGTTCCGTCGTCGTCGGTAAAAGGTGTTCCCTTTGTTGTTGTCGAAATCTTCCAATAACTGTATTCGTTCGGGTTTCCTGTAGGGTTTACTTCGGCCGATGTAAGAGAATTGCCCAGCCCATCGGCTTCTTTTGGCCAAGGCTGCTTGTCGGAGTAAGTAAACGAAAGGATCTTTTTCCCGTTGCGGTCTGTTAATAGCACATATTCGCCACTGTTCGAGAACTGCCCCTGATAGTTGCCGCTTGGATACATTCCGTAGCGGCTGTAGAAGGCATTTGTTTTCGACGAAACAACGTAAAAACTGCCCGGAGCCAACAGTGTATTTTCAGGAAAAGTAAAATGAACCGCCGAATCAAGCTTCAGACCCGAAAGGTCGATGAACGAATTCCCAGTATTTTTGAACTCAATAAATTCGAAGCTTTTGTCGTCGGTGGTATCGGTAGCCGTAATCTCGTTGAGAGGGTGGTACTGCAATTCGGTTACTTTTAAATTCGAAAAGTCTTCGTTGCCCGATGTGAAGCAAACCTTTTTCAGCGGTCCCCAATTCGAGCCATTTTTAATCCTTGCCAATACAAGTGTTGTTTTAGTAAGGTTGATGTTTATTGAACTTCCGCCTTGAAGAGCAGTAGCAGATAAGGCTCCGCCCGACAGCCGAGGATCACTCCCATCAATCGTATAAAAGATTTCTCCAATTGAATTGTTGCTCGAAATAGTTACTTCTGTTTTTCCATTCAGAATGAATTTATCAGCATAAATCTGTTCCCCATTTGCTGAAATTAATGGAGCATTTAGGCTTGGGTAAAGCTTTTCGTCTTTCAGCTGATCGATCACAATGTTGGTACGATAAGGGAAATAGTTATTGTAAAGGTTTTCCAATTCGGGCATCCATTCATTGTTTTTGGTAAGTGAAACCCCACTCCACGATTGTGCATCGCCCCAGCGGGCCGACTCGGCAACAATGGCTGTGTCTATTTCTGCAGCGCGTTTCTGAAACAATGCTTTTGCTTTTTCGGGCGAAAGCAGGCCGCCTTCTGAAAGATAATTATACGCTCTATCGGCAAAACGTTGGCGATATTCGGCGTTGGTACACAGTTTATGGTGCAACCATTGTGGGTTAAATTTGAGCACATCGGTAATTTTCATTTCGCCTGTTGACCCCAGATTCACACGGTTTTCATCAATCCCCGCATCGATATTCACGGGATCGACAAACATGCAGTGTTCCGAATCGTGGGCAATAAATTTGAAACCTTGCGACTTGTTTTTGCGGTTGTAGATAGCAAAAAAGTTGTTGGGCATGTCGTTACTGCTCCACGCCGAAACCGGTGCGTCGAAATTTCCAGAATAGAAAATGATCATCATGTAATCGATCAGGTTGTCGATGTCGGCCCAAACAGTTAAATTATCAACCCGTTCTCCATTGCTATTTTTTCCTTCCAGGTTGAAATATTTTTCATTTGTTTCGAAGCCATTTTGGCATAAGTCCCAAAGGTCTTCCCAAGCATCCATGTTACCGTCGGTCACTTCGTTATAATAGGGCCAAGGCATGGTGTTCACTTTA
>Ga0066602_10002470_pt1 | contig 10909 bp, 7 predicted proteins | sample Higcelweek5metaG_FD_59481 | JGI IMG/M metagenome (GOLD analysis project Ga0066602, IMG submission 59481) | Freshwater pond sediment microbial communities from the University of Edinburgh, under environmental carbon perturbations - High... | ecosystem: Environmental > Aquatic > Freshwater > Pond...
CCCAGCATCCGGATTCGAAGACCCGCACGATGTTGCCGTGCGACAGCGACGCGGCCAGCCTGCTTTCGTCGGTGAAACGGCTCACGAATTCGGGGTCGGCCGCGAGGTGGGCCAGCATCATCTTGATGATGACGGTTCTTTCCGAACCGGCCACGCCCTTCTGCCTGGCCAGCAGGATTTCGCCCATCCCGCCGGTGTTCAGGCGACGGATGATTTCGTATTTGCCGAAAAGGTCTTCAGACATAACGATTTCCGCCTGTTGTTATCGCAAAGGGGCGGCAGGCGGCGCCATATTCTAGCGCAGTATGATGGACTGTCCCTGTCTGATTTTTGTAACGGCGGCGCGCGCCCGCGCGGCGTCATTCGCAAGGGCGGCCGCCACCGTGGCGGCGGTGACGCCGTTTTCACTAAAAAGTGGCGCGAGCGTGGCCGCGAACACGTCGGCGGCAATCCTTGTCGACTGGAATACCGGTGACTGAATCGCGCCTGTCTGCTGTGTCCGGATCCCGCGCGAAAGTGGCGTGCCGACGTATTCGGCTTGCATTTCCCTTTCGCCGGTAAAAAGTCCGGGGAAACCGTCGCGGGCCAGCGAGTCGTTTGCGGAAGCGGTCGTCAGCCATGCGACCAGGTCCGCCGATGCGTCGTAGTGGCGTGACCACGAACTTATGAAGAGCGCGTCGACCTGCCACAGCGGCGACATGTGTCCCGCGCCCTCAATCCGGGGCATCGGCATCGGAAGCCACGCCCTGTCCGGCGAAATCAGCGACACCTGGTCCGGCCAGACGATGGCGGCGGGCACCGTGCCGGAGTTGAACATGTCGATTACGGTCCCGCCGTCTTCTGGAGCCTTCAAACCGCCCGAAGACAGGTTCTGCCTGACAAAATCGACCGCCAGGGCGGCGCCTTCGGAATCGAAGGACGGCATTCCCGCTCCATCCACGAGGGTCGCGTCGAAAGCCCCCAGGAAAGCGGCGGTCATCGTCCAGTCGGCTGAATCCATGCCGATTGGCCGGCCCGCGTTGGTCGTCGGGGATGCGGCCATGTCGCATCCGCGCTTGACTACATCCGGATTGGCGATGAGCAGGGGAACACTTACTGCCAGGGGCATGCCGTAAACATGCTGACCCGAAGTCACCCTTGCGAGGTATCGCGGGCGGATGGATTCGCGGGGGACCACGCCGCGTGCCGCCATCAGTCGATCGAGCGGCTGGAGCATGTGTTTCTGCTCGATCCAGTCCAGCGCGAACATGTCCCCGGCAAGAAACACGTCCGGTCCCGCGCCGGACAGTATGGCCTGTTCAAGCGCGGCAGTTTGTCCGGCGCGCGGCCCACCGGATACCTTGACTGAAATGTCGTCCCTGGACAGGTCGAAGGCCTCGACCATGTCTTCGATCGCCTGCGCGGCCTGTCCCTGCATGCAATGGCTGAACACGATTTCGATCGGTTGCACAGCCTTTTCATCGGCCGCGGTGGCGGCGTCTGGTCCGCCCCTGGCGGCCCTGGCATCCGTGCCAGGCTGGTCTGTCGCCCCCTGGCACGCGCCCGCCGCGATCAGGAGCATCCCCATTGCGGCAAGATTCATTAAAACAGCGATTTTCATGGCAATTGCGGCCCCCGTTGAAACGGCTGGCGTCACCAGACTGCCTATTATCGGGCAAGTCAGTCAGGATTCCCCCAACAAATTAACGCCGTGGTTCAATCAAATCAACGGCGTGCACCGGGTCGTGCACAAGGGTTATCGCTTGCGGGCCGGAGGGTTGAATAGTAAAAGGCTGCATGCCCCGGGCGAACCGGGTTCGATGGCTGGCCTTTTCCGGCTTTGAGGTTTGCACAATGGTTTCGGCACGCGGAATTGATTCGTTCGATGTCGTGGTGATCGGTGGTGGCGTGGTGGGAACGGCGACCGCGATGGCCCTGGTGGACGGCACCGGCCTGAGGGTACTGGTTCTGGAAGCGGAAAAATCGCTGGCCTACCACCAGACAGGTCACAACAGCGGTGTCATACATTCCGGTATTTATTACAAACCTGGCAGCCTGAAGGCCAGGAATTGCGTCGCCGGGCGGGAGTTGCTGTATTCGTTCCTTGCGGAACGCGGGATACGGCACGAACGCTGCGGGAAGCTGATCGTTGCGACGACCCCCGCGGAAGCCGACAGGCTGGATGGCCTGGTCGAGCGGGGCAGGGCAAACGGGATCGAGGGACTGCGGCGGATCGGTCGCGAAGAAATGACCGAAATCGAGCCGGCGGTCGGCGGAATCGCGGCCATACATGTGCCGGTCACCGGAATCGTCGATTACGTTGAAGTCACGAAGGCATACGCGGCCGAACTGATGACTCGGGGCGGCGACGTGAGGCTCCAGACCAGGCTGGAATCGGTGCCGGTGTCTGCCGACGGCGACGTTCGTCTGGCGACGACGCGCGGCGAGGTCACGGCCAGGCTGGCAATCAACTGCTGCGGGCTTCAATGCGACCGTGTGGCCGGGTTGTTCGGCGTGAAGACCGACGTCAGGATAGTTCCTTTCAAGGGCGAGTATTACGATGTCGTCCAGGACCGCCGGGGATTGGTTCGAAACCTCATATACCCGGTGCCGAACCCGGATTTCCCCTTCCTGGGCGTCCACTTCACCCGTTCAATCGAGGGGAAGGTCCATGCCGGGCCGAACGCCCTGCCCGCGACCATGCGCGACGGTTATGCCCCGCACAGTTTCAATTTCCGCGACGTGGCCGACATGGTCCTGTTCCCCGGTTTTGTGAAGATGGGTATGCGGCACATGGGGATGGGGCTGGGCGAGATGTGGCGTTCGGCGGTGAAGCCTGCGTTCGTGAAGGACCTGCGGCGGCTGGTGCCCGCGATCGAATCGGGCGACCTGGTCGCCGCCGTGCCCGGTATCCGTGCCCAGGCGATGGATCGTCAAGGCCGGCTTCTGGACGATTTCGCGATTGTCGATTCGCCCGGCGCGATTCATGTGCTGAACGCCCCTTCGCCCGCCGCCACCGCATCGATCAGCATCGGGCGCGCCATTGCGAACCGGGCCTTTGGCAGGCTTGGTGTCGCGCCGCGCGGGGACTGGAACGTCTGACTGACCGCACGGAGGTTGCGATGACACGTTTTCGATTGGCTTTCGTTCTGCTGGCGGCGGCATGTTTTACGGCCACGGGATGCGGCGACGTTGACCCGGGCGAAGACGTCATCGACGTGGCGGAAGTCAGGAACTTCACGATCATGACTTTCAACACCGGTACCACGGACAACATGGACCACACCTACGACCAGGATGGCTGGAGCAACGCGCTGGCCGACATCAATACGGAACAGTTTGGGAACAACCTTGCGTGGCTGAAGGCGCGGGACGGACTGCGGGCTGTCGTGGACGCAAGGAAGCCGGACATCATCACGTTCCAGGAGCTTTTCTTCGATCCGGAATGTGTGGAAATCTGTGGTGGACTTGCGGGCGGTCCCGATTTTGAAACGGTCTGCGATCCTGCCGCAGGGGTTTTCGTCTGTGCGAAATGGGTCGACGCCGAATCGCCCGAACTGACGGTCCGGGCCGCCGTGGGACCGGATTACGACATCGCCTGTGCACCCGGTCACCGGGACAACTGCATCGCGGTCCGGAAGGGCTTCGGGACGATTGTCCTTTCGGTCACGGCAGAAGAAATCGGCGGCGCATGGATCGACGGGCTTGACGGCATGCCACCCGAAAACGGCTGCACGTCCGGCGCCCGCGTCGCTACCGGGCTGGTCGGCATAACGAACGGCCCCGAAATCGCCGTCGTCGACGTCCACACGACTGCCGGAACGAATGTCGATTGCCGGCTGGCCCAGTTCCAGCAGGTGTTCGAGGACCGTGGCGACGGCAAGCCGGCGACGTTCGGGCAATACAACATCGTCCTGGGCGACATGAACATCGATCCGTTCACGTTCGCGGACGCCAGCGTCACGTACTGGAATTCGAAGGTCGGCGAAGGGAAGGCGTTTGATTACATTTCTTCGGACAGCATCGAAGGTCCGATGACCCACCCCGCCACGTTTTCCAAGCTGGACCACGTCATTTCGGACAGCATGACCGGCTCATGCGTGGTCCTCGGCATTTCCGAAGGCACGCAGGCCCCGATTTCCGTAACCAGCACGTACTTCGACCACAGGCCGGTTTTCTGCGAAGTCGAGATTCCTTAATAAAATCTAAATCTTCAGAATGTGGATGTGATTCGTCGCCCGGGCGGGCTTTGAAAGCGGGTGACGCAGGACCGGGGGACTACTTCTCGTCTTCGCCGACTATGTCAGGGCCTTCCTTCTTGCTGGTCCAGACCGCCCAGACGATGATGGCGACGCACACGCCGGCAGCAATCAACGCCGCCACGACATGCGGTTCCTCATTGATGTCAACGGGCCGAAGCGTAGCGCCCATGACCGCCGTGAGGGCCAGCAGACTGACCATGTTGATGACCTTGATCATCGGGTTCAGCGCCGGGCCGGCAGTGTCCTTGAGCGGATCCCCGACGGTATCGCCGGTGACCGCGGCCTTGTGGGCCTCGCTGCCCTTGCCGCCGTAGATGCCATCTTCGATCATCTTCTTGGCGTTGTCCCAGGCGCCGCCGGCGTTGGCCATGAATACGGCCAGGAGCTGTCCAACCAGGATCAGGCCCGCCAGGAAGCCACCCATCGCATACGGTCCCAGCAGAACGCCGACCAGGATCGGCGACAGAATGGCCAGCAGTGTCGGGCCGATCAGTTCGCGCTGCGCAGTGTTGGTGCAGATGTCGACCACGCGGGCGTAATCGGGCTTTTTGGTCCCGGCCCATATTTCGGCATCCTTGAACTGAATACGACATTCCTTGACGATTTGCCCAGCCGCCCGGCCAACCGCGCGAATCAGCATCGAGCTGAACAGGAAGGGAACCGCGCCACCGACCAGAAGGCCGATAAGTACCATCGGTTCCGCAACGGTCAGCTTGGCCGCGTGTTCAAGGTATTTGTCGACACCCAGCGACCCGATATTTGATTCGCTGCCGGTCGCGATGACCGCGATGAAAGAACTGAACAGTGAAAACGCCGCGATGACGGCCGAGCCGATCGCGATGCCCTTGGTTTCTGCCTTCGTCGTGTTACCGACGGCGTCGAGGTCCGCGAGGATCTGGCGGGCGCGGGCGTAGCTGCCGGGCTTTTCAGCTTCCATTTCAGCTTTGTCGTAACCCATTTCGCCGATGCCGTTGGCGTTGTCGGCGACGGGGCCGAAGACGTCCATGGAAATCGTGTTGCCGGTCAGGGTCAGCATGCCGATGCCGGTCATGGCGACGCCGTATGCGATGAACACCGGGGGCATTCCGCCGTAAACCAGAACCGACAGGGCGATGGCAAATGCGATCACCAGGACGTTCATGACCGTCGATTCATAACCGACCGCGAAGCCCTGGATGATGTTTGTCGCGTGACCGGTCTGGCAGGCCTTCGCAAGGGACTTGACCGGCGAATGCGATGTGTGGGTGTAATACGAAGTGAGTTTGTTCAACGCGATTGCCAGGATAACGCCAATCAGGCAGGTCCAGGCAGGCCTGAGGTCCAGGCCGTTGACCCCGAAATTGGCCCAGAATCCGAGGTTGTTCGGATCGAGTCCCGGGAACAGCGCCACGTCGCCGCCAACGCCCAGCGTGCCGGCAAACCGAAGATAGAAGAAGCCCAGCACGAAGAATCCGACGACGCTGATCGCCGAACCGATCCAGAAGCCGCGATGAACCGACTTGAGGGCCGTGTCGGAAGTATCGTTGGCGCCGGCCTTTACGGTGTAAGTGCTGATGATCGAGCCAAGAACGCCGATGCCGCGTACGAGCAGCGGGAAGATGACCCCCTTATGGCCGAACGACGCCAGGCCGAGGATCATGGCGGCGACAATGGTGACTTCGTACGATTCGAAGATATCCGCGGCCATACCGGCGCAGTCACCCACGTTGTCACCGACGTTGTCGGCAATCGTCGCGGCGTTACGCGGGTCGTCTTCCGGAATGTCCTTTTCGATCTTGCCGACCAGGTCGGCGCCAACGTCCGCGGCCTTTGTGTAGATACCGCCGCCGACGCGCATGAACAGGGCCAGCAGGGTGCCGCCGAAGCCGAAGCCGAGCAGGGCTTCGTAGGCGTGTTCACCATAAACCAGGAATATCAGGGTGCCGCCCAGGAGACCGAGGCCGTCCGTGAGCATGCCGGTGACCGTTCCCGTGCGGTAGCCAAGCTGCATTGCTTCGCCATACGAACTGCGTGCGGCGGCCGCGACCTTGAGGTTGCCGCGGGTTGCCAGTCGCATCCCGATGAATCCGACCAGCGAAGAAAAGACCGACCCGATCAGGAAGGCGATTGAACGTCCGAAGCCGAATTCGGGATGTTCGCGCCACTCCGACGTAAAGAAGAGGACCACGGTAATGACCAGTATGAGTGGACCAATCTTCTTGAACTGGGCCTTCAGGTAAGCGTTCGAGCCTTCGCGAACGGCAGCGGCAACGGCCTGCATCTTCGGTGTGCCGTCAGGGGCACGGCTGATCTGGCGTGCCAGCATGTAGGCGTAAATCAGGCCGGCAACGGCCACGACAATAATTGCCAGCAGGCCGATCTGTTCCCAGAGCTGGTATGCCCCGTCAGGGTTCACGAAAGGACTGAACCACGTGAAAATGTCCTTCACCTCGGCCTTGGCCGTTTCCGATGCCGCCCTTCCGAACGGGAAGATGGCGGCCAGCGCGAAGAAGACAGCGAGTCCGCCGAGGTAGGCCGTCTTGCCCCTGGTGTACCTTCGTAATCCTGAAATCCATTTAGTCACGAGAAACCTCCCTTGTGCCTGTCGCGCCCCCAAAGTCCCGTCCAACCGCGATTCGACGCCAGTTCGATGGTTTGACAGTCCCTTCCATACAGTTCTGGCTGAACGCTTTTGCCCTATTCAGGTGACTTTGTCAAGGAGTTCCAGGCGTCGGGTTGGGTGCTGATAGCGCGTTTTGTCGTGTAAAATTAACGTGTTTGGTGGCTTTCACTGGTGGGTTGCGATCTGCAGTAATATGATGCAGACGTATCAAAAAGTTGTCGGAGGTGCATCATGATGCATTTCAAATGGGCTTTGTGCGCACTGGTTCTGTCCGCAAGCCTGTGGGCCGCATCCGCCGCGGCGCAGGTCATTCCGGGCGAGTACATCGTCGTGCTCCGGGATGGACGTGGCGGTCCCGCGGAAGTCGCGGCGGCGCACGCTCTGGTCCCGAAACATGTTTACACGAAAGTCTTTCAAGGTTTTGCCGCGCATGTGCCGGACGCGGCGCTGGCGGGGTTGATGCGCAACCCGCGGGTCTTGTCCGTCCAGCCTGACCGCGTGGTCAACGCCATCGGCCAGGTCGTCTCGACAGGCGTCGCGCGCATGGAGGGGTATCCTTCGCCCGGCAGGCTGCCGGTTGACGCCGGAATTGCCATCATCGACTCCGGCATCGACCTGACACACCCGGACCTGAATGTGGTTTACGGCGTCGACTGCCGCAAGCTGAACAGGAAGACGGGCGATTGTCTGGTCGGCGGCAACGACGACAACGGGCATGGTTCACACTGCGCCGGAATCGCCGCTGCGAAAGACAACGATCTTGGCGTGGTCGGTGTTGCCCCTGGTGCCAGGCTTTATGCGGTCAAGGTGCTGGGTTCGTCTGGATCCGGGACGCTTTCCGGCGTCATCCAGGGGATGGACTGGGTCGCCAGGAACGCGGCAACGCGCGGCATCGACGTCGCGAACCTCAGCCTTGGCGGCACCGGTCATGACGACACCGACGGCAACCCGAACGGGTGCCTGGTCACGCTGGACGCCGAACACAAGGCGATCTGCGGCCTTGTTGCGTCGGGCGTAACGGTGGTCGTGGCTGCCGGCAACGAACTGGACGATTCGGCCAACCACACCCCCGGCGCGTTTGATGAAGTCATCACGGTGTCGGCATTGGCTGACTTCGACGGCATGCCCGGCGGGTTCGGGCAGGCTACCTACGCGTTCAACGCATGCACCGAAAACGTGGACGACTCCCTGGCGTGTTTTTCGAATTTCGGTCATGACGTGGACCTGCTGGCGCCAGGTGTCGGGATTTATTCAACCAGCATGGCGGGCGGCTACGAAACGATGAGCGGCACCAGCATGGCCGCGCCGCATGTGGCCGGGGCGGTGGCCCTTGTCGCGTCCTGGTCGGAAACCAGGCTGACCCCGCAGCAGGTGAAGGCGACCCTGATTGCCGAAGCTGACCCGGCCCCGTGTTCCGGCCCCGGCGGCGTGTGCGCCGACGATCCGGACGGGGTCCAGGAACCTCTGTGCATGGTCGGCACCCCGCCGCCCTGCCAGAACGACGCGTGGTGCGACGACGGCGAACCCTGTAACGGCGCCGAAGCCTGTGTTGCCGGGGCGTGCTTCCCGGGCACTGAAATCACGTTCTGCGCCAATGCGGACGGCTGCTGTCCCGCCGGCTGCGAATTTTCTATCGACGACGACTGCCAGCCGCCCGCTTACTGCGGCGACGGCGTATGCGCGGGCACGGCGGGCGGTGAAAACTGCACCATCTGCCGGGCCGACTGCGCCTGCATCGGACCGGCCTGCAAGAATGGCTGCTGCGGCAATGGCAGATGCGAAAAGGGCGAAACCGCGACCGCGTGCCCTGTTGACTGCGGCTAGACGGGAACGTCGTTTCAGACAGTCTTCTAATTCACGAAACTGATGTATTTGACGGCCGGCGTCAGTGCGATCGACAGGATTGTCGAATCGTCGCCAGCGGTCAGCGTGTATTCCGACGAATCGATTGCGGCGCCGTTGATGTCGTGGACGGTCACGCCGGTGAACCCTTCGGGCAGCGGCATGTTCATGCCGAAAGTCGTGTCCGCGCCGCCGGGACCGTCGGTACCCCAGAACTGGTCCGGGAAGTCGCGTCCGTCCCACGCAGCCACGACGATGTCACCCACTTCGGACATGAAAGCCAGGGCGTATACGTCGTTCGGCAGGCCAAGCGCGGGCGAAAGGTCGCGGGCGAACCGGGTGTCGCCCAGGATGTCGCCCATTGCCTTGAAGGCGGTCCAGGCGGGTTTCGCGCGGCGGACGGTTCCGTCTTCGCCGGTCCAGCCGAACAGCCCGAAGTAGGATTCGTGGGGGCGGATTCCCTCGGTCGTCGGATAGCCGTCCCAGAACGTGTACCACATGTACCTTTCGATGCCGTCGCGCACACCCAGAAGCATGCTTCGCGGCAGGAAGCGGCCGACCAGTTCCTCACTGAGGTCGTATGACGGCCAGCCCTGTTCGGTCACCATCAGTGCCTTGTCCGGGCAGCCGATGGAAGCCAGGTAAGCGCGCACGATGTCGGTCTGCCAGGACTGGCCCTGGTAAGCCAGGGTGTCGTCGATGACCACGTCGCGCTCGGGAGGGTCGTACTGGAAGAACGTGTATGGATGGAACGCCAGGATTTCGAAATTGTCGCAGATATCGGGATGCGCCGCCGCGACCCGTTCGATGAAACCAAACCTGTCCGCCAGGTCTGTTTCCGCGTCATAGCTGGAAATGCCGCCGAAGGCCACCCGGGCATCCGGACACACGGCCTTGATGGCCGTGTGGGCGGCCTTCAGCATGTCGCCGTATTTTTCCGCGTCGGGATTGCCGCCCCAGAAGCGCGGGATGTTTTCTTCGTTCCAGATTTCGTATTCCTTGATCTGGTCGCAGTATTCGTCGGCGACGGCGCCGGCGTATTCGCCGTATTCTTCGGTATTGATCGTGCTGAAGTCGCCACCGTCGGTCATGGCCCATCCGTTTTCATAGCCCAGCATCGGGATGACTTTCACGCCCCGGTCCGTCGCCATATCGACCTGCCCCCTGACGTGGTCCATGTTCCATTCGTCGTCCGTCGGCTCGATCATGTGCCAGTGGAAGTCTTCGCGAATCGTTACCGCGCCCAGTTCGGCGTACTTTTCGAATTCGAAGCTGCGTTCGGCGTTGTCGCCCAGCCCCTGGTACATGTGCGTGGAAACACCGACCGCACGTTCAACCGTGTTGATTCCGGTCGGGGCAATCCCTTCCCACAGCGGCGGTGGCACGACGTCCGGGCCCGCGTCGCCGGCATCGTCATCGGCGTCGCCACTGTCCGGGGTTGAAACGTCGCCGGCGTCGTCCGCATCGGATACCGTCCCGTCATCGTCCGTCCCGTTATCGCCCGTGTTCGTGTCCCGCGCATCGTCACCGGCGGTGTCCCGGGCGTCCGTCGACACATCACCCGCCACGACGTCCGCCACCGTCACATCGGCGCCATCATCGGAAGGTGTCGTCCCCGAACCGCATCCGGCGGCCAGGGCCAGCACCGCCGCCGTCAGTATCACCGCTGCCGACAAATGCGCTTTCATCTCAGGTGTTCCTTTTTCGTGGGTATTCCATGCGGCCCGCACCAGGTCTACTGCCGCTTCATGAGGTCGTTGATGGGGCTGTAAAGGCTTTCCTTGAACGCGTCCAGCGAGTTGTCCTCGCCGGGGCGCGCAGCCAGTATTTCGATGGCCCGCGCGAACTCCGGGGCCACCGAACGCACGCGCAGCTTGGAAATCCGTTTTTCCGGCGGAACCGGGATCGTGTCCGTGACCAGCAGTTCCTTGATCAGCGGGTGTTCTTCGATGCGTTTCAAGCCTTCCATCGACGTGAGCACCGGGTGGCAGATCGCGGCGCGCAGCGTGCGGGCACCCTTTTTCAGGCAGAAATCCGCAGCTTCGACCAGGGTTCCGCCGCTCATGGTTTCGTCGTCGATCAGCCAGCAGTCGCGGTCCGTCACGTCGCCAACCATCTGCTGGGCCTGGGCCGATTCGTTGTCGGACGTGCGTTCCTTGTTGATGATGGCGATGTCCATCTTCAGCATGTTGACGAACGGTCCCAGGTGCTTTGCCTCGCCGAT
>Ga0066602_10002473_pt1 | contig 10905 bp, 12 predicted proteins | sample Higcelweek5metaG_FD_59481 | JGI IMG/M metagenome (GOLD analysis project Ga0066602, IMG submission 59481) | Freshwater pond sediment microbial communities from the University of Edinburgh, under environmental carbon perturbations - High... | ecosystem: Environmental > Aquatic > Freshwater > Pond...
CTCGAAAACATGAGGGTTTCTGCTTTTCGATGCAAGCAACTTCTCCAGACTGTGACGGCTCGGCCAAAGCGGTTCACCTTCCTGCCGGTTGTCGTATTCAGTTGGCCCGCCTACTTTGATTGCCTGGTAGATGATGACAACCCAGCCATTCGGGTTCGTGATCGGGTCAAATACGCCTTCTTTTTCAAGCAATCGGCCGGCCAGATCGTCCGGGTGCCAGCGTGTGAACACAATCAGCTGTTGACTATCGTTATGTAACCTGGTATCGGCGACAGAGTCATACCAATCTGCCACACTATCGCGCACCGTTGGAGACCATGCGGCTTTTGCATCCTTATACAGGTCATCCATCAACAGCATATCGACCGGATCGCCTGTCAGAGGACCATTTACGCCGACAGTTTTACATCCCCCGTGGTGCCCGACGATCTCAAACTCGTCAGTTGTCCTGATGTAAGTGTCGAACTCCCCTTGTTTTGCAAATCCAGAACCAGCGAGGGTCGTTTCAGGGAAAATCTCATTGTATTCCGGGGTGTCGATAATACGCTGAATCTCCCGGTTGAACTTTCTGGCCTTTGGGGCCGAATAGGAGATGACGGCGATCTTTTTATCCGGGTCGCGTCCGAGTGAATACGCTGGTAATCTGCGAGTTGAACCCTCCGATTTTCCGTGCTGAGGGGCCATAAACACCATCAGTTTCTTGATCTCACCCTTTGCGAACCGATCCAGCGCGTCGTAATAGTGAACGTGGAAATCTGCAGGCTTGAAGGTAGGCATCGTGGCCACGGTGAACATGAACAGATTATTCCGACTTGCCCGGAGCAACCTTTCTTTCAGCATTGCCAGATATTCTATTTTCTCCTGCTTATTCATGGCTAATATAATTGCCCAACGACGTTACTGATTGGTGTCCTGAGTCCTATTTCGATTCTGGATAGTAGCATTGGGTCTGAATTGCGCCGATTGGGGGCGCTGTAAACAACCCGGATTCCAAGCGCGCAACCGTTGTGGTGTAGGGTTTTGGCTAAATAAAGGTCGTAATCACCAAAAGGGTACACCAGTATGCTTGGATCAACCTCCATTATGTCACCGTCAAAAATATCATCCCGGTAATCTGACTCGTAGGCCGTAATCAGTGAAAGGGGCATGCGCCGGTGATCGTGGGTGTGAGAAACAAATCCAAATCCAGCGTTTCGACCTATTGCGATGGCTTTCTGAACGGTTATTGTCTGCCCGTTGTGGGTGACGGTATTCCCGTAATTATAGACCGCCAATGTCGGCTTTATGCCGTTTCTGGTGAATACTGCCCTTTTACTTAGGTTCAGGTAATTATCGAACTGGAAATCATCGAATACCATGGTGTAACACCGTTTTGGCAGCTTTTTACCGTTGTGGTAATAATCCCGGATATCATTCAGCGTAACCGGTACGTAACCTTTTGATTTTGCCAGACTGGCCATAACCTCTATCCTGTCCGGTGTGGTTGAGATGTTTCCTGAGTGGGTTGCAACGTCAACACTGGCCGAATCAACAATATCGTGTCCCTCCCAGATCAAAATGAGCGGGTTAAACTCCGAGATGATCATATCTGTTTTGGTGCCCGATATATCGTTGAAATTATAGGATATCATTTCGGCATCCCGTGAAGTGGTCTGGTCAACCTCTATATCTTTGAACAGGACCCCGCAATAGCCGCCGAACTTCAGCTCTGTTGTCTGGGTGAGTTGGCTGTAAAGTATCGATCCGGATAGTTTTGTTGTGTCCCCATCTATAACGACAAATGTGTAACCCCGCATGCCAACGATCTCCACCTCATGCCAGCGATCACAAACCGAATAGGGGATATGAAATTTCGCACTAGCCCGGTAATATCCGTTTGTGGCATCGTAATAGTCACTCACCAACTTTGCCTGGCCAAACTTCGCCAACTCCGAGCATGTCCGGCTATCAATACCGCCATAACCAACCTCAATATCTGCGATCAACTTCAGTTGTGTGAACAGCTGATCCATGGTTGAGTATGTGGCATAAGAGATCGTTGAAATGGTCGTTCCGTTTTTACGGACAATGAATTCAGTTCCGGTATTCTCGATAGTCACATCATCGGTCACGGTTCCGGCGTACCGGATGGTAAATGCACACTCCCCGATAATCTGCCGGTGATATTCCTGGTTTACTCCAACTCCGTTTATCGTAACCCCGCCCGAAAACAGGGGTAGGTATCTGGTGTACTCAGTGCTTTCATAAGTGAAAGTATTGGTGACCTGTGAGAGCGCCACGCCAACAGCGGTAATGGAGATGGTTTTTGCGGAGAAGATGACGGCGGTTTTTTGCGCCGCGATCAGATCTTCTGTAATCCGAAACCGGAAACGGATATTGTGCCCGGATTGTAATTTGGTTGCTAAAATGTAGTACGCTGAACTCAGCCCGATTGCCGTTCTGTCCTCAACGCCGGAGCTGTTATATACCCTGATTCCGGGAACGTTGCTTCTTGTGGTCAGGCTCGGAATGTCGATCAGTTTACCGTAATTGTCTGTAGGTACATAAGCCGACGATGAATAGGCGTACACCCTTAGGTATGTTGCCAGATTTGTTAACCCGGACACCGTTATTTCGTGCGTGCCTGGAGCGAGAAACTCTTCTGCTGAAAACGTAAAGATTCCTTCCGATCCACTAACCGAATAAATGGATGACGAAGCGTTATATCCACCAATGAAAACCCCGTTAATCCAGTGACAAACGCCAAGTGCGCCAACGAAAATAGCCCCTAAATGGACCTTTACCTTCGCGCCGTTTGGGATCACTATTTTCGAGGTTGCACGATAGTCATTGCTACTGTAAAAATCGCCGGCGTTGTATAGGTAATACCCGTTTGAAATGGTTGCCCCGGTTGCGAAATTTGCGCCTTCAGTGATGAACGCATAAGCATCATTAAGGTGGGTTCTGGTCGGTAACAAGGCAATTGCAGCGTCACGCGTTGCCAGTTGGTCGGTTACAACCTTTTGGCTTATTACATCGGTTATACTGGTCCCTGTTGTTTGAACAATTTTCTGACCGTTAACGGAGAGCATGAAAGGCTCGAGCGCTAAGGCCGTAGCCCCCTCATTAAACATCCCGTTTGCAATCGGACATTGTGTTAAGACGTGTGAGAACCTGATGTAGTAAGCATTAGCCGGGGATGTGACTGTGTACGCAATACCCCAATCACCGCTTATGAAATCCCGGTTGATGTTGTAAAATGCATAATACCGGATCCCGTTGATCGCGCTGTATTGAGTAGACGGTTTAATCCGGATAAAGTCACTATACCAAAATGTCGCATCGGCTGTGATACCGCCTGTCTGGTAGTTGATTCTGGCCCCCGATACAGCTGTGATTTTGTTATACAGGTTATTTCCGGGAGTCAGGTAATCAGTCTGGTAGTATCTCTGGTTTTTCAGCTCCGCGGATTCAACAGTAAACGATGTTCCGTTACTGTAAATGATCTGGCCTTTTGCAACAGATAGGCCAAATATGGTCCCCGATTCAGCGCAAACCCAAGCATAGTTTACCGCATGGGCCGGTGTTGCCGTCGCAATAAATGCGAACCCCTGAAAAACAAGGGATGAATTGTGTAGTCTCACGATCGCCGCGGCATCCGATGTGGCGGTTGTTTGAACAGTGGCTATTGCAGTCGCCTGAGCTGTGGAAACGGGCTTATTGACGTCGCTGGTGTTGTCAGCATTACTCAGACCCACCTGAGATTTAGTTGTGCTGTGTGGGTTGGAACTGCTGGATACGTGGGACTGTATGTTTGTATTGGAAGCCTCATAGGTCCCGGAATGATTGTGATTGGATGCAGCCTTCCCGTCAAGCGCGGTTTGCACAGCGGCCGATATCGGCTTACTGGCATCTGAGGTATTATCAACATTTGCAATCCCAATTTGTGCTTTGGTGAGTCCGTGGGGATTGGTGGTGTTGTTGATGTGACTCGAAACTGTATTTTCGATCTCGTCAACCGAAAGGAAATTAACAGAGAAACTCAGATCAGTCATGAAAACAATGTCTGCCGATATAGCCATGTTTTCCCGCTCGCCCCCATCCACGTAAGCATCAGAGATCCTGCATTCGATAGACTTACTGATCTTCTTGTTGCCGGAGCCATCGGTGAATTCAATCACGATATTCAGGTTGCCGGCCGGGATGTCCGCGGTGTCGGCTTTCGGGATCGTGGCAGTGAAGGTGTAATTATCGACGGCGGCCACGGTTGCAGTCTTTACTGAGCTGCCAAACGTGAAAACCTTAACGACCTTTGTATATCCAGCAAGGCTGACAGTGGATTTGAATGTGAGAGTAATATCTTCGCCTTTATAGAATAATGCTTTCATGCTATTGATTTTTTTGTTTCAACTTCTCTTCGAGCGCTTTGATCCGGTCATCCAGTTCAGTATCGCTCATTTTTGAAAACAGGTCGAGGCCAACCTTGCCGGTGAGCTTATTGGTCTGCCGGTTCTCGTATTCATCCGAGGCCTTGTTATTCAGGACATACTCAACAGAGCTGGGATTTGGCTGAAAATGCTTTTTGACAATCTTCTGTTCCTTGATTTTCGGCTTATTAACCCCGTTTACATCCTTATCAGAAGATTCAACGTATATGGTGGTTTTCTCTTCAACGTCGTAGCCGTTCACTAGTTTGCGAAGGGAGTTTTTTGCCTCTCTTACAAGGATTTCATCGAACTTTTCCCTCGCCCGCGCGATAGACTCTGCAAATTGTGCGTTTTCAGACTGCCATTCATAATAGCATCTTTCTGATATTCCGACAGTTGCACAAATTTCAGCAATCGTATAGCTGTCTTTGCTTATCAGGTCGCAAATCCGCTTAACTATCCTTTTGCTGTATTTCATATCGCGATTACTTTAATTCGCATTCAAAACCCCGCTTCTGTAGCTCGGTAAATAGATCATTCAACTTCGTCACATCTCCGCATTCCACAATCAGTTTGGTACCGATTACCTTTTCGCCCTTCGGTTCAGATTCAGGTTCGGGATCGGAGAAGTCGGGTACTCCCCACTCTTCCGGTTCAACTTTCCACTGTACCTTTATTTTCTCAACAGCTTCAGCGTCCCATTCAATGTTTGCCTGACTGGTAGAGTTATCAGCAAGTGCAAGCTCCCGGCCCTGTTTTGTATCGATATCGATGTCCGTTCGCCTGACTGCGACCAGCTTTGTTCCGTCGCTCTCAACGATGATCACATCTTGCATGCCGATAGCCGCAGCAGTCTCGGTTGACTTGTTGCCAGCGATGATTTTGTTGTTTTTGTCGAGTAGAATTGAGCGGCCTGCTCCAAGCTCCCGGAATGACTTTTCCATCAGGTGATGGCCGTATTCAGTGCCCTTATTGGCATTGAGATTATCCGGGATCAGTTTTTCTATTTTTGAGACTTCAACTTTGGCCATTTTCAGTTGGTTTTTCCCAAAAATAACAAAAGGGTGTACCGCTGTAGTACACCCTTCAAAAAAGATATGAAAATGTTACGATTTACATGGACTTATACTATATCAACAATGTCGATTCCCTTACCCAATGCACTACAAATCCTACTCAGGATATCCACCCCTGTTGAATAGTGTCCCTTCTCAATACGAGTGATATTTGAGGCCTGTAAGCCGGTCATTTCGGCCAGCTGGTAAGTAGATAATTTCTGTTCTTTCCGGATTTGGGCTATTCTTTCCCCTATCCGCTTCCTGTGTTTGATCAATTCTTCGTCTGTCATTTTAGCGCAAGATAAAGCGAGTAGTAGATGTACAGTTCAACCTCACCGGCCAGCATAGCCTCGTCCGGGGTTAAATAAAATGGCAATACCGGAACCGTGTACAAAAATGTGTCGAGTGCCGGTTCTTGGATAATGCACTTATACAATTGAGATGATATCGGCTTGACAAGACTCATAATTGTTTCCCTGTGTTCTTTTTTAAAACAACAGGCATTCAAGAACGCGATATTATCCCCTTTTTTCACGTCAAACAAAGCCCCATCGCTGGTTACCGTAACCTTTACACTAAGGCCAGAATGTGGCAGCGGAAGCTCTGTAACTCCAGATGAAATCTGAAAACTCCTGAGCGTGTCAAGAGTTTTCAGATTGATGTCGCGGGAATCCCGGATTACCGCATTCCCAAGGACCGTAAGATGTTCAATTTGCATAATCTATTCTTTTGTTACTTCAATATCATCAATGAATACTCGGTTGGTTTTCATCAACTCTTCAATTGCATCCTTCGAGAATCTCCATCCTGGGGAAGAGGTGAACATATCACAATCCTCCAGGAACTCTGCACTGTAGTAGCGTGAAAATTTCTTAACTCGGGCAAATAGAGTATCTGAAATCCGGTGTTGCGGCGTGAATGCTCCGGCACTTGGAGCCGGCCGGGTCAAGATTACCTTACTCATATCTTCGTCATGAGGTGCACTCTCACAGTGAAAATAGATACATCCAGCTTCAATGTTTGCTTGCTTTTTTGCCTGTTCTATTTTGTATGTTTCAGCCTTTTCTTTCTTCTTGGCTGCTTCCTCTAAGCCCGGCAATGACATGTTGATGATTTTATCAATGTCTGAGACCGGAACTTCATACGAGTACTGCAGTGAATGATCCCCCTCATCTAATCCCGTCTCGTATTGCGACAACACGTTGTGGTCAACATATTTCAGTACATCTTGCAGGTTCCTGATTTTTGTGTTGTAGAAAATATAATCAGAATCCAAATCTGAATCCCACCTGAATGCAAAATACTTATGAGTTGTGTGATACACAAATGTAATCTTACTGAAAATCGCTTGATCTGCATCAATTTTGAATTGCTCTTCGGCAGCTTCAAGCATGCTCAAATACAAAGAATGCCAGTCGTTTGTTGCGACAATGTGTATGTCGCTTTTCCTCATACTAATTGGGATATTCAGGGCCTCTTGTATGTCCTTGCTGAAACTCGAAATTTTTACGGTTTGAACACTCTTGCCATTTTGGATGGCCTGCGAGGCCCTACATCCGTAATAAACTCCATCAATTTCGATCTCGGCTGACTTATCCCAACCTCCGTCAACTCCTAATTTCTTGTATGAATCCTTAATGCTGATTGGTAATAACCTGACAGTGAATTGAGTACCGTCATTTTTTCTTACTTTGAATGTTGCTTCCATGTTTCTATTGCCGTATTGTTTGGTTGCCGCCCGGTTAAATTTTCACTACAAAGTTACAGTCATATCTGAATGTACCAAACATTCCCGGCACTTTTTTTAGTTTCTGCGAAAATATTTTCACAATTCTCACAAACCTCAATAAATACGCGGAAAATAAAAAAGCCAGCTCTGAAAACTGGCTATGCCTTGCGGTTCCCTTTCGGTCAGTTTGATGATTGTAAAAGACTAATTTCTATAATTTCGGCTGTATTACGCTCATTTTGATCGGGTGAAAAAGGCTTTGGACCGGTTGCAGTACCGTGAACCACATCTGGCCGGTTTCTGCTACCTGCTTTTTCTCCGCTTCGTCGAGCTCAAAACACATGGTAATCTCATGTAGGTACCCGGTTGACTTATCGCCGGGCTTCATGTGTACCGGCAGGGTTTCGTATTCTGGCTGGTTTTCGGCGATTCTGACGTTAACGCCAGGGAATTCGATTGCTTTCATGGTAGATATTCTACATTAAAAAAGTGAACGTTGTTAAGTACGAGAGGTATTATCCACCTAATGTTTGTAATGCAATTATCAGGAAGTGCTCCGTTTAAAAACCAATAAACCTCTTGATCTTCATTTGCATAGGGAGATTCATGTTCTGTGGTTTTTGTTGCAAATACATGAACATAGTAATAATTGCCCTCGCACGCTTCATCGCTTCCTGAAAAAATGCCGGTGTAATTCCACCTTTCTGGTTCAATAAGCAAACCACACTCTTCTTTAAATTCTCTCACTACACACTGTATGGGCGTTTCTTCACTTTCAACCTTTCCACCCGGAAAATTAAATTTCCCCTCCTGCCACTTCGGTCTGTTTTTGAGCATAAGTAAAACCGATCTTCCAGTATGGTCAAAAACTACTGCAACTGTATATTGTTTCATGGTTTCTGTTTTAATTTTCGTTAATGGATTCAACAAACCTTACATTTTCGGGTAAAACCTTCTCGATAGTGCCGCCTGCTACCTCAATAAGTGCGACGGTGTAGTTTCCGAAGCCAGCAGTTGATTCTTCATAGTCGTTTGCCCACTGGTGGAATAAGCCTTCGTGAATGAAGTCAGAGTAGCATCCAGTACCGTCAACGGTGTGTTTACCGTGATATAAAAAGTCATATTCAGGTTGTAATTTCTTGAATGATAAATATTTCGGCGATTCAACAGCCGGAATCCACTTTTTGAATAATACTTTTCTCATTATCTTACCTCCTTTCCGCAGATGTTACAGCACATTACCTTATTGTCATCCTCGATACAACCAGTTGTTTCTTCAACTCCACAGGCGCAGCAGTTGAATATGTTGTAATCCCGATCAACGAGACATCCACCCCACTGCCAAAGTTTCATATCCTCGCGGGTTGCACCAATCGCCGAAACCAAGCTGTCTTTGAAATACAACCTTCCGTGGTTACACCTAACTAATGACATGGTTTTCAGTACAAACCACTTCAACGCTTTTTTGTCGTATTTGGCCCCGGAAAGTAGGCCCACTTTATATAGATCACAGAATCCAATTGTCTGCTCGATCATACTGTAACTGATCTCGGTGTTTATCACCGGCTCAATGCTGGCAAAGGTTTTGAATCCGGCGTTGTGTAACTTTTTCATGGCCTCAATACGCTCCTGGTTGGTGTTGGCACCTGGTTCCAGTTCATCGTGTCCGGTGAGGGTAAAGCCAAAAACCCAAAGATGCTTCTTTGATTCAAGCGAATTATCCTTGTGATACAGGTAATACAGATCAACTTCATACCTGGAGAAGTATCTTAGGAACTCGTCAACCCAATCAGCGCGTTTTGTCAGGATCTTAACCGGAACGTCATGCATGGTGGCGTTCATGGCTGAATCCAGTGTAAGGTCTAGTTCTTCATATAACATCGGATCTGTAGTGAAACTGAAAAACAGACCACATTTCTGAAGCTGAACAAGGTTTACATCCAGTTCTATCATGAACAAATTAAAAGCGTGTATTTTATCTTTGAAGCACTTCTTTAGCTGGGGTTTATTCTGACCCATGGTTCCGGCCAGAATACCTTTCTTGCAGTAACAATAGGAACAATTATTGCTGCACCCCACATAGAAGTTACAGGCCCAAGCTGCATACTCGGCAGCTTTTCCTTTTGGTTGATAAATTGCCTTTCCTTTAAATGATTTTGTTGCGGTCATTTTGTTGATTATAAGATGAATAATAGAATTATTACGAGCCAGATAGCGGCACCGATCAACAGGCCGTTGAAGACACCCTTTGCAGCATTAAGATTATTGTTTGCCATATAGTTGAGTTTTTGATTTTACGACTATTGGGAGGCCGGCGTAATGCCAGGCAATCAGCGCAGCGTCCCGAACCTCCTGATTGGAACGTTTCGGAAATCCATGAATAAAATGGCTTATCTCCTCGTGTGTGATCTTCCCATCCGGGCCATGCCAGCACTTTTTCAGCGGGTGAATTTCAACCACATCCAGACCGTAATGCTTACACATTTCGACGATCTTTCGGCCGGTTTCATGGTTGCGGCCGGTGGAGTTGCCCTTTGCACTCGCGGTGCCGTAATTATCTCGCTTACCTTGATGCCAGTTGTGTTTGATCAACCAGCTCGCTTCGACATAAACAACAACAGGGCCATCGTATTTTGTCGTTTCTTTGCATTCACTTAGGAAATCGAGCAGTTTCGGGAATGACAGACACGCTACCACGATATTCTTTTTGGGTACATCCAAAACAGCCACGCCTGACTGGTCAACATCCGGATCAATCGCAATGATGTTATCGTATTTCACGGTTTGGGGTTTAGGATTTGGTTGATTTTGTCGGCCATGTCCCGGAATTTCTTATTGAGCTTGTACTCATTTTCATACGTCCGAAGGGCATAGTTTACATCACTTTTCGACCGGTGTGTAAGTTCGCCGATTTCGGCACTTGAAAAGACATCGAAATCATCAACCATCTTAATAAACAGCGTTCTGGCAAAAAACAACTCCCGTTTCCGGCTCTTAATCGTGAACTTCTCAAAGTCGATGCCTGTGACGGTCTTAACAGCGTTCTTCACCCATTGAACGCTACCTTCCAAAACCTGCTCGGAAGCAAACATGATCTTCATTTTCCGCTCCTCTGCAATGTATTTTTCGATCCTGGAGCCGGTGGAAAACATCCAATTATCCATCAACATGATCGCGTCACAACCGAGTAGAAGCTCAATATCCCTAACCATGTGTTGCTCCCAGCTCCGACTATGTTCGATGTCGGATAGAGGGTTAATGGGTTCGTGTCCTAACTCAATTAGCTGTTTTTCAACCTCTGAGAAGTTGAATTGAGCAACCGGAAGTTCCAGTCCGGTTATCTTTCCTGAAATGTAAACTTTCATATTTTATAATTCGTTAGGTAGGTTATATATCTGTTTATCAGTATTTTTTATCCAAAACAATGATCCTGAAATTTTAATTTTCTCAAAGGACTTTGACGAAGCGGACCCGCTGGAAATAGCCGAACACATTTCGTTGTAGTCATACAGTTTCACCCGTTTATCGAAGCTCAGAAAGTTTGCCAGCGTTGGGGTTGGGTACTGACAATTGTCGATCACGTTATTTACAGCTGCAACCAGTCTTTCGTCGCTGAAATCCTTATCCTTTAACCGATCCATGAAAACGGCGTAAAATTCCTTTGGAAGGGCCGGGAATGCAACCTTAACGCGGGCCATACACCCCACAACCG
>Ga0066602_10002479_pt1 | contig 10895 bp, 7 predicted proteins | sample Higcelweek5metaG_FD_59481 | JGI IMG/M metagenome (GOLD analysis project Ga0066602, IMG submission 59481) | Freshwater pond sediment microbial communities from the University of Edinburgh, under environmental carbon perturbations - High... | ecosystem: Environmental > Aquatic > Freshwater > Pond...
CCCAGAAATCATTCAGCACCATCAGGCCATATTCATCGGCCAGTTCGAAGAATTCCTCCTCCGTATTTTGGCCCACCCAGTTGCGGATGACATTGACATGGGCATCGCGGTGCAGGCGGAAATAGGGTTCCAGCCGCTTCTTGTCGATGCGTTTGCGCCAATCATCCGTGCCCCAATTGCCGCCCTTGGCGGCAATGCGCACACCATTGACCTTGATCACCAAATGCGGGGACAGTTCGGCTGCATCCACCGGCTTCACAGCAGGGGAGTTTTCCGCCCCCGGTCGCAGCGACATGGCCCAGCCATCCGGTACCTTGCGGATGCCTTCATGGCTGCTGTCGACAATGCGCTCACCACGGGCCTTGGCCTTGGTCAGGTCCACTTCCACCCGGCGCAGGTCACCCTTCTGGTCCATCAAGGACAGTTCATAGGTCACCTGCCGGATGCCAAAGCGCACCTCCTGGCTGTCCGACGCCGCCCCATTGGCGGCGACTGTCACCTTCAGATCATGCAGCGCCGGCTCCCCATAGCCGTTGGGCCACCAGAGCTTGGGGTTCTTCACCACCAATTGGGGAAATTCCGCCGGCGTCAGGCTGACCGTGCCGGCACCTGGCAGCAATGTTGCCTGCCTGGTGACGGTGATCCCGTCGAAGCTGGCCGTGACCGTGGCATTGACCGGCTGGGTGGAGAGGTTTTCCACCGGCACATGGATATCGATATTGGCGCGGGAATTGTCAGCGTCGGGCAGGGCCGTGACGACCTGCGTATCACCGATGCGCACATCACCGGTGGCGATCAGCTTCACATCCTGCCACAGGCCGGTATTACGATCGCGGACCGACGGGATCCAGTCCCAGCCTTCAGAGGCAACAAAGGTCGGCCCGTCCAGGGCCTGGATTCCGCCATTTTCCCCCACGCCGGAGGTCAAGGATTCCTCATGCGGGATGCCGGGATGGCTGGGCGGCGACACCTTAATCGCCAGCGCGTTCTTCTGTCCCGGCTTGGCCAGCCCGGTGACATCAAAACGGCCACGGATGAAGGCCCCCTTCATATCGCCCAGCCTGGTGCCGTTCAGCCAGACTTCCGCCTTGTAATTCACGCCCTTCAGCAGAATTTGCAGATGTTTGCCGGCCTGATCGGCTGGCACCTCAAATTCGGTGCGGTACCAGTAATCCTGTTTGTTCAGGCTTTCCGGGATGGCCAGATTGTTCAGGCCATAATCGGGATCGGGATAGACACCACGATCCACCAGCGTGGTCAGCACCGTGCCGGGCACGGTGGCGACAACCCAGTTTCGGGCGTCAAAACCGGGCTGCGACAGGGCGGCACCGGGGGCCGCCACCTTGGGTGCTTCCGCCAGCCGCCAGGAACCCAGCACCCATTCACCCTCGCCATCCGGGCGAAGGGCAGGGGTTTCCCGAACGGGCTTGGCCACCGGCTTGCTGAAATCAACCTGCTGCCGGGGCCTTGTCCAGGGATCTTGCGGACGCAGTTGGCCATATTGCTGGCGAATTTGCACCGGCCAAGCCGGCGCGCCGGATTCGAAATTGGTCAGGGCGCTGGTGGGTGCGGTGGCGGCAGCCGCTTTGATATCGGTCGCCGCAAGGGCGCGTGGCAGGCTGGTGAAACCGGCCAGACGCCCGGTGAAGGGCGGGTTCTGCGGGGTGGCATAGGGGGCCGTTTTGGAACGGCGCGGTGCCAACGACAACAGCGGCATGGCAGCGGCACTGCCGGTGGCTGATTTCGCCACCTCCTTGCCATCCACATAAAGCCGGGCGGTGCCATCGGCGAAGGTCGCGGCCAGCAAAACCCATTGGCCGGGTTGCAATGCTTTGCCGCCGCTGATCAGCTTGCCATCCAACAGCAGGGTGGGCTTTCCATTGTCCAGGGCCAGGAAACGTCCCGGTGCCTGCCCATCGGCGGCGGGAAGCCCCCCCACCAGCGAAACGCCTTTGTCAGCGCTGTCAATTTGTACCCAGCCCTGCAGCGTCCAGGGGGAGCCCGCCGCAATCGCAGGTCCGGGGCTGGCCTTTTCATCCAGCAGCGGCTTGGTCAACCCATCGCCACCACGGGGAAATTCAGCATCGAAGGGGCCGAAGCTGCCAGGACCGAAAGCGCCGGTACCGCCCAATCCCTGATGAGCTTGCCCCATGACAGGCAATGCGGTAAGCGCTGTCATCGAGGCCAGCAGGGACGCGCGCAAAACTCTGGTAACTGCCCTGTTCATCGACGTTCCTTCCCAAAAGGGCACCCTTGGTCGGGCACCATTCGTTCTATTAAGCGTGGCGCAATATCATATTTACGTATACGATATACGCATCATGCTGATCCTAGCGCGGTAATTTTGTGACGAGTACCGCTCCCGGGTCAATTAAATAAATCAAATTTAGTAATCAAAAAAGAGGAAGATTGCCCATGAAAGGCCGTACCTTTGCCAAGCGGGTCGCGACGATCATCCTGGCTGCCGGTATCACCCATGGTGTCCAAGCGGCGGAAACACTACGCTCCCCGGATCGGGCAGTGGAAGTCCAGGTGGATCGCTCGGCGGAGGGCAATCCCACCTATGCCGTCTGGTTCAAGGGCGAGCCGGTATTGTTGCCCAGCGACCTCGGCCTGCGGTTCCGCCGCGTAGAGGGAGGGCGGCTTTTCGACCGGCTGGTCCTTAAACGCAGCCAATGGTCCCAGGGGGCTGACGATTATGCCCTGCCGGTTGGTAAAGTGGCCCACGCGCACGATCCCTATAACGAATTGACCTTGGATTATCAGGAGGAAGGCGGGCAGGGGCGCAAGCTTCAGGTGATTTTCCGCGCCTACCCCAACGGAGTCGCCTTCCGTTACCGGATGCCGGCCCCGTCCGGCCAGCCGATCAAAATTTCCGGGGAGGTTACGGGTTTCAACTTTGCCGGCAATTACCAGTGCTGGGGCCTTAATCTGGGGCATTTTGGCACCAGCCACGAAGGGGAGTATGATCCCGTCCGCGCAGACAAGATGCGCCCGTTCAATCTGTTTGAACTGCCGCTGCGCTGCGACACGGGGAAGGCGCGCTTTGCCCTGGCAGAGGCGGACCTGCGCAGCTATGCCGGCCTGTACCTGACCGGTCGTGATGATGGCGGCTATGGTGTACAGGCCAAGCTGTCTCCCCGACTGGACGATCCAACGCTGGCTGTGGTCAGCGACGGTGACCTGCTGTCACCCTGGCGGGTGGTGATGCTGGGGGAAAGTGACGCCGATCTGATCGAATCCACCCTGATCACCAGCCTGAACCCACCCAGCATCGTGACCGATACCAGTTGGATCAAACCCGGCAAGGCGGCATGGGACTGGTGGTCGGGTCCGGTGCTGGACGGGGTGCCACAGCAGCCCGGCACCAGCGACAAGACATTGAAAGAATTTATTGATTTCGCTGCGGAGGCCGGCCTTCCCTATATGATGGTGGATGAAGGCTGGTACGCCAGTTCCGGGTGGGGCGGAACGTTGAAACCCGGCGCAGACCCGCTGGTCATCGCACCGGGGCTGGATTTCCATGGTATCGTTGACTACGCGGCCAAGAAGAATGTTGGCTTGCTGGTCTGGGTGCATTGGAAGCTGCTGGATGGCCGGATGGACGAGGTGCTGTCCACCTATCAGCGCTGGGGTATCAAGGGCATCAAGGTCGATTTCATGGACCGCGATGACCAGCAAATGGTGGATTATTACCATCGGCTGCTGGAAACGGCCGCCAAGTACAAGCTGATGGTCAACCTGCATGGCGCCTATCGCCCCACCGGCCTGATCCGCACCTATCCGCACTTTGTGACCCAGGAAGGCGTGTTGGGGGCCGAATATAACAAATGGACCCGGCGCATCACTGCCAGCCACAATGTGACCCTGGCCTTCACCCGCATGCTGCTGGGGCCGATGGATTATACGCCCGGCGGGTTCCGCAACGTCACGCCGGCGGCGTTCAAGCCGCAGATCAACGGCCCGATGGTGATGACCACGCGGGCGCACCAATTGGCCATGTATGTGGTCTATGACAGCCCGCTATCGATGGCGGCGGATACGCCCGATGCCTATCGCGGTGCTGCGGGGCTGGATTTCCTGTCCCAGGTGCCGACCAGTTGGGATGAAACCCGCCTACTGGCGGGGGAGATTGGGCAATATATCGTCGTCGCCCGACGCAAGGGTAAAGACTGGCACATCGGCGCCATGGGGAACGAGGCAGGGCGGTTGCTTTCCGTACCGCTTGACCGGCTGCCGGCCGGTCGCTTCATCGCCACCCTGCGCGTTGACGGTGACCAACCGGATCAACTGACGGTTAGCCAGCGCCCACTGGAAACAGGCCCCGGCGCGGCCCCCCTGTCGCTGACGCTGGCCCCTGGCGGCGGGGCAGCCGTGGTTCTGCGCCCCCGCTGACAGGCGGGTGATAACGGCGCCCTCACCGGTGCCGTTATCCCACAACCGGCAAATCCGGCGTGAAGGTCGTGGCGTAGACAAAGCGGTCGGCGGGAAACAGCATGACCGACATTTCCAGCAGCCGCGACCCGCTGCCCAAATAGCGACGGCTGATGGAAAGGGCGGGGTTGCCCACTGGTGACGCCAAGGCCGCTGCCTTGTCCGCCGGCATGGCAACCGCACGGATTTCCTGGCGGATCGCCTCGATCCGCTCACCGGTGGCCTGTTCGATCATCAGGAAGATTGGGGAATCCAGCACATCGCGCCCCGCCACCACATTGGCCAGACGCGGATCAAGATAGACATCGTTCCAGCAAAAGGGCAGTCCGTCACCGCGCAGGTATCGAGGCCCCCCCAGATGCAGCCAGATCTTCCCTGGCCGGCATCCCAGATCCATGGCCAAAACGCCCGTAGCAGCCAGTTCACCGCGCTGCTGGATATGTAATTCCGCTTCCTTGGCCAGCGCCCGGAGGTCGGCTGCGGATTTCACGGAAAAGCGGGAATGATCATCCCGGCGTTGTGCCTCCACCCGCGTACCGATGCCCTTGCGGGCGGACAGCAAGCCCTGCTGACGTAGCAGGCCGATGGCCTGACGCACCGTCTGCCGGCTGACCCCCAGTTGCTGGGCCAGATCATTTTCCGTGGGCAGCAGGCTACCGACAGAAATGCGCCCATCCTCTATCCCTGCGGTGATGGCGCGGGAAACCCTTAAATAAAGCGGGGTACCCTTTTCCGGGGGTAGATCGGATGGAGTGAATTCATAAAGGCTGGGCGGGCTTTCACCACCCGTGGGCCGGCTGATCGCCATTCTGGTAATTCCCTTCCCTGGCTCCGTCGTTGATCGGCGGATTGTGCATTGCAGCAAACTGCATGCCTGCCCTTAGACAATCACAAAACTGGCTTTCTGACAAATCCTGATAAGTACGTACTTGGTTCATGTACGTACTTATTCAGACGCTAATTCCATGACAATGACCGCCGAAACCACATCCTTGGAACAACGGGGCGGGCTGATACCGGCCCTGTTTTCCACCACCTTGATCCAGGTGATCGCTACCGCCACCACACTGGCGCTGACGGCCATCGCCCCGTCTTTTGCGCGTGATCTGGGCATTGATGCCAGTTGGATCGGCTATCAGGTCAGCCTGATCTATCTGGCGGGGATGTTTTCATCCGCCATGGCCGGCACGCTGGTGCGGCGCTATGGCCCGGTGCGGATGGAACAGGTGGCGCTGGTCTGCTGCATGGCCGGGTTCGGTGGGCTGGCGCTGGGAAACCTGGCGGGCGTGGTGGCGGGATCGGCCTTTATCGGTTTCGGTTATGGGTTGAACAATCCGGCATCCTCCCAAATCCTCAACCGCGTCACACCGCGCCACCGGCGCAACATCATCTTTTCCATCAAACAGGCGGGCGTACCGCTGGGGGCTATCGTCGCCAGTGTGGGCTTTCCCTTCCTGGAAAGCCGGTTCGGTTGGCAGGCGGCCTTTCTGGGGGCCATGCTGGTTCCGGCTGCCTATGCACTGATCCTCTCTGTCCACCGGGCGGAATGGGATGATGAACGCGATCCGGCGGTGCCCTTCGGACGTGGCTTTCTGGGAGAACAGAAACTGGTCTGGGGCAGGGCTCCCCTGCGCACGCTGGCGGCATTGGGCTTTCTGTATTCCTCGCTGCAGCTGTCGGTTTCCGCCTTCATGGTGGTGATGCTGGTGCAGGATGGTGGCTGGTCGCTGCTGGCGGCAGGCAGTGTCGCTGCCACGGTACAGGCATGCGGTGCCTTCGGGCGTGTCGGCTGGGGTCTGGTGGCAGATCGCTATCAGGCGGGTTTTCTGGTGCTGGGTGTGATCGGCCTGATCAGTGCGGCCTGTGTGGCCGCCCTTTTCTGGATCGGCCATATGCCGCCACTCGCCCAGATCCTGGTCTTATGCCTGCTGGGTGCCTGTTCCATTGGCTGGAACGGGGTGTTGCTGGCGGAAACCGCCCGGCACAGCCCACGGGGCAAGGAGGGGGCGGTGATCGGTGGCACCCTGATCTATACCTTCATTGGTGTGATGATCGGCCCGTCCGGTTTTGCCTTTCTCTATACCCATATGGAAAGCTACAGCCACACGTTGGCCCTGTTCGGGCTGGTTTCGGGACTAGGCGGTGTGGCGGCGATGATGATGCATGGCAAGGTCCAAAATCTGCGTACTAAATAGGCAATTGCCTGCCAGTTCTGCCGAAATCAACGGCGCCTTCCCGATCGTCCGCACGGGAATGCGCCGTTTTTCATTTGGCACGGTACTTGCTGAATAATTTCATGAATGGTGGCTAGGGTTCCGGTCCTTGAATAATAAGGATGTCTGGTCCGAGAGCTGCCGCCCGATCCCGCCTGTATCACAGGCCCGGTCGGGTACACGGCGGGACAAAAGCCCGGGAGATCGAGGAGGGTTGGCTATAACCTCCATTCGGTCTCGCCAACCCCCCATAGATGGTTTGAAACCAGAAGGGGTTGGATGATGACGACGCGCCGCTTCCTTGCAAAGATCACCGCCGGTTTTGTGGCCGCCACCATGCTGGCGGGCAGTTTCACCCTGCCGGCGCTGGCCGCGCCAAAGAAGGAATTCAAACTCGCCTGGTCCATCTATGTGGGCTGGATGCCGTGGCAATATGCCGCCGAGCAGGGCATCGTGAAGAAATGGGCCGACAAATACGGCATCAAGATTGATGTGGTGCAGTTCAATGATTATGTCGAAAGCGTCAACCAATATACCGCTGGCGCCTTTGATGCCGTGACCGTCACCAATATGGATGCTTTGTCCATCCCCGCTGCTGGTGGTGTGGACAGCACCGCCGTGATTGTCGGCGATTTTTCCAACGGCAATGATGCCGTGATCCTGAAGGGCAAGGACAAGCTGGCCGATATCAAGGGCCAGAAGGTCAATCTGGTGGAATTCTCCGTCTCCCACTATCTGCTGGCCCGCGCGCTGGAAAGCGCGAAGATGACGGAGGCCAAGGATATCAAGGTGGTCTCCACCTCTGATGCCGATCTGGTGGCCGCCTGGTCCACGCCGGATGTGACGGCGGTTGTCACCTGGAACCCGCTGGTGGCGGAAATCCTGAAATCGCCGGATGCCAGGAAGGTGTTCGACAGCAGCCAGATCCCTGGCGAGATCATCGACCTGACGGTGGCCAACAGCGCGGTGCTGAAGGATAATCCGGCCTTTGGCAAGGCGCTGGCCGGCATCTGGTATGAAACCATGGCCCTGATGTCCGCCAAGGATGCCGCGGGTACCGCCGCCCGCACGGCCATGGGCAAGGAATCGGGTACCGACCTTGCCGGTTACGAGGCGCAACTGGCAGCTACCCGCATGTTCTACAAGGCGGATGAAGCGCTGGCCTTTGTGCGCGGACCGGAGCCGAAGGCGACGATGAAGAAGGTGGCGGGCTTCCTGTTCGACCATGGTTTGCTGGGCAATGGTGCGCCGTCGGCAGAAGCCGTGGGCATCGCCTTTCCTGATGGCAGCACCTATGGCGACGCCAAGAACGTGAAATTCCGCTTCACCGACAGCTTCATGGCCGCGGCGGCGGAAGGGAAGCTGTAAGGGGAAGTCGACGGCTTCGCTCTTACCGTCACCCCGGCGAAGGCCGGGGTGACGGTAGAGTAGGGGGGCAATGGCAGAAGCTTTACACGTCCAAACGTTCCCCCATCCGCCCATTCAATCGACAGACACAACTCCCCCCAAGGAACCAACCCCATGCGATTGATCAATCGCCGGCCGGACCGGTCCTTATGGCTGATCCTGGCGGTGCTGCCCTTTCTGGCGGTGCTGATCGCCTATGCTGCCGGTTCCGCCATTCGGTTGGCGGAAAACCCGGCGGACAAGCTGCTGCCAGGGTTGGCTGCCTTTGCCGATGCCATTGACCGTATGGCGCTGGAACCCGACAAGCGCACCGGCGATATCCTGCTCTGGGTGGATACCGGCGCCAGCCTGACAAGGCTGGTAGCGGGCGTGGCCATCGCGGCGGCGGGCGGGTTACTGGTGGGGATGCTGGCGGGTCTGTTGCCGCTGGCCCGTGCTGCGCTCTCTCCCTTTGTCACCGTGGTTTCCATGGTGCCGCCGCTGGCCGTGCTGCCCATCCTGTTCATTGTGGTTGGGTTGGGCGAGGCGTCGAAGATCACCCTGATTGTCATCGGCGTGATGCCCGGCCTGATCCGCGACCTGATGCTGAAGATCGACGATCTGCCGCGCCAGCAGCTGATCAAGGCGCAGACGTTGGGGGCCAATAGCTGGACGATTGCCATCCGCGTGGTGCTGCCGCAAATCCTGCCGCGCCTGATGGACAGCATCCGCCTCAATCTCGGCCCCGCCTGGCTGTTCCTGATTTCGGCAGAGGCGATTGCCAGTGAAAGCGGGCTTGGCTACCGCATCTTCCTGGTCCGCCGCTATCTGGCGATGGATGTCATCCTGCCCTATGTCGCCTGGATCACGCTGCTCTGCTTCCTGATGGATTGGGGCCTGCGGACCGCCCAGTCCCGCGCCTTCCCCTGGTTTGATCGTGCGAGGACCGGCCAATGACCGCGATCAGCGTCAAGAATGTCTGGAAGGAATATGGGGAACAGGTGGTGCTGGAACGCATCAACCTGGAAATCGCCCCGCGTTCCTTTGTGGCCCTGGTCGGCCCGTCCGGCTGTGGCAAAACCACCTTCCTGCGCATGTTGCTGTCCGAAGAACTGCCGTCGCGCGGCGACATCACCATTGATGGGGTGCCCCTGTCGCCGGAGCCGGGGCCCGATCGTGGAGTGGTGTTCCAGCGTTACTCCGTGTTCCCGCATCTGACCGTGCTGGGCAATGTGATGCTGGGGGCGGAACTGCGCGGCAGCCGGCTGCTGGGGCGGCTATTCGGGGCCGCCCGCGCCCGCGCCCGCGCTGATGCGGCGGCATTGCTGGAGGCGGTGGGCCTGTCGCACGCGCTGGATAAATACCCGGCCCAGCTTTCCGGCGGGATGCAGCAACGTTTGGCCCTGGCCCAGGCGCTGATCGCCCGGCCCAAGGTGTTGCTGCTGGATGAACCGTTCGGCGCGCTGGACCCCGGCATCCGCGCCGATGTGCATAAGCTGATGCGCCAATTATGGCACCAGCACCCGATGAGCGTGGTGATGGTGACGCATGATCTGTCGGAAGCCTTCCATCTGGCCACCCGCGTCATCGCCTTTGACCGCACGCGCACCCTGCCGGAAGAACGGCTGCGCTATGGCGCGTGCATCACCAATGATATCGATGTCTGGCCCAAACGGGTGGCCGGACAGCCCGATTTCGGGCGCGACCCCGCCCATCTGCCCAGCCGGGACGACCCGGCCCTTCCCCTTGGGCACCCAGACCGGGACGACCCGGCCGACGCTGCGTGAGGAGTGTGGAGATGCCACGCCAGACCCAAGCACAGATCGCCGCCAACCGGGCGCGTTATCTGGAACTGAAACAGGCGGCCCAGGGGGCGGCCCCCCTGGTATTGCCCCCGCCAACGGCACGCGATGCCGCCCCCATCGCCGATGCTGCCGTGCTGTTGCGCGAACAGGTGCCCGGCGGCTGGTACTGGACCGGCATCATCCGCCGGGGGCAGGTGCTGCGCATCCTGAACAGCCAGGGCACGCCGGGCGTGTCATTGTTGGCCTGGAACAAGGCCGATCCGTCGGAACGGTTCAACCATGCCGACACGATCAAGATTCAATGGACCGCCGCCCTGCGCAAAGGCCGCGTGCTGTTCTCCGACATGGGCCGCGTGCTGCTGTCCATCGTGGAGGATACCAGCGGTCGGCATGATACGGTGATCGGCGGTTCCACCCCGGCCAGCGTCGCCCGGCTTTATGGCCCCGATAGCGGTGTGCGCAATGCGCGCGACAATTTCATTCTGGCCGCCGGCAAGCATGGGCTGGGGCTGGCCGATATTCCGCCCTGCATCGGCTTTTTTGCCCCCGTGTCGGTGCAGGCTGATGGCGGTTTTGCCTGGGATGCGGCGGGCGTGGTGCCGGGTGATTTCGTCGATCTGCGGGCGGAGATGGATTTGATCATCGCCCTTTCCAACACGCCCCATCCGCTGGCCCCGGCGGTCGAACCGCTGCCGATTGATCTGGTGATCCACCAGGGGGCGGCACCGGATGCCGACGATCTGTGCCGCACCGCCACGGCAGAGGCCGTGCGCGGGTTTGACAATACCGACCGCTATCTGTCGGCCTGAGAGGGGGAGGCACCATCATGACCAGCAGCTTTACGCCCGTGCTTTCCCCCCGTGACCCGGCCAGCGCCCATTTCCGCGAAACCGTGCCGGCGACATATCCCTGGTCCGGTTTTGTGAAAAAGGGCCAGGTGATCCGCATTATTGACAGTGAGGGTTGCCAGGCGGTGGATACCCTGTTCTACAGCACCGCCGACCATACCGAACGCTACAGCGCCCAGGATACGGTGCTGGCCCAGGGCACGCCCTAT
>Ga0066602_10002480_pt1 | contig 10889 bp, 7 predicted proteins | sample Higcelweek5metaG_FD_59481 | JGI IMG/M metagenome (GOLD analysis project Ga0066602, IMG submission 59481) | Freshwater pond sediment microbial communities from the University of Edinburgh, under environmental carbon perturbations - High... | ecosystem: Environmental > Aquatic > Freshwater > Pond...
CAGCCGCGCCGCCGATTACGTCCAGGGCCATATCCTGGCCGTCGATGGTGGGTGGTTGGCCCGTTAAATGCCAGCATGAGAAGGGGGCGGCTTTTCCACCGCCCCCTGCCTGCTTTACGCCGCCATGGCGCGGTCCAGCATGGCAGGCGTGATGGGGCCGTAATCCACCACCTGGCCATGTTCCAGCACGGCCACCTTGTTGCAAAGCCGCTGGATCAGATCGCGGCTGTGGCTGGCGATCACCATCAGGCTGGACCGGTCGATCAGCTTGTTCACCCGCACTTCGGCGCGTTCCATGAAATTGGCGTCGCCGGCGGTGATCCATTCATCCAGCAGCAGGATCTCCGGCGACACGGCGGTGGCGACGGAGAACATCAGCCGCAGCAGCATGCCCGACGAATAGGTTTTGACCGGCAGGTCCAGATATTCGCCCAGACCAGAAAATTCCCCGATCTCGGCGGCATATTCCTCGATCTGCGCCGCCGTCATGCCCAGCAGCATGCCGCGCAGGCGCAGATTCTCGTTCCCCGTCGCATCATGGTCGATGCCCAGCATCAGGTCGAACATGGGCGAGACGCGGCCACTGACCCGGATGCGCCCGCCTGTCGGCTCATAAATGCCGGCCATGGTGCGCAGGATGGTGCTTTTGCCGGCCCCATTATGGCCGATCAGCCCCACGCGGTCGCCCTCGCGCAGGTCAAGATTGATGTTGCGCAAGGCATCAATATGCACCCGGCCCGAGGCACCGGAGCCGATGCGCCCGCCGGTGGTGAGGCTGAGCGCCGTCTTCTTCAGTGAACGCCCATGCAGGCCGAAAATCTGGAAGCGGACGCAAACGTCCTCTAGCGTGATATGAACAGACATGGTCGCTTCAAATCCAGTAGGTGACGCGGGGGCGGGAAGCGCGGAAGACCAGCAGGCCCAGCACCAGACCGGCGACGGCGATGCTGCCCACCACGATCCAGTGCATGGCATCCACATTGCCGGTGGTCAGCGGCTGGCGCACGATTTCGACCAGATAATGGAACGGGTTGAGGCGCAGGGCCGGGTGGTCGGCATCCAGGAAATTGCCCTTCCACAGCACCGGCGTGATGAAGAAAGCACCGGTCAGGATGGTCTGGACGATCTGTGCCACATCGCGAAAACGCATGCAGACACAGGCCAGCAGCAGGCCCCAGCCATAACCGCAGACCAGCAGCAGCAGCAGCGCCGCGATGGCCAAAGCCACCCCTTTGGGCGTGGCGCCCATGTCATACAGCAGGCCGACACCCACCACGATCAGCACGTGGTGCAGCAGCACCAGGGCATTGCGGGCAATCACCCGGTTGACGAAGACGGACAACGGCAGCCGCACCTGCTTCAGGTATCCTTCCGCCCCCACCAGCGCCATACAGCTTTCGCTGATCAACCCGGTGATCAGGGTCCAGGTGACCATGCCGATGGCGACATGCGGCAGATATGCCGGCACATCGATCTTGAAGATGGCGGCATAGACGACGGCGATGCCGGCGGTGAAGGCCGCCATGCTGATGGTCACCCACAGCGGTCCCAGGATGGAGCCGCGATATTTCTGTCGGATATCGGTCCAGGCCAGGGTGAACCAGATCCGCCAGGAGGCGAGCCCCACCGTCATATCGGCGAAGGCCGCAGCCAGCGTGGCCCGGCCATCGGACGAAAAGCCGGTGTACCAGCTACTGACAGCCAGCGACGGTTGTTGTTGCGACATAGGCACTTCCACTCCCACTTTTCCCGCCTTGCACCAGGGCATATCCCCTGGATGCAGGTGATCGGCACCGCCCCGGTGCGCACTTAATCCCGTGCAACTTCTGTATGGCAATCCTGGCCGTATCAGGGCAGGGTTGCGACTGATCCCACGGCTGGTGGGTTTGCTCCCTGGCGGTATTGACAGGTATGTCCCTTTCCACATTTTCCGCCGACTTCCAGCATCTGGACTGGCTGGAGGCCGAAAGCATCCACATAATGCGGGAGGTTGCGGCCCAGTTCCAAGCCCCGGTGATGCTCTATTCCGTCGGCAAGGACAGTGCCGTCATGCTGCATCTGACGCTGAAGGCCTTTTATCCGGCCAAGCCGCCATTCCCGCTGCTGCATGTGGATACGACGTGGAAATTCCGCGAAATGATCGCGTTCCGTGATGCGCGTGCCCACGAACTGGGGCTGGACCTGCGGATTCACATCAACCCTGAAGGGGTGGCACAGGGGGTGGGGCCGTTCAGCCACGGGTCGGCGGTACATACCGATATCATGAAGACCCAGGCGTTGAAGCAGGCGCTTAACCTCTATGGCTTCGACGCCGCCTTTGGCGGTGCGCGCCGGGATGAGGAGAAATCCCGCGCCAAGGAGCGAATTTTTTCCTTTCGCAATGTCGCCCATGCCTGGGACCCGAAGAATCAGCGACCGGAATTGTGGAACCTCTTCAACGGTCGTATCGCCAAGGGGGAGAGCATCCGTGTCTTTCCCCTGTCCAACTGGACCGAGCGGGATGTCTGGGCCTACATAAGGCGGGAGAACATCCCCATTGTACCGCTCTATTTCGCCAGACCGCGCCCGGTGGTGGAACGTGATGGCGCCCTGATCATGGTGGATGATGAGCGCATGCCCCTGTTGCCAGGTGAACAGCCGGAAATGCGCTGGGTACGCTTTCGCACGCTGGGTTGCTATCCGCTGACGGGGGCGGTGGAAAGCCGGGCACAGACCCTGGATGATATCATGGTTGAGTTGGAAGACAGCCGCGTTTCCGAGCGTCAGGGCCGGGTCATTGATGGCGATGGCGCGGCATCGATGGAGCGCAAGAAGCAGGAAGGTTACTTCTGATGCAACCGGCAATCACGGCGATCACCGGCATTCCCTTGCGCTTCATCACCTGTGGATCGGTGGATGATGGCAAATCCACCCTGATCGGGCGACTGCTTCATGATTGCGGGGCGGTGCCGGATGACCAACTGATCCAGCTTCAGCGCGATAGTGCAACACAGGGCTCCGCCGGTGACGGGACGCTGGATCTGTCCCTGCTGGTCGATGGTCTGGCGGCGGAACGCGAACAGGGCATCACCATCGATGTGGCCTATCGCTATTTCAGCAGTGGTCGGCGCAAATTCATCATTGCTGATACGCCCGGTCACGAGCAATACACCCGCAACATGGCGACCGCTGCCTCCACCGCAGAACTCGCCGTGCTGTTGGTGGATGCGCGCAAGGGTGTGTTACCGCAAACCCGGCGCCATGCCGGCATCGCCGCCCTGATGGGTATCCGTCGGGTGGTTCTGGCGGTCAACAAGATGGATGCCGTCGGCTGGGCCCGCGATGCGTTTTTGGCCATTGAGGCTGATTTCCAGGCATTTGCCGCCCCGCTGGGTTTCCAGTCCCTGACGGCCGTCCCCCTTTCGGCGAAGTGTGGTGACAATGTTACGCGCCCGTCGCCCGATCTGGGCTGGTACGGGGGCCCTACACTGCTGACGCTGCTGGAGGCATGCCCGGCAATGCCGGGGGATGCGGATCGTCCGCTGCGCCTGCCCGTGCAGTGGGTCAACCGCCCGCACCAGGATTTCCGGGGCTTTGCCGGCACCATCGCCGCGGGCCGGGTGGCACCGGGCGATCCTGTGATGGTGCTGCCGTCGCGACGGCAGAGCCGCGTGGCCCGCATCGTCACCATGGATGGTGATCTGGCGGCGGCACAGGCTGGCCAGGCGGTCACGCTGGTGCTGTCGGATGAGGTGGATGTCAGCCGGGGGGAGATGATCGCCGCCGCTGCCGCGCCGCCCGCCGTGGCCGATCAGTTGACCGCCCATGTGATCTGGATGCACGACCGGCCCCTGGTGCCGCACCGTGCCTATCTGCTGCGGCTGGGCACGGCCACGGTCGGCGCGCAGGTGGTGGAACTGGTTCACCGGCTGGATATCAACGACTGGCAGCCCAAGCCGGCTGAGCGGTTGGGGTTGAACGATATTGGCTATTGCCGGCTGATGCTGGATCAGCCCATTGCGCTGGAACCTTATCGCCAGTCCCGCCCCCTGGGTGGATTCATCCTGATCGACCGGGTCAGCAATGCCACCGTGGCCTGCGGCATGGTGGATACCGCGCTGCGCCAGTCGGGCGACGTGCCCTGGCAGGCGATGAAGGTGGACAAGGCAGCACGGGTGGCCAACCGGCTGCACCGCCCTTGTGTTTTATGGTTCACCGGCCTGTCGGGTGCGGGAAAATCCACCATTGCCGATCTGGTGGAGCAGGAACTGCATCGGCGCGGCTGCCAGACGATGAGCCTGGATGGCGATAATCTGCGCCACGGCCTGTGCCGTGATCTTGGGTTCGGCGATGCCGACCGGGCAGAGAATATCCGCCGGGTGGCGGAGGTGGCGCGCCTGATGACCGATGCGGGCCTGATCGTGCTGGTCAGCCTGATCTCGCCATTCCGGGAGGATCGGGATCAGGCGCGCGCCTTGCTGCCGCCGGAGGAATTTGTGGAGATTTTTGTCGATACACCCTTGACGGAATGTGAACGCCGCGACCGCAAGGGGCTGTATCGACGGGCGCGGGCCGGTGAGATCGTGAATTTCACCGGGGTGGACGGCCCCTATGAGGCGCCGCAGGAACCGGAGCTGCATTTGCGGTTTGGTGAGGGTGAACCCATTGATCAGGCAGCCCGTGTTGTCGCCTGGCTGGTGGAGCGGGGACTTGTGGAAAGGTGAGGGGGCGATCATGCCGTTGGCGAATTGCTTTGATCCGTGTCCCCCACTTGCGGTAGTCATACGCGCCACGTGCTGCACCGCAGGACGCGCGAACCGATCGGCGCATGTGAAGGATCGATATGTCTCAGGCTGAGCTGGGCCCTGATGCGGCTGGGCTTTCCGAAACGGATCAGACCGTTTCGCATACGATGCTGGAAGCGCTGCGTTACATCGCGCGCCACCACGGTCTCCACCTCTCCCGGGAGCAATTGCTGCGCGGCTTCGCTTCCGGACCGGAAGAGGTGCGACCAGCTGTTATCATTGGTGCAGCGGAACGGCAGGGTCTGAAGGCGCGTGCTGCCCGCATGCGTTTTGATCAGCTGCTGCGCATCGGTCGTGCCGTTCCGGCGCTGATCCGTCTGCGCGACGGGTCAGCGCGCGTACTGATCTCCGTCAGCCCGGCATCCGAACCGCCGCTGGTGGTGCTGCGTCACCCGGCCGATGGTGCCACGCCCGCCCCCTTCGATGCGATCGGTCTGGCTGAAATCTGGGACGGGGAGGTGATTCTCTTCAAACGCCAGAATGCCGAAAATAATCTGAACGAGGCCTTCAATGTCGGCTGGCTGGTGCGCCAGGTGCTGGCGGAGAAGCGGATTTTCCGGGATGTCGGCATTTCTGCCCTGATCTTGTCTTTCTTCGCCCTGGTGCCACCGCTGCTCTATTTTGTGGTGCTCGACCGGGTGCTGGTGCATCAGCGCATTTCCACCCTGTTCGTGCTGTCGGTGGGTATGGCGTTCATGATCATCTTCGACACCGCCTTCGGCTACTTGCGTCGCTGGCTGGTGGCCGAAGGGGCCGCGCGTATCGACGCCCGCATCAGCACCTATGTATTCGAGCGGGTGATCGGCTTGCCGATCGAAGTGTTCGAAAAGCAGCCCACCGGCCTTATCACCCACAAGTTCAACGAAATCGGGCGATTGCGCAATTTCATGACCGGCCAGCTTTTCGCGGTCGGCTTGGATACCATTACTTTGTTGGTGCTGTTGCCGGCGATGTTTTATCTGCATGCGCCGCTGACGTTCTTCGTGCTCGGCATTTCCCTGATCATGTTCCTGACCGTGGTCATTTACATGCCATTGGTCGGTCGTGCCTATGGCCGCGTGGTCCGGGCCGAGCAAGACCGGGGTTCCTTTCTGGTGGAGACCATTCACGGCATGCGTACGGTCAAGTCGCTGGCGCTGGAAGCTTCCAAGCGCAAGGACTGGGACCGCTATGCATCTGAAGCGGTGCGGGCGCACCGTGACATGGGCTTCATCACGAATCAGCCGCAGACCATTCTCCAGCCGCTGGAAAAGCTGATCTATGCCGGCACCCTGCTGCTGGGCTGCTATCTGGCGCTGACATCGGAGGATGGTGCCGTGTTGACGGGCGGGCTGGTCGCCTTCGTCATGCTGGCTGGCCGCGCCACCCAGCCGATCGTGCAGATCGCCGGGTTGTTGCAACAGTTGCAGGAAATGCGCGGTGCCATGGGGCTGGTGGCCTCCCTGGTCAATATCCCGTCGGAAGATACCCGCTCCACCCATGGTCTGCGTCCGCGTTTTTCCGGTCGGATCGAATTCCAGGATGTGCGGTTTCGTTATTCCGGTGCCAATAGTTACGCGCTGGATCGGGTGAATTTCGAAATTGCACCTGGCAGCGTTATCGGCATCATGGGCCGCTCCGGTTCCGGCAAGACCACGGTCACCCGGCTTTTGCAGGGACTGCACCAGGATTATGACGGGCTGATCAAGCTGGAAGGCACCGACCTGAAACAGATGGACCTGCATCATCTGCGGGCCAACCTGGGTGTGGTGCTGCAGGACAATTTCCTGTTCAGCGGTACGGTGCGGGAAAATATCGCCGCCGCCAAGCCAGATGCCACATTCGACGACGTGATCGAGGCGGCGCGGCTGGCGGGGGCGGAGGAGTTTATCGAGCGGCTGCCCGGCGGGTATGACACGGTTCTGTCCGAAGGCGCCTCCAACCTGTCCGGTGGCCAGCGCCAGCGTCTGGCCATTGCCCGGGCCCTGCTGGTCAATCCGCCGATCCTGATCCTGGATGAGGCGACCAGCGCGCTGGACCCGGACAGTGAAACCATCGTCAACAACAACCTGCGCCATATCGCGGCCGGTCGCACCATGCTGATCATTTCCCACCGGCTGGCCTCGCTGGTGGATTGTGATCAGATCATCGTGATGGAACGCGGTCGCGTGTTCGATATCGGCACGCATGAGGAATTGCTGGAACGGTGCAGCATCTATCGCCATCTGTGGTTCCAGCAGAATCGTCATCAGCCCACGACAGGAGCGAACAATGAGCGGTCGATCGCTGGTCCTTCGTCCTGAATCCAGGGCTTCAAACGCAGCTGACCAGGCCATCAACGACTTCCAGTCGGAAATGGCGGAAATCACCGGTGCGCCCTATCCGCGCAACGTAAGGGTGGCCGTGCATCTGCTGGCGGCGATGGTGCTCATCGCCATCGTGCTCGGCAATCTGCTGTCGCTGGATATCGTCGTCACTTCACAGGGGCGTATCGTGTCCCGCACCCCCACCATTACGGTCCAGCCGCTTGAGGCGTCTGTTATCCGTCAGATGCTGGTGCGTCCGGGACAAACGGTGAAGAAGGGTGATCTGCTGGTGACGCTGGATCCCACCTTGACGGGTGCCGATGTATCGCAACTGCGTTCCCGTATGGAGACGCTGCGCGCCCAGGTGGCCCGGCTGGAGGCTGAACAGAGCGGTACACCACTGGTGCTGGCTGACGACGCCAATCCATCCGTCGCGGCGCAGATGGAAATCTGGCGTTCACGTCACGCGGAGCGGGAGTCGCGTATTGCGGTCTATGATCAGAAGATCAAGTCGATCCAGGGTACGATCGAAAGCAGCGCGCGCGATGCCGAATATTACCGCTCCCGCCTGAAGGTCAACAGCGAGATCGAAGAAATGCGCACCGAGCTGGCGCGCAAGGAGGTCGGCAGCCGGTTGAATGTGCTGGTGGCCCAGGACAACAAGGCGGAAATCGCCCGCAACCTGTCCAACAGCGAGCAGCAGATCATCACCGCCCGCCACGAGTTGCAATCCCAGACATCCGAACGCGATGCCTACCTGCAGCAATGGAATTCGGATGTCTCGCAGGAGTTGGTTTCCCGCCGTACGGAGCTTCAACAGGCCACGGATGATTTGTCAAAGGCGGAGTATCGCCAGAACCTGATCGAACTGCGGTCCATTGCCGATGCCACGGTGGTCAGTGTTGCCGATATCGGCCCCGGTGCTGTCGTCCCGTCGGGGGAGGTCATCGTTTCCCTTATGCCCTCCAACGCGGAACTGGAAGTGGAGGCTGACATTGCCGGTACCGACCAGGGCTTCGTGAAACCGGGCGATGAAACCAAGCTTAAGCTGGATGCCTACCGTTTCACCGAATATGGCATGGTGGAGGGGCGCGTCCGCTCCATCAGCGGCGACAGTTTCAACCGGCTGGATGATGGTACGCCCAGTGGCGCGCGCTATTATAAGGCCAGGATCGAAATCACCGCGATCAAACTGCGCGACGTACCGGAAGATGTCGCCCTGCTGCCCGGCATGCCGCTGCAGGCCGATATCGTGGTGGGGGAACGGACCATCATGCAGTATCTGCTGGGCCGTGTGATCAAAAGCGCGTCGGAAGGGATGCGCGAACCATCCTGAGCGTCGGGTTGATCTGAAGGGTGGAATGTGGTCATCGCCGCCCTTCAGCGCACCACCCCATCGAAATTCTTTGCCTCCAGATATTGAACCAGACTTTCCGCCAGCGGATCGCCCAGATCCACGGCACTTCGGGCCATGGCGATCGCGGCGGTGGCGTCGCGGTCGATATTCCATTTCATTTCCGCAAGCGCGGTCATGGCGATGCCCATCCCTTGGCTTGCGGCCTCATGCAGCCGGGCCCGCCAGCGCTCCAATTCCTCTCGCGGCGCGGCCCGGCTGGTCAGCAACCGGACCAGATTGACCTGGGCCGGTACATGGCCCTGCTCGGCGGCGGCGCTGAACCAGTGCAGGGCCTTTTCCGCGTCGGCAGGCAACTGTTCCTGACCGGTTGCGTAGGCATGGCCCAATCGGAACTGGCCGGAGGCGCTGCCCATATCGGCTGCCCTTGCATAGAAGCGCATGGCTTCGTCCCGGTCCTGGGCTACGCCATGCCCATGATAGAACAGCACACCCATATTGTAGGTGGCATTGGGGTGCCCCCCTTCTGCCGCCTTCAGCAGATACTGTGCAGCCTTTGCGTAATCGACGGGGATGCCCTTGCCTTCCAGATGGCAGAGGCCCAGTTGGAAGGCGGCTTCGGCATGGCCGGCGGCTACCGCCTTCTCCAGGAAATCGATGGCACGAAACGGGTCCATGGGCACATGTTGCCCTTGCAGATGCGCCAGTCCCAGCGCGGCCAGCGCCCCGGAATGCCCCAGTTCAGCCGCCGCCGTATACAGCACGATCGCCTCGCTGGGATTGGGCACGGATGCTTCCCCGCCCAGATGCATATCGGCCAGCATGGCCATGGATTCCGCATCGCCCCTGGCGGCTGCACGGCGCAGCCAGGTTTCGGCGATGCCGCTGTTCCTGGGCGCGCCGCGGCCCCGCCGATGGATGATGCCCAATGTCCGGCAGGCGGCGACAATGCCGCCCTCTCCGGCCTTGAACAGCCAGTGGCGGGCCGTTTCGTGATCCGGTTGCGTGCCGATCCCTTCCAGCAGGTAAAGGCCGGTGTAATAGGCAGCCGTATGGTCCCCCTGTTCGGCGGCCTGGCTGTAAAGGGCGAAGGCTTGTTCGGGGCCGCTGCCATCCACGTCGCCGGCGGCGACCATATTGGCCAGACCGACGACCGCCTTCACGCTGCCCTGCGCCATGGCTTGCCGGTACCAATGTTCCGCGCGGGCCGTGTCACGGCGGGCTTTTTCGCCGCCATCGCGGCAATAGAGCCAGGCCAGCAGCACCTGGGCTTCAGCCAGGCCCTGCAATGCCGCCTTCTCCCCCCAATGCCGGGCTTGCGCGTCGTCGCGCGGCAGGCTGAAACTGTCCCGCCGCGGATCATTTCCGCCCTTGTCGGACGGGTCGCCGATGCCGTTGGAATAGAAACCGGCCAGCCGGGCTTGTGCGCGGGCCACGCCATTCTCCGCCGCTGCCCTGTACCAGCGGACGGCATTGCGGAGATTGCGCAGCACGCCCCGTCCCTCGTCCAGGGCTTCGGCCAGGGCCATCTGGCATTGCGGGTCTCCTTGCCGGGCGCCTTCCTGCCATGCGGCAGCGGCATCCGAATGCCGGCCTTTGCGGGCGGCACGCATGCCGCGTGCGAACGGGGTGCCACGCACACTGTTGGTGATGCGTCTGATCAGCGACGTGAACCCTTTGCCGGTCACTGTTCCACACCTTCTTGCTGCCGTTATGCATCACCTCTATCCCAGCCGGCGGGGGTGGGGAAGGGGGAAGAACCTGTTGGTGTCATATTGGTGCGTGGAAGCGCTGTCTCAGCAATTGCAGCCAGGCGGGCAAGGCCACCCATTGCAGATCATAACGCTCCACAACCGTCTGTCTGGCGGTGCGGCGCATGGCGGCGCGTTCTGCTTCGGACAGTGAAAGCGCCTTCAGCACGCCTTCGGCCACCGCAGCCGGGTCACCAAATGGCACCAGCAGACCGTTGCGCCCATGCTCCACCACCTCCTGCACCGGTGATGTGGCGGAGGCGACAAGGGTGACCCCGCATGCCATGGCTTCCAGCATCGACCAACTGAGGACGAAGGGGTAGGTCAGATAAAGATGGGCGCGGGAAAGGCGCATCAGATTGATGAACTCGCTGTGGGGCAGCGGGCCCAGGAAATGCATCCGGTCAAGCGGCAGCCGGTCGCCCAGTTCCGCCCGCATCTGGGCCTGCCAGCCGCCGCCGCCCGCAGGCGGCATGCCATAGGAGACGTCGTTGCCGCCGACGAACACCATATGGGCGTCCGGCCGTCGGCGCAGGATTTCCGGTGCTGCCCGCATCGCTGTGCGGAAACCGCGATAGGGTTCCAGGTTGCGGGCAACATAGGTGACGATGGGAATATCGGCTTCCAACCGTCGCCCGTTGGGCAGAATGAGTGGACGGGAGGGGCCGGGGCAGGCGGTTTCCGTATCGATCCCGTCATGCAGCTGGATAATCTT
>Ga0066602_10002481_pt1 | contig 10886 bp, 5 predicted proteins | sample Higcelweek5metaG_FD_59481 | JGI IMG/M metagenome (GOLD analysis project Ga0066602, IMG submission 59481) | Freshwater pond sediment microbial communities from the University of Edinburgh, under environmental carbon perturbations - High... | ecosystem: Environmental > Aquatic > Freshwater > Pond...
AGCTTGACTACATCAATATGTTTTTGACCATCATTACCGCGGTCTGGCTGGGGGGCGGCGGCGCGGTGGTGTTTTTTGGTCTCTACAGCCGGTTCGGCACGACCTGGGGGGCATACGCGGCTTTGGTGTTCGGTTCCGGCTCGTCGGTGGCGGGGATTTTGATCCAGCGCAACTGGGCCGATTACGTCTATCCGGCGATTTCGGCCTTGGGCTGGGTGGAATTGAGCGACAAGCTGCTCCGGTCCGTTTCCTCGCCCTTCAACCCTTATATCGTCTGGATGATGGACCCGGTCAAATGCCCGATCAACTCGCGTGAAATGTATTTTTTGTCGATCATGGCCGGGATTTTCTCCTACGTCGCGGTGTCGCTGTTGACCTATAAGCAGCCGTTTAACCTCGACCGGATGCTCCACCGCGGGATTTACCGGGTGGACGACGGCTCGCAAATCCATGAGAAATCGCTGTGGTCGTGGTCCAATTTTTATGAAAAAATCATCACCATCACTCCGGAATACACCAAAATGGATAAATGGATTGCTTATCTGGTGTTTCTCCACTCCTTCGGCTACAGCTTTGTCTTGTGTTTCTGCGGATCACTGGTCTGGAATTTCTTTTCGCCGCTGCCGCAGCAATACTGGATTTGGTATTTCTTTATCAATTTGGTGGTGGTGGCCGGGATCATCGGCGTTATTTCGACGTTTTGGTTTTTTATCGGCGGCTGGATTGATATGCGCAAACTCTTTCGCGACCTCAAGGCCCGCATGAGCGACCCGCTGGACGACGGCTGGGTCGACGGCCATGTGTCGCGCTCGGATCAAAAGTTGGTGGATGAAGCCGAAAAAAGCAATCGTTAATCCTAATAATACAGGGAAAGGGAGATGTTATGAAAAAAGCCGTTTTTACTCTGATCGAGCTCCTCGTTGTGATCGCGATCATCGCGATTTTGGCGAGCATGCTGTTGCCGGCCTTAAACAAGGCCCGCGAAACCGCAAAAAGCGCCGCCTGCAAAAACAACCAAAAGCAGCTCGGGCTCGCGTTTGCCATGTATGCCGGCAATTACAACGACGTGATGGTGTTTAAAAATTATAACAACAATAATTATTTTTGGAACGCGGTACTGTGGCACAATAATTATGTCAGCAAAAAACAGTTGCGCTGCCCGTCGCGGTCAATGCGCGGCACCACCGGCGGCAGCTGGTACATCGATTTTTGGGATTCTCCGCAGTATGCCTCCAAAACCAGCACCAACAATGCACTCGGCAGTCAGGACTGGACCATTTGCGATTACGGGGTAAACTCTTACTATGCCATGTCCGCGTACAGCAGCTCCACCGGATACCGGCTGGTCAAAATGGGGATGTTTCGCCGTGCTTCGGCGACCGTGGTGGCGGTGGATGCCGGGACCGGCTCGGCCAACCGCGACAACGAATTGGCGCCGCTCGGGTACTATATGGTCAATTTTTGGTACTCAACCACCCAGACCGACCCCATTTTGTGGCCGGCGCACGGCGGTTTGTCGGAGTGCAACGGGGTATTTGCCGACGGGCATGTGGCCTCGGGGAAATCCCCCGGCGGTGTCGGTGCTTTTGCCTCCAAAAATATTTACAACGGCGCCAACCGCCCGTTGTACGGCCCTTGGGTTGATAACGGCAGTTATAAAAATGACAAAAGTCAATGGGTGCGGCACGACGGATATTTCTTCTCGTTTTAACATATCGGACGAATGAGGAAGGCAACACCGGAACGGATTTTATGCCGCCGGGGTTGAAGCGCCAACGATCACGGAGAGGATGACAAGATGGGAAAACTGACGGTTTGTCTGTTGACGGCAAGTTTTTTGCTGCCGTTTGCTCTCTTGAAGTCCGAAAGCGCGATCGGCCCCTTGCCGGGATTTTATCCCGATAAAATCCCGGCGAAACCGTATGACACCGACCGGTATCTCAAAAGCCGGGACGCCGCCGTCTGTTTTGGCGGCTCCGTTTATCGGGAGAGCGATTTTGCTCCTCAAATATCCTTGGACGGCGACTGGAAATTTTCGGGGACGGAGAAGTCGCAAACGATGTTTGCCGCCGATGCCGATTTGGTCAAAGGGATCGAAAAAGTTGACTTTGACGACCGCAACTGGGCGGACATCCAAGTCCCCTCCGATTTTTATAAAAAGTATCCCGCCGATCCGCAAAAACCCTACGTCAAAGGTTGGTACCGAAAAACCGTCGAGATCCCGGCCGCGGCCGACCGCAAGCGCGCGGTGCTTCACTTTGGCGTCATTGGTTATGAGGCGCTGCTTTTTGTCAACGGTAAGTTTGCGGGGGCCCATCACGGCGATTTTACCCCGTGGGACATTGATATTACCGACTTTGTCCAACCGGGCGGCCGGGCGACGTTGGCGATTCGCGTCTTCAGCGATTTGGGACCGAGCGCCGCGGTCGGCGCCGACAAAATCATCACCGTTGCCCGCCACCCCTATGGCTCGCAGTACGCCGCAACCAACATCAAAGCGGGGATGTGGCAGACAGTGAATCTCAATCTTGCAGAATCGATCCATATTACCAAGGTATTGATCAATCCCGATCCCGACAAGTCGCAGATTTCGGTCGATTGCACCGTCGTCAACCGCGAAAAAACGGAGCAAGCCATTGAGTTATATACCCAGGTTACGGATGCTTTGGCGGGCTCTGTGGCGGCATCGCCGTCGCCGCTATGTAAAACAACTTCCCTGACGCTCCGGCCGGGCGAAAATAACATCTCTTTTACGCTTGCTTTGACCAATCCCCGCTTTTGGTCGCCGGAGGACCCCAATCTTTATCATTTGACCATGCTGATTGCCGACGGCGCCAAGGTTGTGTCGGTCAAGTCCGAGCGGTTCGGCTACCGCAGTTTCAAGGCCGAGGGCGACCACTTTTTGCTCAACGGCAAACGGATCTATCTCTTTGGCGAAAGCATGATTGTGGCAAGCTCTCTGGCTAACGGCGTCATTGATCAGGATCAACCCGATGTGAGTATGGCGGCGCGGCGGTTTCTCGGCGACAAACTTTTGGGCTTCAAATCGCGGGGTAGTAATGCGCTTCGCCTCTCCGAGCAGCCGGCCATCCCCGCATTTTTGGACATCGCCGATGAAGTCGGGATCATCATCTACAATATGTGGGCGTGGAGTTACAACCACAAGCTCGATCCGTCGTTTGAGCAAGCCAACCGCCGGGAGTTGACCGAGTGGCTGACACGCGACTACAATCACGCTTCCGTACTGATGTGGCTTGGCGGCAACGAGGTCAAATGCAATGAGGAAACCGCCGCAATATTTAACCGGCAAACCGATTTCATCCGTGCTTTTGACAAAAGCGGCCGCCCGGTCAGCGTGTTTTCGGGCGCTGCGTACGGCTACTCCAAAACGATGAAACTCCATACCGATGTGTTGGATCTGCACAGTTATCTCGGCCTTGGCGAGCACCCTTGGTCGTTTTGGAATCGGGAGTTTGATAAAATATACAATTACAATCTCAATATTTACGCGCCGGGGCAAAATAAACTGCCGATGCCGTTGATCATCTGGGAGCTGGTCGGGTTTTCGTGGGGGCAGCGCTCGGCACCGTTCAATCAGGACACCGTTGACGATTATCTCAAGTGGGCCAAGGGGCCGACCACTTGGGGGCGGCCCAACGGCATCGGTTGGGCCGGGAGCATCGGGCTTGCCGCCGCTTTGGACAAAAACCGGGGCGGAAAATACGGCATGGACACCATCGGCCGCCGCATTATGGAGTATGTGCGTCAAGACACCAGGGTCAGCGGCTTTGCCCCGTGGTTTCTGGAGGCGAGCATCACTTTGCCGTCAACCAATCTTTGGACGCAGGCGGTTTTTTGCGGCATGCGCGGCGCAAAAGATGCGATCCCGCTCAGAAATCCTTTTGGCGGCAGCATGCAGACGCAAAATTTTTATGCCGTCAACTCTTCCGGCGTTGCATACGACAACGCTGTGCTGCGGGTCACGCTTGCCGAGGCGGACGCGTCGGAGACCACCCTTGCCGAAATCCCGCTCTGTCTTGCGCCGTGGGGGACGGCGGCTGTGGACCGCAATATTGAAATCCCGGCCCGAAAAGCGGCCCGTTGGGCACAGATTCGGCTGCGGCTATTTGCCGGTGACCGCGAAATATCGCGAAATTACTACGATATTTATATCCAAAATCAAGATATATTAAAGAATCCCCTGACAACGCTTGCTCCGGCGGCGGTTCTCCCGTGCGGGTCGGACCGGGATGCGGAGTTTGCCGCAATCTTGCGCGGTCTCGGGATTGATGCCCCGGCGGTCAAGACGGCGGACGATCTCAAAAATGTCAAAGTGCTCTTTGTCGCGCCGTCGCGGCGCCCGCTCGTATTGGCACCCGTTTGGGAGCAAACGGTCAAAGCGTGGATCAAAAACGGCGGCACGCTGGTGGTAATGGAGCAGGAGTGGGCGGGCGAATTTCCTTTGATCGACAGAAGTTTCAAAAGCATGCCTTGCCTTTTGGCTGATTTGGCGCTCCCTAAGCATGCCGTTTTTGCCGGACTCTCGCAACAAAATTTCGAGTTTTGGGACAACCCCGGGTTTGGCCTTACCGCAAATTATGTCACCGATTTATTTTCGCGCAACATTTTGGCGGTGAGACCGCCGTTGCTCAATGACACGGAGTCGTACACCATTTTGTCCGAGGGCAAATCCGGTGACGGCAGGATTCTTTCGAGCCAGTTTGCCGCTGTTTCGCTGTGGGGGCGCGACTCCGCGGCTTCGCTGTATCTTTGCAATCTTTTGGCTTACGGCATGGCCGGCGTCCCGGCCGATCTTGCGGCGTGGTCGGAGCAGGCGGTGTCCGAGGCCGATTTTGCGGACAAGGCTGAGTTTTTGTATGTCGATTTACGACCCTATGTTAACATGGGCTTTGCCGATGAAGTCGAGGGCGACGGCAAGGGCGGCTGGACGGATCAGGGCAAAAATGATTTTCGCATGATCATCCCGGGCAGGCAGACCTTTAAAAAGGTCCCTTACGATATCATTGATCCGGCTCAAAACTCCGGAAACTCGTGCATCGTCGTGTCATCCGAGGGCAAGGGCAATATTGTCGCCGCGGTAAAAAATATCAACGTCGGAGCGGCATTGTCCCGGCTCTTTTTTCTCCACACCGGAGCGTATGTCCCGGCGGTGCTCGAGCCGGTGCTGTATTACCGGATCAATTATGCGGATGGTTCCCCGGTCGATGTCCCGGTAAAAAATGCTTACTCTATTGGCGACTGGTGGCGGCCGGGAAATCTCCCCGATGCCCGTCTGGCGTACAGCGCAGAAAATCCGTTGGGGCGGCAAGTCGGTGCTTTCACCTTTGAGTGGAGCAACCCGCGGCCTGATGTCCCGATTGCATCCATTGATGTGATTGCCGCCAACGGGCCCGCCGTCGGTATTTTGCTCGCCGTCACCGGCGAAAAATCCGGTGCCAAACCGTGGCCGCTCGGCGACGGCTCATGGGCCAGGGTGGCCGACGGCGGCGTCAATGTCGTCAAGGATGGTCCGATGATTCCGCAAGTGGACGCGGTCGGCGGCACGGACGGCAAAGCGTTTCATATCATCATGCCGGCGCGCCGGCCGGAGGAGCCGCGCCCGGTGGTGTTTACCCGCTTTGACCGCAAAATTGACGATGCGGCGGCCTACCGTTATCTGGTCATGGAGGTCAAGTCGGATAGTGCCGGATTTCTCGAGTTGGCGATTCCGGATGTCAATTGGCAAAATGCGTTGCGCTGCAAGGTAAAAATACCCAAAAGCGAGCAGTGGCGCATTCTCCGGATTTCTCTGGACAAGGGGTTTGCCATGCGGGATAAAAACTGGGGGCTCAATGATTCGCGGGGTGAATTTTATCTCTACTCCGGCGCCGGGGCCTCCCAATCCTGCCCGGCCATGGATTTTTGGGTCAAAAACATCCGTTTGGAGTAAGTGGGGTTGAGGCGGTGAAACAAGTAAATTTGTAATTTGCCGGCAATCAGGATATAGTAACAGGTTTGAGAAGTATAATATTTTACCCGAAACATTTTAAATCAAGGAGGATGGAGAAATGGTGAAATTTGTCATGACGGCGGCGGCGGTGTTGGCAGTGATGGCGGTCCACGCGTATGAGCTGAGCTGGGTACGGGTCAATGCCAATTGCGATATCCAGATCGTCAAGAGTGAGACCGACACCCAAAATGTCAAAACCATGTATCAAAGCTGGGGCGACGAGGCCAAGCGCAAGCAATTGGTGACGTTTGAAATCACCTCGCCGGGGAGCGAGCAGCTGACCGATTTCACGTTTTCGTTTAAAATTCCTGTCGACGCCAAGGTGACGCTCAATTTGCAGGGTCCGTATAAAAAGACTGGCGACAAACTGGAGCGCATCAACGTTGTCTTTGCCGAAATCAAGGCAGAGGGGGCAACCATCCGCAACGGTGATTTTTCGGCCGTTTCCGACGGCAAACCGGGATGGTGGAATATGTACAGCGCCAATCCCGAGTCCAAGCCCTTTTGCGCCCCCGGCAAAATCGTGGTGTGGCACAACGGGTTTTATAATCAAATCATCGATGTACCCAAAGATACGGTCGTCACTGTTTCCGGCAAATGCCGGATGGCCGCGCCCGCCGATTTGGGTCAATAATGTTGTTAACCGGGAGACAGGGGATGAAATTATATTTATTGATATTTACAATGCTGGCAGTCATGTCCGTCAGCGCGTATGATTTGAGCTGGGTGAGAGTCAATGCCAATTGCGATATCGAGATCGTCAAAAGCGAGAGTGACAGTAAAAATGTCAAGTCGTATTATCAAAGCTGGGGCGAGGAAGCCAAGCGCAAACAATTGGTGACCTTTGAGATATCCTCTCCCGGGAGCGACAAGTGGACGGAGTTTAAATTTTCGTTTAAAATTCCCGCCGACGGCAAAGTGACACTTAATTTGCAGGGCCCGTACAAAAAGACCGGTGACAAACTGGAGCGCATCAACGTTGCCTTTGCCGACATCAAAGTCGAGGGCGCCGTCTTAAAAAACGGTGACTTCGCCCAGATCTCCGAAGACAAACCGGCCTGGTGGAACGTTTACAGCGCCAATCCCGAGTCCGCCCCCGTTTGCGGTAAAAACAAGGTGGTCGTCTGGCACAACGGCACCTATAATCAAGGGATTGATGTCACTAAAGATACCGTCATAACCGTAAGCGGCAAATGCCGGATGGCCAACGCCGCCGATTTGGCCGCTCAGGAGGCCTCGCTGGCGGATAAAAAATTTGAGATTGCCCCCGATTTCCCGGTGAGTCTGGCCGCCGTCGCCAACATGGCTTTTGCCGACGACAAAGCCGATGACGGCAAAGGCGGCTGGAGCGATCAGGGGGGCGAAAATGATATGAACAGCTTTCCGGTCGAGCGCGGCAACTTTGGCGGCGTCAATTTCGCCATTGTTGACCCGGCGGCCAATCAGCAAAAGTCGGTGATTTCCCTTAATTTGCGCAACAACGGCGTCAAACAGGCCAAAGTCGAATTGCCGGAGCCGGTCGAGGCGCGGTATTTGTATTTGCTGCACAGCAGTTGTTTTAATCAGCAGCCCGGCACTTTGGGGCAAATCACGGTCAACTTTGCCGACGGCAAAAGCCAGGTGATTGAGGTGGTGACCAACCGCGACATCGCCGATTGGTGGAATGCGGGCAAAATCAGCAACGGCAGCGTCGTCTACCGCAAACAAAACGCGAGCTCGTCGGTGGGCGTGTATCTCTCCAAATTTTTGCTTGCCGACACTCCGGCCAAGGTCAAATCCATCGAGTTTGTCTCGGTTTCGCCGGCGATCTGGGTGGTGGCCGGTGCGACGCTCTCCAACCGTAACGCCAAGTTGCCCGAGGACATGCGCTTTGTCGCCAAGGCCGACAGTGTCTGGCGTCCGATCGATATGAGCCCGGTGTTTGTCCGGGAAAACAGCGCATTGGATTTGAGCCGTCTCGTCGAGCCCGGCCCGGCCGGGAAATACGGTCGCGCCCTGATCGACTCCAATGGCGACTTTTCGTTTGAAAAACGGCCGGGGAAACCGGTAAGATTCTTTTCGTTCAACGCCTTTGCCAATCACTTGATGAGCCGCCCTGACTCCTTATTGATGGAGGGGGATAGTGACAACATCAAGCAGTTGATCCGCGACTTTGCGGTCAAGGTCCGCCGTCAGGGCTACAATATGGTGCGTTTGCAGGGCATTGATATTTTGTTGATGGGAAGTGAGTCGAGTTATGCCAAATTTGACCCCAAAAATCTCGATGCGCTGCAGTATTTGCTGTATTGCCTCAAAGAGGAGGGGATTTATTTCGGCATTGATTTATTCAGCTACACGGGGTATGACAAATTCAAGAGCCAGTGGTATGACGCGATGGTGCTCAATTACAAAGAGCGCATGTATTTTGACCCCAAGGCGCGGCAGATGTGGCTTGACGGCGTCACGGCGCTTTTGACGACGCGCAACCCTTATACCAAACTTAATTTGATCGAGGAACCGGCGCTCGTCTACGTCGATATGCACAATGAGCAGGAGCTCGGTATTTGGGTGACGGCGGCGCCGCTGACCAAAGGGGGAGTCCAGCCTTTGGCCGAAAAAGCCTACCGCGAGTTTTTGCAAAACCGCTACGGCCAAATCAGCGCTCTGGAGAAGAGCTGGAAACTTGCCGCCGGGACCTTTCAGAGCTTTGACGATGTCCCGTTGTTTGTCAAAAATGATATTTATCTTGACAACGCCAAGGGCAAGGATGTCAATGAGTTTATTTACGGCATCGAGCGGGAAATGATCGACTTTTACCGCAAAGGTCTGGCGGCGGTCAACTTTGACACCTATGCGACGCTCTATGATGTTTTGGGACAGTACCGCTTTGTCTCCTTAAAGCGTGATATGCCGGTGCTGACGGTCCACGGCTACCACAACCATCCGTCCAGCGGGTTGAATCCCGGCTCGCGGATGGCGCAAAACAGCATTGTTTCGGTGGCGGCGCTGTATTACCGCTACATGGCCGGGAGCCGCGTCTGGAACCGGCCGTATCTGGTGACCGAGTACAACGCACCGTTTTGGGGCAAATACCGCCATCAGGAGGGGTTGCTCTTTGCCTCCTACAGCGCGCTGCAGAATTATGCGGCGATCACCGCCCACCAGATCCCGGTCAACCGCATCCCGGCGGCCATGGATGACTTTTATATCGGCCGCGATCCAATCAACCGCGCCGGACAGGTGGTGGCGGCCTTTGCCTACGGCCGCGGCGACGTCAAACCATCGCCCCACAAAGTAGCGGTGGCAGTGAGTGACGAGTATATGCGCAACCATATTACGATGAATCGCGGCATGAGCTCCGAGCAAAACCGCATCGCCCTCCTGACCGGCCTCGGGCTGGTGCTGGACGGCAAGATCCCTGCCGGTCTGCCGCCGTATCCCAAGTTTGATCTGACGTTGCTCCCGGCGGGCGGCAGTGAAATCGTGGCCACGGCGATGTTTGCCGTCGCCATTGACAAGGTGGACAGCAAAAACTTTGAGAGCACGGTCGAGCTTTTGCGCCAAAAAGAAATTTTGGACAAAAACAACCGTACCGATGTCAAAAAAGAAATTTACGAGAGTGACACCGGCGAATTATTGATGTCTGCCAAGGACAATTGCTTTACGGTCAACACTCCCAAATTGCAGGGCGTCGCCTATGACGGCAAAAAAGAGATCAAGCTCGATGATGTCGCCGTCACCGCCTCGTTGCCGAGCTCATGCACGGTGATCGCGGTCGATAATGTGCCGGTAAAAGAGTCCAAACGTTTGCTGATCGTCTTTACCACCGACGCGTTGAATACCGGGACTGAATTCTCCGAGGATCGCACGGTGTTGTACAAGCCGGGCGTGCTGCCGGTCCTGGTGGAAGGTGGCAAATTATCCGTCACGGTCAACAATCCCAACGCGTTTACCGCCTATGCCCTTAACAATGCCGGGGAGCGTGTGGAGACACTGCCGGTGACCGGTCAGGGCGGCAAAGCCGTGTTTGAGGCGGACACCGCCAAATTAAGCAAGGGCATTGTCCTTTACTTTGAGCTGGCAGCCAAATAACTCTGCCGGATAAAAGCCGATAAAAGTTCATGTTTCCTCTTGAAAAAAAGTTTAGGCAGGCTATATTCATTGATAGTCTCAGGAGGGAATATGGATTTTTTGATTAATATCGCATCTTTGTTATTTGTTTTTTTCGCCATCGGCTTTTGTATTTTTATCCACGAGCTGGGGCATTTTTTGGCCGCCAAGTGGCGCGGCATGCATATTGACGCGTTTGCCATCGGCTTTAAGCCCTTTTGGCGCAAAAAGATCAACGGCGTCGAGTACCGCTTGGGGATGCTGCCCTTTGGGGGCTATGTCGAGATCCCGCAGGTGGATGCGACCGACGAAGTTCCCAAAGCGGCCGACGGCACGGTGCTTCCCCGCGCCAAACCGATTGACCGGATCATCACCGGGTTTGCCGGGCCTTTTTTCAACATTTTATCCGGCTTATTAATTGGTTGCGTGGTCTGGATTTACGGTTTGCCGCAGGATACGCCCAAAATGCGCGAGATCACCGTCTACCGGATCGACCCCGCCGGGCCCGAGTATCAGGCCGGTTTGCGCGAAAACGACAAGATTGTCCGGCTCAACGACAACAGTTTCTTTTGCACCTGGTCGGAGTTTGTCAAGGATATTTTGTTTTCCATCGGCGATGTCGAGCTCACGGTTGAGCGTGACGGCAAAAGCCAAAAGGTGATTTACCGCCCGGTGGACAACCCCAATGCGCCCGGCCGTCTGGGCAGCGAAAAGATCGCCTGGCCGTATTTTATCCCGATCATCCCGATTGAAATCTACCCGGAAAAGAGCTCGGTCGCGGAAAAAG
>Ga0066602_10002488_pt1 | contig 10871 bp, 6 predicted proteins | sample Higcelweek5metaG_FD_59481 | JGI IMG/M metagenome (GOLD analysis project Ga0066602, IMG submission 59481) | Freshwater pond sediment microbial communities from the University of Edinburgh, under environmental carbon perturbations - High... | ecosystem: Environmental > Aquatic > Freshwater > Pond...
ATCTCTGAGCTGATAAGAGGGCACTTTTTTCCTCATTTTCTCATTTTTTTGCAGAGATATCATAGATGCTATCGTGAAACAGAATTGCCAAAAAAAGTTGGTGAAAATCGTCTTGATGGAGGATAGATTTGATTTCATAGAGATGATTGAGGCAGGCAACGATATGAAACCAATTGTGATAGAGTCTTTTGGGGTCATCATAGCAGAGTTTGAGTTTGGCATAGAGGTCTTGCCATAGGGCTTCTTTTCCAAGGGAGTGAAATACTGATTGGATACGAAGCTCTCAAAAAATATCCACACTAGAGAGGACTTTGTCAAAAAGCTGGCTGATCTCTGGTGCATTAGCTCCACTATTTTCAAATTCATTGAGGTATCCGTATCAGGAGTCTTGAATATGTTCAGAAATCTTGCTTTTTTTGAGTTCATTGCTGTATTGGCTTTTGATTCTGGTCTCAATTTGTTCTCCACTCAGGTCTCTTTCACTCAGTCGATGTTGCTGGGTTTCGTGATTGACTCACACAAGCACGATGTTGTTGTTGGAAAGATTGGTGATGCCAGACTCGGCAAGGAGTGCTCCGTTGAGGAGGATAATTCATTTTTTTCCCGTCATCTCTTTACGAATTTTGAGAAGAATTGGATTATAGAGGATTTCATCGAGTATTTTTCTTTTCTCTGGATGATTAAAAACGATTTCTCAGAGTATTTTTCTGTCAATAAAACCATCAGATCCTTGAATTTCCTGACCGAAATACGCAATGAGTTGTTGTCTGATTTGTTGGTAACCTTGTGAAGGTGCTGTTTGGAGAATCCAATGCCCGATTTTATCCAAATCGATATTATGCACGGGAATCTGGTTTGCTTCTCAGAGCTCTACGAATTTTTGAGTAATATAGGATTTTCCAGCTCCAATCGTTCCCGTTACTCCCACGAGGTATTGTCCCATCATTCTGGCTTCGAGAAAGTGTTTTACGTTGAGGGTGACATAGTCTTGAATGAGTCATTGTTCTTTTAAAATCGCTTTTGTCGTGCTACTACTGATATGAGTTTGGTCCTGTCTTGCCATCAAAAACACGGTATCAATTCCAAGTTTTTGGCTTTCTCCGACCCAATGCAAAAGGCTTTCATTTTCCAAATCATTTCCTCCTCTGATTCCTCTTGCGATGGTGGTAACTCCGTGTTCAAAAGCAAAATCCACTAAAAGTCCTGAAAAGGGGAGGACCTCAATATTTGCGACGCTCTCGATTCCTCTTTGGGTAGCCTGTTTAATCATTTCCACACGTTCGGGGAACGAAAACATATATTTTTTGTCAGGATTTTGTCCGACTCACACGATGACTTGGTCGAATTTGTCTCATGCACGTTTGAGAATGTCTTTGTGTCATTTGGTGAAGGGATCAAATGATCAAGAGTAGATGGCTTTTTTCATAGAGCGAGGGGGTGAGGGGATAGGCAAGAGAGGATTATACATATTTTTTAAAGTTTACAAGGGATGAAAATCGATCGAATCGATTTTTTGGAATAATGTTTTAAAATTATTAAATTTGTATGGTTTCAAGTCTTTTACCTTTTCAGTGAAATCATTTTTTGAAGTATTGGATTCAGAAATTTTGTAGTAAAATAACTCTTGTTTTTTATCTATTTGAGCTTGATTAAGTTTATCTTTATCATTAATAATGTAACGATTAATATCACCGAAACTTCTTTTTGAAATCATGTTATTTTTTTGTAGTATTTCTTTTGTATACATAAATTCAATTGGGCAATTTTCATGCACTTCAAAATTGATATTTGGGCACGGAAGTGTAAGTCAATAAATATTTTCTCTGTCTTTTACTTTGTAATGTTTGTTTTTCTCTAATTCATCACCAACATGCTTGATTTGTTTCAATCACTCTTGATCAAAATCAAATATTCAGACAACAATCTTTTTCTTGAAGAAATTCTTTGGAAGTCCGACTAAAAATTGTTTCAATTTATCAGCTCAGTCACAAGTATAAATATCATATTTATCTTCAATTCATAGCTTTTCAATAGCTAGCTCAATGTGTTTTTTATCTGTAATTCATTCGGTCGCAAGTAAAAATTTTTTATCACTATTGAGGAAAATTTCCATCTCACTCATACTCATCTGTCAATCGGTGATATGGTCAAGAATTTCTCTTTTCCCTTTCCCACAAAGCTTTCCATTTTCCAAGTAGAATAAGTGTTTTTTATCAAATTTGTGCATCAAAGTCGGTGAATGAGTGGTCATAATAAATTCTCACTCTTTAACGACATCGAGAAATTCAGTCATAAACTCTTTTAATCTATGTTTATTCCCTACATGAATATATGAATCAGGTTCATCAAGCAAGATTATACTATCTTTATCAGCTAGTACTTTTGTTACAAAGTAAAGAAGTATTTGCTTTTTTTCTCACTCACTTAAACAATTTGCATTTACTCAATTATTAAAAGTGATATCAATTGCGTATATAAGCTTATGATTATCATCTGATGGTAAATATGCGGCAGAGAGTAAATTATAGAGTTCTCTATGAGTTGCATGGATTTGGTCTTTAAATCATTCTAAATCTACATCTCATAATGTGGAAAGTGCTTGTACAAAATTGGTAACTTCATTGGGATTTTTCTGAAATTTTGCTAGTGTTGTTGTATTTATTCTAAGACTTATGGTTTGGATTCCTATATTTCAAATAATACTGTTCAAGTCAACATCAGATACAAACATAGTCAGTAAAGCAATATTCCAATAGTTTCTATTGATAAAAATCATTTTAACATTATCGGTAATTCGACATTTTCATCTGTTTACATCACTTAAAAAATCCTCGTATGAAGATCTATAATAGTCTTCATACAATCGAGTCTCTTCTCAAGAGTAGAGAGCAATAATTTGAGATGGTAAATAATGTCAAGTATAACCTTTGGGTATTAAATAAAAGCTATTTAAGTTTCATTCAACATATTTTCGGTTGATGTAACATGAAACTATCTTTATTACTTCAGCATCTGGCATTTGATCTATTATCTCTGGAGGAAGTTTTCAATTAGCGTCCGCTTTTCATTTAAAATGCAATTGTTGTATTTGGATAAAATTTCAATTAATATTATATTCTAACATGTATGAAAAATCGCATCGTCTTTCATTTGTTTCGTCAAAAAGCCCATAAAAAATTGCACTTATAGCTTCAAGTACATTTGATTTTCCACTACCATTGTTTCACACAAATATTGAGATTCAATCAGATTCTGTAAAATCTATTGGATTGTCCCAAAAGTCTAAATTTTTAAATCATTTTATTTTTAGTGAAGTTAGTTTCATAAAAAAGATTAAGAAAATAAAAATTTCCAGTTTGATTTTTTAATTTTATATTTATAAATATTTCATGCATTATCAGAAAAACATAAATATTTAAGTCTTCATTTTTTTCAATTTTCTGTACTTTCTTTTATAATTTTTTCAAAATCATCTTTAAATATAGAAAATGACAATTCTCACATTTCTCATAACTCATAAGGGAAACTTGGTAATCAAAATCATTCAACAAAAAAGTTAGAATTCATCATAGCAAACCATATTGTTTTTTTATTGTTTGCTTCTAAATAAACATTTCTTATGATTCAATTTCTATGTCAATTATTTGTAAAAGAAAAAGTAATTATATCTATAATTCATTTTTCTCAAAAATTAGCAAAAGCATAATTCATTAATACTTTTCAAGAAAAATGATTTTTGGTATAAGCTAATTTTGAATACCGAAAAGATAATCAAGCAAATAAAACTGATAGTCAAGCAAATATAATTGTTATTATATTATCAATTTCCATAATTAAAAAATTATCTAACTAAAAATCTCACTTTCAAATTCAACTTTTGCACTTTCTTTCAGTTCTTCACTCAAACGTTTCATTCTTTTTATTTCGTCTTTTAGCTCTCAAATATGTTGTATTATTTTTTCTTGGACAGAGAGGGGAGGGAGTGGAAAAAATATTTTCAATAGATTTCAAACTCAAAGTTCAGTTTGTTTTGTTGCTTGAGCTGATTTTATCTTATTTACCTGTTCTTGTCCTAATCAATTATTGAAGAACATAACAAAAAAATCTGGAATAATTTTACTTGGATTTGTTCTTAATAATAATAAATGGCTATCGTATAGGAGTCATTCAAATCACTCTTTTATTAAACTTGCTCTTCATATTGTTCCTTCTCAAGTTGAATTAATTAATATATCTCCAGTTTGAGTTAATAAATTATTATCTACTCATTTTAACCAATTTTCATCAACAGTTTTTCAAAATTGTAAATCAATTTCATTCCATCTATTACACTTTTGATTTAAAATAATTTTATTTCATTTTTCTGAGTATTCAGGACTTTTTCATCTTTTGATGTCGAAATACAAATCCACATTATCTGCCAATGAAATAATACTGAATTTATTGCTTGAAAATAGATTAAATGTATTTATTTTATCTATTCACCACTCGTGAATATTTTTATAATTTATAAACTTTAGTCCTTTTTTCTTTTCTTCTTTTTCACTCACTTCAATTCCCAATTCTTCCATCAAATACTTCTCAATTTCTGTTTCTAATTCTCAAGTTTTGTTCTTTGCTTGTTGAGCTCTTTGGAGTGTTGTATGGTACTTTTCAACAATACGATTTTGTTCTTCAAGTGATGGAAATGGGATTTTTGTGTTAAGAAAGATGTTCATGTCTACTCTTTGCCTTCAAGTGGTTCCACTACTTCATTGTTGTGCATAATCCAAAAACTCTTTTGTTCAGAGTATAAGCACTAAAAACTCAATGTTGACTCGGGCAGTATCTACAAAAAAACTAGGAAAATCATTGGTGACTATAGCTCATTTTAGATTTTCTGGAACGAGTCAAAAGGCACCATTTCTCGCATCAATCTTGGACATGATAAATTCTCCTCACTTCAAAACGAATTGTTTTTTTGTTCAAATATTGTCTCCTTTTTCACTATCTCTTAAAAACACCCCTCAATTATTCATTTTTATCGTCACTCTTCTATATTCTTTTCCGTTTTCAATATCTATCTGAGTTTTATTTCTCGTTAAAAATTCTCAAATCTTAACAAACTGAAAGTTTTTGTTGTATGAAAACGAGGTTCATTTTAAATATTGAACACTCCAGTTTGAAACATCGAAAAAATCTATAAATTTTAAATATGTGTTGTTTATGGGTTGCATAGGTTTTTAGGTTTCCTTATTTAGTATCAAACTTTCCTTAATTTAATTTTCTGGCTTTATATAAGGAATAATTCTTATTTTTTTAAAATTCCTTAATTTTGTGCTAGGTTTCCTTGTTTATTTTTTAATTTTATAAAAAGCATTTTTATCTCTTAATTTTGCACTATCTTTTATGATAATTTCTAGTTCTAAAAATTTATTGGTTTTGTGATTACCATAAATTATTTTGTTTCCTATATTCTATAAACTCTTTTGCGAGAGGCTCAAGCTCATTTTCTATCACGGCTCAAGTCGTAGAAATCCCAGCTTTTTCAACCTCAGCAATAGCAATTTGATAGTTGAATTGTTCTTTGATGTGTTTCTTGATTTTGCTGTCTCGCTTTTCTTCTAGTACTATAATTTCTGATTTGAGCATGTTTTTTTCATCTTTAACTTTTGTGGTTTTGAGTTTTTCTTTGAGTGGATTGAGAAAAACATCATATTCTTTTGAAACTTCATCCGTAACATTTTTTGAAATCTCTTGATATTCTTGCTCTTCATCAATCGTGAATTTTTTTAGAAAAACGAGGCTTGGCTTCACGGTGGCTCCACTTACGACAAAAACATCTTGAGGAATAGAAGTAATAAGAAGTATTTTAGCTCTTCCTTCAAAATAGTCTCTCACCTTTTGAAGATTTGAATTATTTAAAACTCACTCAGGTAAAACGATTCATAGTCTTCATCATTTTTTCAAGAGTCTCAAATTCCTTTCTAAAAACAGTACTTCTGTGAGAGTGGAATACGCTCAAACATCATAGAGACTCAGAAGTGGTTTTCATACATTTCACTCTATTTGATTGAGAGCTTCTTTATACTGATCCCCATATTTATCGATATAGTGTTGTTTTTTTATTTCATCTTTGTATTTATCAGATTCCTCGATTTTTAAATCTTTTGGTACTCTTGACCCAAAAGGTGGATTTGCGAGAATCACATCAAATCTTTTTTCAAAGATTCCATTTACATTTAACAGTCAATCATTGTGATGAATTCCATTGTGTCCGTCTCCATGCATGATCATATTCATTTTTGAAACTCTTGCCATTCTTGGATTTGCATCAGTTCAAAAAATTGAGTTGTGGCATAATTCCGTAATTCTTGAAGCTTCTTCTTTGTTGATTTCTTCAAGAAATTGATCATACTTGAGATTGAGTCTTTCATCTTCAATGTTTTTCAACTGTTCTCAAAAAATCTCTTTTTGCCTTTCTTTCTTTCTGTATATGAATTCTTTGGTGATATCATCTCGTATTTTCTCAAAAGCACGAATCAAAAATCCTCCTGACCCACACGATGGATCACAGATGAGTTCTCATTCTCTTGGCTCAAGTACGTCAACCATAAAATTTACAATGGTTCTTGGGGTAAAGAACTGTCCAAGCTCTCATCTTAGAGTCTTTCATAGAAATTTTTCAAATGCAATTCCTTTTACGTCTGAACTCGTGGTAGTAAGATTGTAAATTTCTAATTCTTTTACAATTTGTTCAAAACTTACTTCTCTTAGGTTTATTTTTTCATGTGCATCAAAGATAGAATCGTTTTTAAATTCTTGTTTTACATCTTCAAAAAGTCTTTGCATATAGGAAGTTTCGGTTTCACTGCTTCCTCTGCTAAGATTCCAAGCATCTTTCAATTTTTGAAATTGTTTGAAAGAAAATATGGATTCTTGTTTGGGCTTTCTTTCATACATTATTTTGATAAAAAGAATTTTTGATATTTCATCAAAAGCACTTTCAGGAGAAAGTTTATCGTTGTTTCTGATGATGTTATGGCATTTTTGCAATACTTTTGAAAACTCATCTCCTGTAAACTCTTTTGTCTTGCTCAAGAAATCTTCCAATTTTGTATCGTTTTGTATGAGGCTTGCATGAGGAATATCATTGATAGGTGCGAGACTTAAGGGAAGTTCTTCTTCGACCGTTTTATACACTTGTAATTCTTTTCCGTTACAGACAGCAAAAAGCTTTGCTCTACTCCAAGTGGCATAATTGTATCATTGATAACAATCTTCTACTTTGAGATGGATATGAGATGCTTTGAGTTCAACTACCAAAAAAGCGGTTTTATTGGCATTTTTTTCTTCTTTTGATTTCCATACAACAATATCTGCACGAGCTTTCCCATTTCCTCTTTGTGATGAGGTAAGTTTTACTTCTTCTCCCATTTGTTCAATATCATATCAATAATCATTGACCAATTTGCATACAAATTCTTGTCTCACTATTTCTTCTGGTGTTGCCTCAAAAAATTTATTTCTGATGAAGGATTTGATTTTTCATTTTTCTTGAATGATTTCTAAAACCATAGTGTTGTTTTTAATAAATATTTTCAATCTGTTTGAGAATATCAAGATTATATAGTCTTACCGTGAAAAATCAAACAAAAAATAGATATTGAGTATAAAGAAAAAAAAGAATCTAGATTATGTATGAAAATCTTATTTTTCAGATAAATACAAAAGTCAACTTGTGTTTTTATCGACTTAAAACATAAGTGATGAGCTTAAGTTTTTCAGAAAAAAGCAAATAAAAAAGAGAAAAGTACTCATCATTCCTCTCCCCTTTTCCTTCAAAAGCTCAAAGTATTGTCAGTAGGGATCAAGCTCGGGATCGGGGTTTTGCATAAGATGGTCGAGAATAGAGATCAGGGTAGGATCATGGAGCTTTGAGCGTGCATACGAGTAGAAGATTTTGGCATCGAGAAGTCCTATCTTTTGGTATTCAAGAGCCTGCACTATGGCATCGAGCTTGTCGAGTTGGTTGACGATCTGGGACTCTGTGGTTTCGTTGGCTTCAAATTCCATCCAATACTCATAGAGTTCATTTCCTGCTTCGGGATAGAGACTTTTGAGTTCAAGCATGACTGCTTTTTCAAGTGCGTGTTTTTCTTCATGTGAAATCTCTCAGGGGGTATAGTCTTTGACCTTGTATTCGGCTATATCATGATACAAAGCCATTTTGACGAGCTTTTCAAGAGAGATGTCTTTGAAATGCTGTCCATAGATCCCTGCTGCTTTGGCAACTTTGTGAGAGTGTTCCAACACGGTTTCGGCAATTTCAAGAGGGATTTTACGGTTGACCCAGCCAGTTCTTGGTTTTTGAAGTCAGGCTTGGATTTGGGGAAGGTGGAGCATAGTGGGGAGAATTAAAAAATTAAATAATCGGCTCGGCAAAGGTTTCAATCTTTTCAATCACGTCTTTTTGATCTTTTTCTACTCCTTTTTTTGCTTCTTGCAAACTTCTGTTGTATTTGCTTCTGGATAATTCATAGAGACTCTCACAAAGGCTTTGGTCGAGTTTGGTGTCAGGGATGAAGAGTGATTTCAAAGAAAAGGGGTCTTTGACCTGTCCGTGTACCAAGGTCTTGCAGTAAAAGGCTCTTTGGTTGAGATTTGCGAGATCGTATGCGTCAAGATAGGGGTCAAAATGTTGCTTTATATACCCTGCATCTTCAGAAGAAATTCTGAAACTCACGAGTGTACCGACATTTCCAAAGAGTGCTTGGGTGATATGGCTTGGAATTTGTTTGAGAAATTGGTGAGCGACGCAGAGCCCAAGCCCGTATTTTCTCGCTTCTGAGAGGATTTCTCAAAAAGTATCGGTCGCAAAATTCTGAAATTCATCTACATAGAGAAAAAAAGGAGTTCTTTTGTCTTTTGCAAGGGATTGTCTGCTCATCGCAGATTGGTAGATCTTTGTCACGAACATAGCTCCAAGAAATCCCATAATCTCTTCTTGGAGTTTTCATTTTGGGAGCTTGATCAAGAGGATCTTCTGTTCGTCCATCATCTTTCGCAAATCGAGTTTGTTGTCTTTTGATGCAAAAATATTTTTGAGTAGATCTATGGAGAGTATTTGTCAGACTTTGTTGAGTATGGGCATAATAGCTTCGGTATTGAATTGTTGAGACCACGAGGCAAATTCATTGGTCCAAAAATTTCTCACGACATCATCACTGACTGCTTTGATCATCTCATATCGAAAATCTTTATCGGTCAGGGCTCGGATAATATCAAAAAGAGTGGCTCATTTTTTGTCAAGAAGGGCTAAAAAGATCATTCTCAAAACATGTTCAAGTTTTGGATTCCAATTGGTTCCAAAGAATTTTTTGAAAATATCAATAAATCATTTGGCAAGGATTTGTTTGGATTCATCTTTTGCCACATCCAAAGGATTGATACAAAATGGATAGTGCTCATCGGTTGGATCAAAAATAATGACGTCCTCTCTACGATGGTGTGGTATATGAGCCATTGCTTCTTCAATCAGATCTCCGTGAGGGTCAATAATTGCGAGTCCTCTCCCTTGGGTGAGGTCATTGATAATACTGCTGATAAGAAATTTTGATTTTCAGACTCATGTTTTTCCGATTACATAGATATGTCTGAGTCTGTCTTCGTCGTAGATTCACACGGGAACGGTGATAGATCTATAATCAGAAACTCAGAGGATATTGATGTCAGAGGGAATATTTTTTGGGATACATTCGCCATTATTGAGTTTTTCAAAGTCGTAGGTTGGGATTCCAATAGGGAGTGTGAGTTTTTTTGAAGTCACTTTGAGCAGAGCCGTTTCATCTTTTGGATTTTTGGGAAAACAAAAAAAGTTTGAGATTTCTTGACTAGAAAGATTCATGTTCGTTCAATATCTTCCTGAAAGCAATCAATTGGGGATAACATCATAGTTGATTTTCATTTCAAATTGATTGAGGGGGTAATTTTTAAAGACCAAGAATTTGGACATAAGTCATGCAAGTTTTGATGATGCAGATTCTTTGCTCCCTGATTGAACTACGAGAAAAATTTTGGTCTGAAAGAGTTCTTTATCAATTTTTGATTGGTAATAGGTATAGCCCTCATGTTTCCAGTCTTTTTGAACTTTGTAGTTGAAGATATATTTAAAAAATTGAAATCTTAAAGCCAGACGAAACAAAAAAAATCTCCATTTTGATTGGAGGTAAAAGCCAATACTTTCTCCTCGTATCGGAGTGACATCTACAAAGAATCAGATCTTGTCAGTGGCTCCATTGAGATTTTCAAAAGCACGGAAGAGACTTAAGATAAAATCGGTATTATCTGACTCACTCAATCGAAAGGGGAAAAAATGTTTATTGGTAAGATACAATTCTCCAACCACTGAATTTTTTCTATCAAAATCAAGAGAGTTTTTCTCATCAGGATCTATCTGGAAATTGTTGAAAAAGCTATAGAACTGAGATTCAAAAGACAAAAGGGTATTCTCTTCAAGGTGTAAACTATAAAAAAACTCTCCCTTTTTGTAGTGAAGTCAAAAAATGATTCTCTGGTGTTCAAGTGTTTTTCAAAGATCTTCCAAGAAATCCTCAAAAAGCTTTCTTCCTGACGAAAATGAATGATAGACCTTGAGTAAATAACTTTTCATTGGTACGGGTAAAGACTAATCACCTCTATAGTATAGAAAAGTACCCCAAAAGTCAAATTGCAATGCTCTTTTCTATAGAGTAGGAAAAATTTGAGTATAACCAACTTTGATGCTTCTAAAAGTGGTCGGATTTGAAACGGGACGATAGAAAGTAACAAATACTCTTATACCAAATTACATTAATTTCAGTTTTTATATTATTTTATGGAAAACTGCTCAT
>Ga0066602_10002493_pt1 | contig 10858 bp, 14 predicted proteins | sample Higcelweek5metaG_FD_59481 | JGI IMG/M metagenome (GOLD analysis project Ga0066602, IMG submission 59481) | Freshwater pond sediment microbial communities from the University of Edinburgh, under environmental carbon perturbations - High... | ecosystem: Environmental > Aquatic > Freshwater > Pond...
GAAATGGCGCGGCGACGTGATCCGGCGCCGATCATCAGGATATGGCCGGAGGGGGCGGATGTCGGACCGGAAATGGCGGTGCTGTTGAAGGGTTAAACAGCACCCTCGGGGTGGAACATATAGCCCGTGCCCCGGATGGTGCGGATATAGCCGGGATGGTTGGGATTGATTTCGATCTTCTTGCGCAGGCGGGTGATACGGACATCAATGGCGCGGTCGAACGGTTCAGCCTTGCGCGTATGGGCCAATTGCAACAGCTCATCCCGGCTCAAAACCTGATTGGGCCGCTGCACCATTACTGACAGAAGATCGAACTCCATGGCTGTCAGGTCCACGACCCGCCCGTCCGGTTCATGCACCAGCACCCGGTCATCGCGCTTCAGCAGCCAGGGGCCGAAGCGGATATGCAGATCGCTGGCGGGTGCGGTCGGGACCGTGCGGGCGAACCGGCGCAGAACGGCGCGCACCCGCGACAGCAGTTCGCCCAGATCGAACGGCTTGCAGATATAATCGTCAGCGCCCAGGTCCAGGCCGGCACTGCGGTCGCGCGGGCTGGTGGCGCCGGTGACGATGATGATGGGCGGACAATCGGCCCCGCGTTCACGCAACCATTCCATGATCGTGTAGCCATGGTCGTCGGGCAGACCGATATCCAGGATCACCAGATCGGGTGTCCCCGCTGCCATCTGGGCACGAAAACTGGCACCATCCGGTGCCATCTGGATATCGAAACCCTGGCCGGTCAGGAAGTCGGCCAGCATGTCCCGTAAATCGCTGTCATCTTCGACAATGGCGATTGTCTGCGCGCCCATGGAATTACCGATGAAAATGGTTAACGGGATGCTGTAAGGGCAAAATACCGATGCCGTCAACGAGTATACGATATCCAATCCAGGGAGCCGCCGTAGAAAACAAAACGGCCCGCCTTGTTCTGGGCGGGCCGTTGCCGGACATCAAGGACAGAGAGGGTCAAGCGGGCGGCAAGGTCAGGCATTTCTGACCGACCCGGGACAGTTGCGCGCAGGCGCGGCGGGCCGTCTTCTCATCCAGTCCGGTCAGGCGGGCGCGGTACAATGTACCCTTGGCCGTGGAAACCTCCATCAGGTGCGGGGTGGCACTGTCCAGCAGGGTGCCGGCCTTCTGCGTGGCCTGGTTGACGGCCCGCTGGCTCTGTGCCTTGTCATTATAGGCACCGACCTGGATGGCCCAGCCGCCATTGGCGCGGGATGCAGGCACGCTGCTGACATTGACCATGGCGGGGGCGGCATTGGCGGTGCCGACGATGCTGTCGGACACGGCGGCCACCATGGTTTCCGATGCCGTCGGCTTGGTGCGCGCCTTGCCCTTCGGCGGCTTGGACTGGTTGCTGGCCACCAGCATGGGTGCCGCACGCTTGCCGGTGAAGGCTTCATCCAGAAGATCGGCCATATGGTTGTCGCGCCAGGTGCCCGTCTGGCCCCCGAACACGATGCCGATCAGGCGGCGGCCATTGCGTTCCGCCGATGCCGCCAGATTGAAGCCCGACGCGCGGATATAACCGGTCTTCAGCCCGTCCATGCCGTCATACCGGGTCATCAGCCGGTTATGGTTGCGGTGGACGGCCCCCTTATAGGTGAAGGAGGTGGCAGAGAAGTACGGGTAATATTTGGCGTGATCATAGATCAGGCTCTGTGCCAGCCGCGCGAAATCGCGGGCGGTCGATAACTGCCCGGCATTGGGCAGGCCCGATGCATTGCGGAAGGTGGTGCGCGTCATGCCCAGCTGGCGCGCGCGGTCGGTCATCATACGGGCGAACTTCGCCTCGCTGCCGCCCAGCGCCTCGGCCAGGACAACGGCGCAGTCATTGGCCGACTTTGTCACCAGGGCCCGGACGCATTGTTCGGTGGTGACGCTGTCACCCGGCTTCAGGCCCAGCTTGCTGGGTTCCATGTTGGAGGCATGGCGGGACACGGCCAGTTGCTGGTTCAGCCGGATCGTGCCGGCATCCAGGGCGTCGAAGACCAGATGCAGGGTCATCATCTTGGTCATGGAGGCCGGGAAATTACGGGTGTCGGCGCTGGCTTCGTGCAGCACCTCCCCCGTCTTGGCGTCAATCACGATGGAGGCGTATTTGGCCAGGGCGGCAACCGGCGTCACAATGCTGACCAGGGCAGCAAGGGCGACAGCGGTCGCCAGCTTGCGGGAACGGTCCGTGCAACGCCGCCATACCGTCGTGAAACCCATGCCCCTGTCCCCCTGCACGCCGTCCGATGTCTCGCTTTCCGGTCAAGCTAAAGGTGATGATTATCAATGTCTAGCGGGAAGTCGTTAAGAAACGCCTTCATATCCGCCAAATTACGGCCTCATTCCAGTTACCTGTCCATAGGGCATACCTGCATAGGATTGCTTCACGCCTTGGCGCTGGGACGGTCGGCAATGCTGGCCAGCCAGCGCTGGATATTGGGCATCGCATCCAGCGTGATGGCGCACAGGCGCGGGAAGAAGGTCAGGGTGGTGAAGGCAGTGATATCGGCGATGGTGAACCGGTCGCCCGCGATGAATTCCGTCAGCCCCAGGTCCTTGTCCAGCCGTGCCAGACGCTTCTCCGCCTGCGGCTTCTGCGCCTCGGCATAGGCGGGAACCTGGCATTCAAGGGCGGCCATCTTCGGATGGGTATGGCGGAACATACCGGCCAGCGGCAGCAGCAATTCGAATTCCATCCGCCGCTGCCACATCTCAATCAGCGCCCGCTCCTTGGCGTCGCGGCCCATCAGGTTGGGTTCGGGGTGCAACTCCTCCAGATACCGGCAGATGGCCACGCTTTCGGAAATCACGGTGCCGTCATCCAGTTCCAGCGCCGGGACCCGACCGCTGGGCACGCGGGCACGGTAATCAGGCGACAGATGTTCCCCCTTGCCGATGGTCACCAGCCGGCGCGGAACATCCACCCCCTTTTCGGCCAGGAACATGCGCACGCGCCTTGGCGTCGGCGCAATCGCGTCATCATAGAGCAGCATGGCATCCTCCTTTTGTGCCCCCTCAATCGCCGGGCGCCTGCATCCGCAGGCTTGGCTACGCCGCATGGGCGGCGCGGCGGCGGTCGCCGCCGTACCACCGGTCATAATTGATGACCGGTGGCGTTATGGTCTGCGCTCATCATGCCGGGTTCAAAGCCGGCAATCCATGGCGTCAATGTGGCGACTGCTTCGGAATCCGGCGAAATCTAGGTGATTTCGTGACTTCCGCATTGGGGCGGGAACCAAGGTGTTTTTCCGATGTTTTTCCCTCGAAGCCGCCCGGGATGGGACGGCACGACATGCAACGGAGGGACATTATGTCGAAGATCAAATTCGTTCTGGCCACCACCGCCGCCATCATCGCTTTCCCGGTTCTGGCCCATGCCGCCAAGACCGACAAGGGCCTGGAAAACCTGTCCGGTGTGGGTCAGGAAGCGGTCGCCATGTATGACAAGCTGCAGGGCCACAAGGCGCTGGCCATCGCCGATGACGGTGCAGTCGGTTACGCGTCCGGCGTCGATGGTGGCGAGGCCCGAATCGCCGCCCTGTCCCGTTGCGCCGAGGTGACGCGGGAGACCTGCCGCGTAATTTCCGTCGATGGTCAGGCCGTGGCCGGCGGCAGCACGCTGGGCGAACTGGCCCGCAACCACACCGATGCCGCCGACCTGCGCGGTGAGGTGGTGGCCGACTATGAGAAGGCCCTGGGCGCCAAGGCGCTGGCCATGTCGGATGACGGCGCCTTTGGCTGGGTGGTCCGCGAGACCGAGGAACAGGCCCGCGCCGACGCCATGATCCAGTGCGAGGTGAGCGGCACCAACTGTTCCATCCAGGCCTCTTCTGCCGGCAGCACCACCGTGCAGTAAACAGGTTCAGACATAGACAAATCGTGGCCGGGCGGGGATCACCCCGCCCGGCCCTGTTTATTTTTGGCTCCCCGCGCGCTAAGCCTGTTTCAGAACGGGGTGGAAAGCCCCGACCGGACATAAGCGAAGGGGACAAGCCATGCGGCGCATCGGTGTGATCGGGGCCGGGGCCTGGGGAACGGCGCTGGCCATGGCGGCGGCCCGCGCCGGAGCCGACGTGGTTCTGCAGGCGCGCGAGACCGAGGTGGTGGAGAGCGTCAATGCCCGGCATGAGAACAGCCTGTTCCTGCCCGGTATCGCCCTTGACCCCGCCATCCGCGCCACGGCGTCAATGACAGAGGCAGCGCAAGCCGACGCCTTGCTGCTGGTCACCCCGGCCCAGCATCTGCGCGCCGCCTGCCGCGCGCTGAAGCCCGATCTGAAGCCGGGCGTGCCGGTCATCATCTGCGCCAAGGGCATCGAGATCGAGACTGGCAGCCTGATGAGCGAAGCGGCGGCGGCCGAACTGGGCAGCCAGCCTGTGGCCGTCCTGTCCGGCCCCACCTTCGCGGCGGAGGTGGCCAAGGGCCTGCCCACCGCTGTGACGCTCGCCATCCGGGATGAGGCGCTGGGCCGCCGTCTGCTGGCCGCCCTGGGCGGGCGCACCTTCCGCCCCTACCTGTCGGATGATCTGGTGGGCGCGCAGGTGGGCGGGGCCGTGAAGAATGTACTGGCCATCGCCTGTGGCATCGTCCATGGCCGCAATCTGGGCGACAATGCCCGTGCCGCCCTGATCACGCGCGGTCTGGCGGAAATCGCCCGGCTGGGTGCCCGGCTGGGCGCGCGGGCGGAGACGCTGATGGGCCTGTCGGGCCTGGGCGACCTGACGCTGACCTGTTCGTCCCTGCAATCGCGCAACATGTCGCTGGGGGCCGCCCTGGGCCAGGGGCGCAGCCTGGAACAGGTGCTGGGCGAGCGGCGGTCGGTGGCGGAGGGTGTCTATACGGCCCGTGCGGTCACCAAGCTGGCGGCGGAAAAGGGCGTGGACATGCCGCTTTGTCAGGCGGTGGACGCGCTGTTGAACCAGGGGGCCGATCTGGACGCCATCATTGATGCCCTGATGACGCGGCCCTTCAAGGCGGAGACGGTGTGATCATTCAATACGCTAGAAACCCCCCCCATTTTTACGTATAGTCGGAGGAGGTGGGCCGGGCGTCGCGAGCCCGACCCACCCACCTTAGCCTCGACCCAGGATGACGGTGACGTGCAGGACACGCCCTCGCCAGACCGGGATACGAAGCACAAGGATAAACGGCATCTTTCTCATGCCAGTTTACCTCCGTGAACGGCGGGCCGGCCTATTCCGACCCGCCGTTTTCGTATGTGGGATCGGCCAGCGCCCATCAATAGAAAATACATACAGTTCTAAATCTTTTTGATGATCCGGCTTTTTTCAAAAAAACGGCGTAACTTTTCCTGAAGGGCCGCGAATGAGGGGATACGGACGCCGATGACGGCGCCGCTTCTCCCTGGACCCCGTTCAAAGGAAACGCACCCATGTCGACTTCCGTCCGCCTGACCGCCCTGACCCTCGGTGCCGCTGTTGCTGGTGCCCTCTCGCTGGCCGCCATCGCCGCCCCGGCCCATGCCGCTGAAGGCGAAAAGGTGAAGTGCTATGGCGTGTCTAAGGCCGGTGAGAATGACTGCGCCAACAAGGCCGCCGGTCATTCCTGCGCCACCCAGTCCAAGGTCGATTACAATGGCCAGGATTTCAAGGCCATGACCAAGGAAGCCTGTGAAGCCGCCGGTGGCAGCATGACCGCCTTTGACGGCACCAACACCAAGGTCAAGATGTAAGCATCGCCGTTCCGGCAGGTTTCCGCATGCGCCCCCCGGCCCATCCCCCCACCTTTCCCAGCCTGGCCGATGCGGCCGGCGTCGGGCTTCGGCACCTGCATGTGCCGGATTTCCTGACGGCGAAGCAGCCGGTCGGGTGGCTGGAGGTGCATGCGGAAAACTATCTGGTCCCCGGTGGTCCGCGTCTGGCGCAGCTGGAAAAGCTGCGCCAGGACTACCCCATCTCCTTCCATTCGGTGGCCCTGTCGCTGGGTGCTGCCGATGGCGTAGACGAGATACATCTGGTCCGACTGAAGGCGCTGTATGCGCGGTTCGAGCCGGCGATGGTGTCGGATCATCTGGCCTGGACCGGGCTTTCCGGCACGCATGTGCCCGACCTTCTACCCCTGCCGCTGACGCCGGAGACGCTGGACATTGTCGCTGGCAATGTGGCGCGGGTGCAGGATGCGCTGGGCCGGCGCTTGCTGGTGGAAAACCCGTCCGTCTATCTGCGGTTCCAGGAGGACCAGATGGAGGAGGGGGAGTTTCTGTCGGCACTGGTGGCCCGCACCGGCTGCGGCCTGCTGCTGGACGTCAATAATCTCTATGTCTCGGCTCGAAACCGGGGACAGGACGCGGCGCGGCTTTTGTCGCGCTTTCCCGGTGACGCGGTCGGGGAAATCCATCTGGCCGGCCATGCCAGCCTGGATATCGACGGTGCCACCCTGCTGATCGATGATCATGGCAGTGCGGTGCCGGACCCGGTCTGGGCCCTGTATGATCTGGCCACCCGCTATTTCGGGCCGCGCCCCACCCTGGTGGAATGGGATACGGCCCTGCCGCCGCTGCCGGTGCTGCTGGCCCAGGCGGCGAAGGCGGATGCGGTGCGGGGGGCGGCGCTATGCTGATCGATCTGCAACGCGCCATGCTGGGGGCCTGTTATGGTGATGCCAGGGCGTTCGCCAACGCGCTGCCTTTCCTGCGCCCCGCTGCGGTACCGGTGGACAAGGCGCTGTTCATCCATACCGCCACCGTCACGGCGGCCCTGACCGGTGTCCTGGCCCAGGCCTATCCCGCTGTGGAGCGGGCGATGGGGGCGGATGCCTTCGCGGAGGCCGCGAAACGGCACCTGCGTGCCCATCCGCCAGGGCCAGCCATGCTGTCGGCCTATGGTGCCGGGTTCGGCGCGGACCTGACGGGGGAGTTGCCCGTGCTGGCCGCCGCCGATTGGGCGGCACACCTGGCCTATTTCGCCGCCGATGCCGAACACGTGGGGCTGGATGCGTTGGCTGCTTTTGCACCGGAAGCGCTGGCCAGCCTGCGTCTGCCACTGGTGCCGTCATCGGCGCTGGTTGCCGGCCCCCTTGGTGCGCTTGCCGGGTGGTGCGAGGGCCGGGCCGATATCTCCTTTGTCGCCGCCCCCCTGCCCTTGCTGGGGCCGGATGCGGCGGTACTGATCTGGCGTGGCCCTGACCTGCTGGTGGCGGCTACGCTGCTGCCGTCTGATGCCGGCGGCTTTGTGCAGGCCCTGGGTGAGGGGGCCGATCTTCTGACTGCGGCCGGGCACCTGTCGGATGCTGGGGCGCTTTCCCCGCTGCTGGCGCTGCTGCTTGGCCATGGGCTGATCGCCGCCGTAACCGATGGTGACCCGTCATGATCCGTTCAACGCTGCGCTTTCTGGTCGATCCCGGTCCCACCGTTGGGGCACCTTTACCTGTGCGCTGGGGCGGTGGTCTGCTGCTGCTGGCGGGACGGCTGTGGCTGGCTTGGCCATTCGCCACTGCCGGCTGGCACCGCGTTTCCACCTGGGACAGTCAGGCCTTCCTGTTCACCGATGTGCATCCTGTCCCCTTCTTGCCCGCCATCATCGCCGCACCCCTGACCACAGGGGCCGAGATCGCGCTCAGCCTGCTGCTGGCGCTGGGGCTGGCCGGTCGTATCGGGGCGGCGGGGCTGGCGGTGATGTCGGCGGTGCTGTTCCTGGTCATCGGTCGCACGCCGCAGGGGATGGAAAATGGTATCGCCATTGCGGCTGAACAGATTCCATGGATCATGGTGGGGCTGGCCCTGTTCCTGACCGGGCCGGGGCTCTTGTCGCTGGATGCCGCCCTGCGCGGCCTGTGGCGACGCCTGCTCGACCCTGTCCAGATTACGAGGTAACGCCATGTCCTCCGTTCGCTGCTTGCCAACCTTTCTGTCGGCGCTGCTGTTGGTCCTTGCCCCGCCCGCCCTGGCGCAGAACACCGCGCAAAGCATGAGCGCGTCGGAGAAGGCGCAGAAGCAGACCGCGAACGAGGAGGCCGAACAGTTGTGCCGGTCCATCAAGGACCAGGACAAGTTCAATGAATGCCTTGATCTCTATTTCCTGGACGCCAAGAAATTCAAGGCTTTCCTGGAAGAACATGGTGCCGCTAAGCCATCACAGCCGCCCAAGTGATCGTGCCGGGCCGGATGGGTGTTTGGTGACGGACAAGGATGAAGATCTGGGCCGGTTGCTGACGGCGGCGCAGGAGGGCGACCGTGCGGCCTATGGCGCTTTTCTGCGCGCGGCCGTCCCCGTGGTCCGGGCGGTGGGGCGCGGCAAGCTGGCCCGACCGGTCGATCTGGAGGATTTTGTACAGGACACGCTGCTGGCCCTGCATCAGGCACTGCCGACCTTTCAGCCGGGACGGCCCGTCGGCCCCTGGCTGGGTACCATCGCCCGCAACCGGCTGTCGGATGCATTGCGCCGCACCTATCGTCGACGGGCTATGGAGACGGAGTTTGACGACGGTCTGGCCGATACCGTGCCGCAGCCGGAGGTGGACGCGCCGCCCAGTGTCAATCTAGGGCCGTTGCTCTCACAGTTGCCGGAGCGGCAGCGGCTGGCCATTGAGATGCTGAAGGTCAAGGGCATGAGTTTGAAGGAAGCCTCCGAGGCCAGTGGCGTCAGCGTCGGAGCCTTGAAAGTGGCGGTGCATCGCGGGATCGCGGGGCTGCGGCAATTGTTGCGGAAGGATATGGACCATGGCTGACGTTAGCCACCTGATCGACCGGTTGAGCGCGGAGGGGCCTTCTGCCCGCCGTTTGCCCCCCCCGGTTCTGCGGCTGCTGCGCTGGGCCGTCCTGTCCGTCGGATTGATGCTGCTGGCCACCACCTGGCATGGGGTGCGCGGTGATCTGTCGCTGGTCGTGACGCGAGCCGACTGGCTGGCCGAACAGGGATTGGCGCTGGTGACCGCGCTGCTGGCCGGATTCGCGGCCATATCCTTTTCCGTGCCGGGACGGCGGGGATGGGAACGGCTGATCTGGCTGCCGGCGGCGGCCTTCTGGATGCTGGTGCTGTGGGAAAGCGGGCATCAGCATGAGGCGGCGGCGCATGAGATGCCGGAACTGGTGCATCTGTTCTGCCCCTGGTGCTTCCCGGTCATTTCCATCGGGTCCGCCCTGTTCCTGGCTGCCGACATGCGTCGCGCCGCCCCCGTGGCACCCGTCCGCATGATGGCGCTGCTGCTGATCGCTGGCGGTGGGATGGCGGTATTCGGGGAGCGCATGATCCATGACGACCTGGACGCCCCGTTGCTGGTGGCGATCCAGGTTATGGCCATTGTCATGCTGGGCATCATGCTGGCCCCGCTGGGACGCATGCTGTTCCGCTGGCGGCGGGCCGACCGGTCAGGCCCCTGACGATTTGCGCGGTGTGGGGCACCAATCGGGCGGGGCCAGTTCGAATTTCGCGAATTCAAAGCCGGGCACGACGGTACAGCCGACCAGGGTCCAGGCTCCCAGGCTGACCGCCGTCTGCCAATGGCCGGCGGGCACGATGATCTGGGGGCGGTGACCGGCGGCCAGATCGCTGCCCAGATGGTGTGCAGACGCGTCATGGCCGTTGGGCGACATGGTAAGGACCAGCGGCGCACCGGCATGGAAATGCCAGATCTCATCGGCATCCAGCACCCGGTGCCAGTGGGAATATTCCCCGGCCTGCAACAGGAAATAGATGGCCGTATGCGCCGCCCGCCCGCCATCGGCGGCGGCGGCCCGGAAGGTCTCCACATAATGACCCCCCTCCGGATGCGGGCGCATGCCCAGAAGGTCGATGATTTGCCTTGGCGTCAGATGGTTCATGAAAGTCATTCCGTTGGCGGAAGGGTGTTCAGGAAACTGCTTCGTTTTGATGCCGTTTCAAACCAGCGCGCCAAACCCGGGCGCCCCGGACGCCAAGGTTCATGGGCGAAGCGGAAATCCATGTAGCTCATGGCCGACAGCACGGCCAGACCGCCGACGGTTGGCACCTCCGGGTCGGGCAGGTCGCCTGCCTCCACCTCCAGCCGGTCGAAGGCGCGGAAAATGGCGGCCCGCTGCCGGCTGTCCCATTCTGCTGAACGCAGGGAGGCGGGGCGCAGCCCTTCCAGCCGGCGCAGGACGGCGGCATCACAGATGCCATCGCCCACCGCCTGCTGCCGCAGGGCCAGCCAGCGGGCGGGACCGGTGGCGGGGATCAGTTTGGCACCCTCATGCAGGCTGTCCAGATATTCCACGATGACGGGGCTGTCGAACAGCACCATGCCGTCATCGGTCAGCAGGGTCGGGATCTTGGATAACGGGTTTTCGCGCACGATGGGGCTGTCGGGCGACCAGACATCGGTTGGGGATAGGTCGATCCGGTCGGCCAACCCGATCTCATGCGCCACCATCAATACCTTGCGCACGAAGGGGGAGGTCTGGCTGTAACGCAGCTTCATGGATGCTTCCAGGGTTTGGGGGAGCGGGTCCCGGGTCAGCCCCGGAATTCGTCCTTCGCCTTGCGGATGGCGGCGAAGATGCAGGCATGCGGCGCGCCGGTCAGGCCGAAATGCGCCGCGAGGGCGGGATCATCGGCCCGCAGGAAGGGATTGGCCGCCACCTCGTCCGACAGGCGGGTGGGTATGCTGGGCCGGCCCTTGGCCCGCAACGCCGCCACCTCTTCCGCCCTGGCCTTCAGGGCCAGATTGTCCGGGTCGATGGATAGGGCAAAGCGCGCATTGCTGGCCGTATATTCATGGCCGCAATAGATCAGGGTTTCCGGCGGCAGGGCGCGCAGCTTTGACAGGCTGTCCCACATCTGCGCCGGCGTACCCTCGAACAGGCGACCGCAGCCGAGCGAGAACATTGTATCACCGCTGAACAGCAGGCATGCCTGTTCAAAGAAGAAGGCGCAATGGC
>Ga0066602_10002507_pt1 | contig 10821 bp, 10 predicted proteins | sample Higcelweek5metaG_FD_59481 | JGI IMG/M metagenome (GOLD analysis project Ga0066602, IMG submission 59481) | Freshwater pond sediment microbial communities from the University of Edinburgh, under environmental carbon perturbations - High... | ecosystem: Environmental > Aquatic > Freshwater > Pond...
GCTGCCTCCGGCAGCTTGGCTTACGCGCCCATGGGGGCGCGGGCTGGCGGTCGCCAGCCTACAACCTGCCTGAAGGTCAAGCTTTAGGCAGACTGATATAAGCCCTACAGCGCCCAACCAACCTCCACCCCCACCAGCGTGGTGGTGTCATCCCCGCCGGTGCGGCGCAGATAGGGGCCGGGTTTGAAGGTGGAGAGCGAGGCGCTGACGGCAAAGCCGTCCCCTTCCCAGCCCAGTACCATTTCCCCCTGATGGCCGATGTAGCGACCGGCATCAGGGCTGGCGGGGCGCAGCAACTGGCCGGGCAGGCTGTACACCCCGTCATGCCGGTTTTCCCGCCAGTAGAACAGGCCCGCCAGTGACAGATCGAACCCGTGGCCCAAATTCAGTTCCAGGCCCGGATGCAGGTTCATCATGTTGCGTGGGCCAATGGGCGTCAGCTCGCCAAAATATTTGGCGCGGGGATAGAGTGGGTTGAAGCTGCCCAACCGGGCATCGCCCGGATCATCATCGCCGCTGGCGATATTGGCCCGCAACAACAGACGCGGAGCCAGCGTCAGATCAGCGAACACATACCCTGTTTCGCTGGCCAATGACCAGGCACGGATGCTGTTGTCGGCGAATTGCCCCCATTGGGCCATCGCTTCCCAGTTCCAGGACCAGGGGCCTTGCTTGCCGGACAATCTTATGCCCACCGTGCGCCGGCTTTCCCGCCCTGCCCCCTGGGCATAGCGGGCTGTTCCCTGGCCGGTGGCCAGCAGATAGGCATCCATCACGCCCTGCGCACCCTGCAGCGTGGCGTAGAACCCGCGCAGGAAACGGCCCTGGCCGGGCTTGTCATCAAAATCATCGGGGCCGGTGATGATGGGCCGTTCCCAGAGCGCCTGTGCCGCCCAGCCACTGCCGGACAGGATCAGCCGCCCGCCATCGAAGGGCTGGGGCACATTGGCACCAAAGCGCCGGCCCACCAGCCGTTCCGAGCCTAAGCCCAGCAATTCCCGCCCGCCGCTGGCCGACAGGGTGACCGGCCCCGCCTGTGCCAGATCAACCGCCAATGCGGCCTGCAACAGGTCCGCCCCGCTGCGGTCGGGGGGGCCGGGATCGGCGCGCATACCGGTGACCCCGGAACCGATCAACTGGGTGAACAAGCGGTACCCGGCCCCCTTCACCGAAAGCGACGGCATGGCCCGTTCATAAAGATAATGGTCCGCCCCCTGGCCCCACTGGTCATGGGCCAGATCCTCCCAGCGCAGGCGCAGGTCCAGCCCCGCCGTGATCTCCGGACTTTCGGCAATGGCTGGCGAGGTTGCGGCAAAGGCCAGCGCCAGACAGGCGACCCGCCAGATCATGCCGGGGCGATCAGGTGACGGACGACAGGCGCCTCTGGCCCCAGATGAAAGGCGCGCACCGCCTCCTGGTTCTCCCGGTCGGCATGGGTGACGCGCTCATGCTGGCGCAGATGTTCCAGCCAGCTTTCCAGCACGAAGCTTTCCACCATACGGCCCGGTTCGGCCGCATCCTCATACAGGCCCCAACTGATGGCACCATCGCGGTGGCGGATGCGGCGCAGCGCCTGCATGGCGGCGGTGAAATCCACCCCCCTGGCCGGATCAACCCGATATTCCACCGTAATCATCACCGGCCCCTTGTCCACCGGCATATCGGCGGCGACCAGCGGGGCGGGCCAGTGGGAGGATGGGGCCAGATTGCCCGCCCCTTCCCCGCCGATCCGCCAGCGCAGCGCCAGCGCCAGGGCCAATATCTGGCCCGTTGCCGCCACCATCAGGGTCATGGGGATGCCCAGATGCCCGGCCAGCGCACCCCACAGCGTGCTGCCCGCCGCCATGGAGCCCTGGAAGACCAGCAGATTGACGGCCAGCGCGCGGGCCTTCACCCAGGTCGGCACCGCCATCTGGGCGGCAACGTTAAAGCTGGAGAGCATGGCGATCCAGCCCATGCCGGCCAGCGCCATGGCGCCTGCCGCTTCCACAAAGTTGCGCGCATGGGCCAGCCCGATGGCAACCAGGGCGAACAGGATGGTGGCACCGATGGTCAACCCGTTGGCCCCCGTCCGTGCCCGCACATGCGGCAGCAGCACCGCCCCCAGCACGGCCCCCGCCCCCATGCAGCCCAGTAACCCGCCATAGGCGGCCGGGCCCAACCCCAGTTCGCGCCGGGCGATGATGGGCACAAAGGCCCACAGCGCGCTGGCAAACAGGAAAAAGCCGATGGAGCGGATCAGCACCGTTTGCAAGGCCGGCGAATGGCGGGCATAGCGTGCCCCGGCCCGCAGCGCACCGAAGAAGCGTTCCGCCGGCAAGGTGGGGGCGGCCACCTGCCGCCGCCACGTCACCAGCACCACCATCACCCCCAGCACCGACAGGGCGTTCAGGGCGAAGACGGCGGGTGTACCGGCAGCAGCAATGATGAACCCGCCCAGCGCCGGGCCGATGGCGCGGGAAATATTGATGCCCAGGCTGTTCAACGCCACCGCATCGGGCAAGGCCGGGCGCGGCACCAGTTCCGGCACGATGGCCTGGAAGGCGGGTGCGGACAACGCCGCCCCGGTGGCAATGGCAAAGGTCAGCGCCAGCAGCACCAGCGGCCCGGTCAGCCCCATGAAGGTCAGGACCGCCAGCAACCCGGCACAGGCCAGCGCCCAAAGCTGGGCCCCGATCAGCAACCGGCGGCGATCCACGATATCGGCCAGCGCACCGCCCGGCAGGGCGAACAGGAACATGGGCAGGGTGGTAGCCGCCTGCACCAGCGCCACCATGATCGGCGCTTCGGACAGGCTGGTCATCAACCAGCCGGCCCCGGCATCATGCATCCAGGTGCCGACATTGGACACGATGGTGGCAATCCACAACGCCCGGAACAGCGGCAGGCTCAAGGGGGCTGGGGCGGCAGATGGGGACGGCGGCGGGGGGGCGGATGGCAATGGGGCAATGGCCATGTCACACCCCCCGCCGCCGGCATGACAGGATGGCGGCCAGCACCAGCCCGCCGATCAACCCGCCATGTTCCAGGAAAATATTGCGTTCGTGAAAGCGGACCATCGGGTCGGCAATGGTCCAGAACGGATGGGCGATCAGGGTGGCAAGTGCCGTGAACACCCCAAGCGCACCAGCACCCAACCAGGCAAACCGCCCCCAGATCAGCAGCGCCGATCCGCCGATTTGCACCAGCACCGTGGCAATGACGGTGAGCCATGCCGGCTCCAGCCCGAAATGCGCAGCCTCCGCCAGGGCACCGGATAGGTCGAACAGCTTGGCGATGCCGCTGGTCCAGAAGGGCAGCGTCAGTAACCCGCGCGCGGCCAGATCAAACCAGGGCGCGGTGAGAAGGGTGGCCAGGGGGGCCGGCGTGTCGCGCATGGGTGGGGCTTTCGGTTGGGGAGGGCTGTTCAGATCGGCCAAAAGGGCTTGAGCAGTTGTTGAGCCCTCTCCATTTATCGATCTTCGCGCAAGCCAATCCTGTCCGTCATTCCCGCGAAGGCGGGAATCCAAACAACAGAACGGGTTATGGATTCCCGCCTTCGCGGGAATGACGGTTAGAAGGGTAAAAGCGGCGTTAGAGACGATAAAATCGTGAAAAGAAGCAGAAAGGTGGACTGTACTCCCGAGGCCAGCCCCTCACACCGCCCAGCACCCGCAGCCGAACGCACCCCAGAACCCGCCGGCATCCGCTGCCGGCACATTGGCCCCCAGCGCCGCCGCATGGTCATGCCCATGCACCCCGCAGGCCGACGCACAGCCGCAGAGCGAGCCCATTTTCAGCAGCTTGCCATCCTTGTCCCGCGCCGGCTGGTAATAGCCGCCGAATGTCGCCACCGGTGACCAGTCGGGCATCGGCTTGGGCAAAGCCGGGGCCAGCGGGCCGTAATCACCGGCCCCATGCACCACCTTGCCGCCCAGCAGGGTCAGGACAGAGGTGATGTGCAGGATTTCGCTTTCCGGCACGCTGAAATAATCGTCCGACAGCACCACCAGATCGGCCAGCTGGCCCGCCTTCACCTGCCCCTTCTTGCCTTGTTCGTTGGAGAACCAGGTATTGGCCTCCGTCCACAGGCGGAGCGCCGTTTCCCGGTCCAGCCGGTTGGTGTTGGGGTAGAGCGACAGGCCGCCGACCGTGCGCCCCGTCACCAGCCAGGAGAGGGATACCCAGGGGTTGTAGCTGGCAACACGGGTGGCATCCGTACCCGCCCCCACCGGCACGCCGGATGCGAGCATTTTGGCAATCGGCGGCGTCGCCTCGGCGGCCTTGGCACCATAACGCTCAACGAAATATTCACCCTGATAGGCCATGCGGTGCTGCACGGCGATGCCGCCGCCCAGGGCCGCTATGCGATCGATATTGCGCTGGTCGATGGTTTCGGCATGGTCAAAGAACCAGTGCAGCCCATCGAAAGGCACATCCCGATTCACCTTTTCAAACACATCCAGCGCGCGGGTGATGGTTTCGTTGTAGGTGGCGTGCAACCGCCAGGGCCAGCGGTTTTCCACCAGCAGGCGCACCACCGGTTCCAGGTCGCTTTCCATATTGGGCGGCATCTCCGGCCGCTCCACCCGGAAATCCTCGAAATCGGCAGCGGAATAGACCAGCATTTCGCCGGCGCCATTATGGCGATAGGTGTCATCGCCCTGCCCCGGCTTTACCTGTTTCGACCAGCCTGAGAAATCCGCCAATTCCTGTTTGGGCTTCTGGGTGAACAGGTTGTAGGAGATGCGCAGTGTCAGCTCACCATCACCATGCAGCTTCTCGATGATCTGGTAATCGTCCGGGTAATTTTGGAAGCCGCCACCGGCATCAATCACCCCGGTCACGCCCAGCCGGTTCATTTCCCGCATGAAATGCCGGGTGGAATTGATCTGATATTCCGGGGCCAGCTTCGGCCCCTTGGCCAGCGTCGAATAAAGAATGGTGGCGTTGGGATTGGCCAGCAGCAGGCCCGTCGGCTCCCCATTGCCATCGCGGATGATCTCCCCACCCGGCGGGTTGGGTGTGTCGCGCGTGTAGCCGACAACGCGCAGGGCGGCCCGGTTCAGCAGCGCCCGGTCATAGAGATGCAGGATGAAGACCGGGGTTTCCGGGGCTGCCTGGTTGATCTCCTCCAGCGTCGGCAGGCGCTTTTCCGCGAACTGATGTTCGGTGAAGCCGCCGACCACCCGCACCCATTGCGGCGGTGGCGTCACCTCGGCCTGTTTCTTCAGCATGGCCATGGCGTCGGCCAGGGTCGGCACCCCATCCCAGCGCAGTTCCATATTGTAATTCAGCCCACCCCGGATGATGTGCATGTGGCTGTCGATCAGGCCGGGGATGACGCGGCGGCCCTTGGCATCAATGATTTTCGCATCGGGGGCGGCGGCCGCGCGGACCGCCGCCTCAGACCCGACGGCCAGGAAGCGCCCGTCGCGGATGGCGACGGCCTGGGCCTGCGGGTTGGCGCGGTCCAGCGTGGTGATCTTGGCGTTGGTGAGGATCAGATCGGTGCCGGGCATCGCGGCTCTCCCAGGGTCGGCAAGGAACGGGGTGATGAAAAGGGATGCGGCACCCGCCAGGGTGCCGCGACGCGTCGGCCCGCTCATGTCGGGCGGCCTTCATTGTCCTGCGCGTCCGGCAGGCGGCCCATCACATGGTTGGCACAACCGGTTCGCAGGTAGGAGACGACGGACTCGCCCCCAAACAGCCGCTTGGCCACGGGGACAACCTGTTCGCCCAGCAGGATGCCCAGCAGCCCGATCAGCGCAATGGTGGGCGGCGCGGGGGAGCGCACATTCATCAGGCTGTAGATCACACCAACCAGCAGCCCGGCGGCGAGCGAGAGAAGATAGGGCTTCATGGGCGGGGCTCCTGGTTGGGGGGAATAACTGCCCTCCCTTTCCGTCATTCCCGCGAAGGCGGGAATCCAAACAACGCTTCCACCGGATCGCATTGGGCAGATGGCACTGTCGTATGGATTCCCGCCTTCGCGGGAATGACGGTTAAGGAGAGCGAGAACAATTTATTAGACGGGCTCGCAAAAGCAGGCTTGGCCGGAGACGTAGCGCCCCCACCGGCCAAGCCCGCAAAACCCCTCAGTGCCCGCCTTCGGACGCGCCGAACATCGACTTGGCGTAGATGATGCCCAACCCATAGGCGCCACCGAACTTCTTGGCGATACCGGTGGTCATGTCATAGGTCTCGGTGCGGGCCCAATCGCGCTGCAATTCCAGCATGTACTGAAGCGAAGTCATCGGGCGGACACCGGCCTCTACCATGCGGTCCATGGCGCGGTCATGGGCCTCGGTGGAGACGTCGCCGCAGGCATCGGCGATCACATAGACCTCATAGCCCTGGGCCAGCGCCGACAGGGTGGGGCCGACGATGCAGACCGACGTCCACAGGCCACAAAACACCAGACGATCCTTGCCGATCTTGTTCACTTCCGCAATCACCGGGGCATCTTCCCAGGTGTTCATGGAGGTGCGATCCAGCAGCTTCTGGCCGGGGAAAGCCTCGGTGATCTCGGCGAACATCGGGCCGGAGAAGCTCTTCTCCGCCACGGTGGTCAGGATGGTGGAAACGCCGAAGCCCTTGGCGGCATGGGCCACCAGGGCAGCATTGTTGCGCAGTTCCACCGCGTCGATCGACTTGGTCGCAAAGGCCATCTGCGACTGGAAATCGATCATGATCAGGGTGTGATCCTTCGGGGTCAGCAGCAGCGGACCGGGCGTCGGGGTAGCGATGATGGACATGGGGTCAGTTCCTTGAAATTGCGGGCATGGGTGCGCCTTGCCAGAAGCGCCAGGCCCTGATCATTGCGGGTTCGTGCATGAAAAGCTGAACAAGTGTGTTTGATTCTGTTCGCCGCTGATCTTAACCAGAACTGGCGCGGTTGCTTGCCCGGAATGACGGGCTTTAGAACTTTTAACAGCGAACCATTCCACACACAGACCATTGGCATATGCCCGTGGTGGAGACCGGCACCCATAAAAAGGGGCCTGCGACACCGTTTGCATCGCAAGCCCCTTGATTGATGACGTCTACAAACCAGATCAGCGCGGATTTGGCGGGATCAACACTGCAAGATGATCAATGTCAAACCTGCAGGGAGAGCCAGACATTCACCCCGTCATGCATGGCAGCCACGGGCACGGGGTCGCCCTCTTCCACCATGAACGGGTTGGGGGGAAGGAAAAATCCCGGTTGCCAGCCGCTGGCGGGGCTGTCGTGGAAGGGGCTGTTCTCGAACGTGATACCCTGGCCGAAATCCAGCCAGATCCATTGCGCCAGTGCCGCACAGCGACCCGGGATGGTGGCTGTCAGCGTGAAATCAGCCCGGCCCTGCTGGGGCAATGTGGGGGCGGTGAAATCGAAGCTGAACGGATCGGCGGTGCCAGACAGCGCCTGAGGCTGCACCAACCGGGCATCGTACCGGGCGGCACGCGGAAACAGCCGGTTGAAACCACTGAGATCGAAGCCGTTGATCAGACCGGTATAAAGATGCCTTTCCAGCAGCGCCCCACCCGCCAGCGCCACCCGGACGCCACCGCGTTCCGGCAGAATGCGGGCATCGGGGCAAAGCAACCGGGCCTTGGCATCCGTCACCGCCGGCAAAACACGCTCGGACAGGAAATCGCTGGCGATGATTTCCGACATCAACACATCCGCCGGTCGCGGCAGGTCAACCCCGATCTGCAGCGCGGTGGAAAGGGCATTCACCACGGTGATGCGATCGGACAGGCCATTCTGGGCGATGATGCGGCGGGCGGCATCGGCGATCCAGGGAACGCTCTCGCAGGTAACCACCTGGGCGCCGGCGCGGGCCGCCATCATGGCCAGCAGGCCGGACCCGGTACCGATTTCCAGCACCAGGTCACCGGGCCGGACATGCACCTTGATCGCCGCTTCATAGGCATCGTTGCGCGGCGCATCATTGACCATCGGCACATGCCACAATGGCAGCATGCGGGTGCGCAGCTTGGTGCGCAGCAGTTCCGCATCCAGAAAATCAGGTTTCAGTTCCAGCGCGCGTTCCACCTGGAACACCGCATCCTCGAACCGTTCCAGATCACGATAGGCGGCGGCAAGGTTGAAGCGGCACACGGGGTCTTCCGGTTCAATCTCCACAGCGCGGGCAAAGCTCGCCGCCGCCGCATCCGTCCGGGCCAGCTTCTGCTGACAAAGCCCGATATTGAAATGCAGGCCCCGGAATTTCGGGTCGGCCTTGCCGGCCCGCTGGAACGCATCCAGCGCATCGGCCCAACGGCCTTGCGCCTTCAGCACCACGCCCAGGTTCCAGCAGACCGGCGCCAGACCCGGCTGCTTCTTTTCGATTTTGCGGTAAAGTGCCTCGGCCCCCGGCCAGTCGCCAGCATTCTGCCGTGCCACAGCATCGGCGAAAATCGCATTCAAATCCATGATCAAAACCCCGGCGGCCACAGCAGGAACAGTTTTTCCTTTCTAGCCCCGTCAGGCAATCCGGTACAAGCAAAGCCAATGACAAGGAACGACAAGGACAGTAAGGAAATGATGCAACCAGACCCGCTGGCCAATGCCGAAGACGCCCAGCGCAGCCGCCAGCGGCGCAGCGCCCTGATCAACCATATGCTGGCCTATATGGCGGTGGCCGTGGTGCTGGTGCCGGTCAATTTCCTGCTGACGCCGGACAATGTCTGGTTCTACATCCCACTGGTGGCCTGGATGGCGCCCTTGGCGCTGCATGTCGCCTATGCCATGGGGCTATTTGACAAGAAGCAGGACTGATCCATTCCATCCGGGGACTTGACCGCCATGACCACACCCGTTTCCCGCTTCTATTTCGCCAACCGGCTGCGGCTGCATTATGTGGAATGGGGCCGGCCCGACAGGCCGACGCTGCTGCTGGTCCATGGCGGACGCGACCATTGCCGCAGCTGGGATTGGACGGCGCAGAAACTTGCCGCCGATTACCATATCCTGGCGCCAGACCTGCGCGGCCATGGCGACAGCGCATGGGCGCCGGGCTGCGGCTACACGCTGACCGACGCGGTGGCCGATCTGGTGCAACTGCTGCGCCAGCGCACCCAGCCCAAGGTGTATGTTGTCGGCCATTCCTTCGGTGGGGCGGCCAGTTTGCTGTTGGCGGGACTATACCCGGAACTGGTGGAAAAGCTGGTGGTGGTGGAAGGCACCTGGCAATGGCAGATGCTGCAGCGCCCCTCCAGCTATGCCGAACGGATGCGGGATTATGTGGATACGGTGTATAAACTGGCGGCGCGCCCACCCCACAAATATACCAGCCTGGCAGAGGCAACCGCCCGCATGCAGGCGGAAAACAGCCGCCTGACCCCGGCGCAGGCCGAACATCTGACCATCCATGGTGCCCACCAGAACGAGGATGGCAGCTTCAGCTGGAAATTCGACAATCACGTCCGCGCCACCTATCCGCCCCGTATAACGAAGGAGGATTTGCAGGCCGTCTGGTCATCGATCACCTGCCCCACCTTGTTGATGCGCGGGGGCGACAGCTGGCTGGAAGACCCGAAAACCAACGGCGTGCTGCCGCTGTTCAGCAATGCCGGCACCGTCACCATCCCGGATGCCGGCCACTGGCCCCACCATGACCAGCTGGACCTGTTTTTGGACAAGGTGCGGGGCTTTCTGAAACCCTGACACCGGCCAAGCAATATATCCGACCGCCAGCCAACCGGCTTCGGTGGAAGATGCTGTCAGCCGCCCTTATTCCCGGCAACCCTACCCATTGGCTGACGATAGTCTTTTTGCACAAGGGGCGCTGGCCGGGCGATGGTGCCCAGCCCCAAGACGACCCCGGATGAACAGGATCGGGTTATGAAAAAGCTGACACGCACCGCTCTGGCATTGGCTGTATTGGCCGGGTTCGTCGCGGGCCTTCCGGCACAGGCACATGGTATCTGGTTTGCCCAGCGCGCCAAGCAGACGGCACTGATCTATGGTATCGGTGCCGATGATCTGGACATGGTGAAACGCCTGCCGTTGATCACCGCCGCCAGCGGTTACGATGCCAATTGGCAGCCGGTTGAAACCACCCTGCGCGCCGCCGGCCCCATCGTGCTGGCCGACAGCAAGGGCCAGACCACAGCCCTGGCCGCGATCATGGATAATGGCAACTGGACCAAGACCCCGGATGGCAAATGGCATAATGCCGGGCGGGACAAGGTGCCCGATGCGGTGAAGGCAGAACATACCTTCAAATATGCCGTCCACCTGACCGGTCGCACCGAAAAGCCGATGCCCGCCCTGGCTGGCCATAAATTACAGCTGGTGCCAATGGAGGCGATCCCGGCAGAAATGGGCAAGACCCTGAAATTAAAGGTTCTGTATCAGGGAAAGCCGCAGGAAGGCGTTTCGGTGCAACGCGATTTTCTGAACGACCCTGACCAGACGCCGCAGAAGACGGATGCCAACGGCATGGTCACCGTGACCATCCGCAACCAGGGGCTCAACGTCATTGCCGCCACCTATATCGCCACCCCGGCAGAGCCCAAGCTGGTGGATCATGAGGAACATCTGGCCACGCTGTCCTTCGCATTGCCCCACGCGGAGGAATAATACCAACCTGCCGAGGGTTTGACCTTTAGGCAGACTGGAGGCTGGCGACCGCCAGCCGCTGAAGGCGGTGACAAGCTGGGCCCGCTGTGCCGAACTGTTCACCTATGACAGCGAAAGCGACGCTTTCACCTTCGGGGATGGGAACTGATCCCAATCTCCCTTGATCGCCGGGCGCCCGCGTCCACCGGCTTGGCTTGCGCCGCACGCGCGGCGGGCCGGCAGTCGCCGGCCTCCAAACCACCCAAAGGTCAACCTTTAGGCGGTTTG
>Ga0066602_10002527_pt1 | contig 10770 bp, 11 predicted proteins | sample Higcelweek5metaG_FD_59481 | JGI IMG/M metagenome (GOLD analysis project Ga0066602, IMG submission 59481) | Freshwater pond sediment microbial communities from the University of Edinburgh, under environmental carbon perturbations - High... | ecosystem: Environmental > Aquatic > Freshwater > Pond...
CCGATCCACAGGCCCAGACCCAACGCGGCCAGGCACTGATGCAGTTGGACCGTCCTTCTGAGGCGGTGTCGGCATTCCAGGCGGCCTTGGTCACCAGCCCGGAGATGGCGGCGCTTCATCTGCTGTTGGGCAATGCGCATCGTGCGGCGGGGTGCAATCGGCTGGCCGTTCCCGCCTATGCAGAAGCGGTGAGGCTCGCACCGGACCTTGGTGGGGCTTGGCGGAACTTCGGGTTGGCCCAGTTGGGGACCGGTGACGCCGAACATGCGGTGGTGTCGCTACGTCGGGCCTGTGCGCTGGAACCACAATCAGCATCAAGCTGGAATTCCCTGGGTGCCGCCCTTCATGCCCTGGCCCTGCCGGCACAGGCGCTTTGTGCCTTCTCCGAGGCGGCGCGTCTGGCACCCGATACAAGCCGGGAAGGTGTTCGTGCCCGCTGGAACCAGTCACTGCTGTGTCTGCTGACCGGAGACATGGAGCGGGGCTGGCCGCTCTATGACTACCGCCGCACGGGTCCGCGTGGTGACCATCCCGCGCCGTTCGGTCTGCCTGTCATTATTGGGAGGCCGGCGGCTGGCATGCGCGTGCTGGTGTGTGTTGAACAGGGGCTCGGCGATGTTGTGATGATATTGCGGTTCCTGCCGCTGTTGGCGCAGCAGGGAGTGCGGATCATCCTGCAACGTCCTTCTGCCTTTCGACGGCTCCTGACCAATGTTCCCGGTGTCGAGTCGTTTCTGGATGACGGGATGTCGGTGCCGGATGTGGATGGCGTGCTGCACTGCATGTCCTTGCCATCCCTGTTTGTCGGCAATGATCAACATGTTCCGGGAAATGTCCCCTATCTGCACCCCGATCCGGCGCTGGCCGCACAGTGGGAGACGCGGCTGGCCGGCACCAAGGGGTTGCGTGTGGGATTCGTCTGGGCGGGAAACCCCAACTATGCCCTGGATCGCGACAGGTCTGTAGGCTTGCCGGCGATGCTGCCACTGATGTCGCTGACGGGTCTCGTTCCGGTTTGTCTGCAAGTCGGACCGGGACGGCGCGATCTGGCGACATTGCCATTGCCGCCACACGCGATTGATCTGGGCGCGGAGGTCACGGATATGGCGGATACCCTGGCGGTCCTTTCCCGATTGGATGTGCTGGTGAGTTGTTGCACAATGCCTGCGCATCTGGCTGGTGCCGTCGGGCTTTCAACACAGCTTCTGATTTCCGCGATTCCCGATTGGCGTTGGGGCCTGGGCAGGGCGGGTAGCTCCTGGTATCCTTCCGTTACATTGTATCGGCAGGACCGGCCTTCAGACTGGTCCACACCCCTGGCCGAGGTGGGGCGTTACCTGTCCAGGCGTATAGGTCTGACTTCCGGTCGTTAAACGGCTTGACTCTCACCTCGCATCAGTGTTTTCTTCTCTTAACCCGAAAAATTCGGGTAGATCATAGCTCCAAAGGAGAGACACATGTCTTCTAGTGACGTCAACTTGACCGCTGGTATGCGTAACAACCTTCTGCTGCTGCAGAAGACCAACAAGCAGGTCGAGTCCATTCAGTCGCGTCTGGCGACCGGTAACAAGGTCAACTCCGCGCTTGACGGCCCCAATTCGTTCTTTGCTGCCAAGGGTCTGAACACCCGCGCGGGCGATTTGTCGAGCCTCAAGGAAGCGATGGGTCAGGCCATCAGCACCATCCAGGCCGGTGACAAGGGTATCACCGCGATTGAGGATCTGGTGTCACAGGCCCGTGGTTTGACCACCACCGCCTACTCCAATCTGGGCAACGACGCCGCCTCCATCGCGGCCCGCAAGTCGCTGGCGGAACAGTTCAATCGCCTAAAGGATCAGATCGACAAGATCGCCGGCGATAGCGGTTATCAGGGCAAAAACCTGCTGAAGGGCAGCGGCCTGACGCTGGACAGCACCGCCGACAGCCGTAAGGGCGTCAACAGTATCTCCGGCTTGTCGAACAGCCGCGTCACCAACGTTGTTAGCGCCGATACCTACTCCGTCAAGGTCAGCGGCACCGGTGCCATCAGCGCCGATCTGGAAGATATTGCCCAGGCGGAAGACAGCCGTGGCCTGGCATCGCTGAAGGTTTCCGGTACCATCTCTGCCACGGCCGGCAACTTCTCCGACATCAGCGTTGAAATCCGCGGCAACAGCGGTCGTGAGCGCACGGCCATCGTGACGGAGAACGGCGAATCCCGTACCTTCAAGTTCTTCGAGAACACACAGGCGGCGGTTGCCAGCACGGTCACCGCCGGCGTGACGGCCACCACCGGCACGGCGCAGGTATCGAAGATCACGATCAGCGGTTCGATCGAAGAAGGTGATACCTTCACCGCGACGATCAACGGTCAGTCGTTCAGCTATACGGCCGCTGCCAGCGATCTGTCGGATGACACCACCGGGGTCGCCTACAATCCTGATGAGGTCCGCGCCAAGGTTGCTGAAGGTCTGGCCCGCGCCATTGCGACCGGTTCCGACTTTGAAAGCACGAACATCGCCGATGGCGGTACGCTGACGAGCGGCGATTCGGATGATACCGGCCAGCGCTTCAACGTTGCCTACGACACGACGGCTGGCACCAACTCGGCTGAAATTCTGATCAGCTCTGATCTGACGGGCGGTACCGGTGCCAGCTTCACACTGGGTGCTACCTCCTCCAACGCTGCCAACAAGGCGATTTCGGTCACCTTCTCCTCCGGCACAACGGTCTCCTTCACGGTTGATCGTGCGCTGCTGGAAGCCAAGGGCACGGCTGCCAATGGTGTCTCGACGATCGAAAAGAACGTCGACATCACCCTGTCGGCCACCAACCTGAATGGCGTGACGGTGGAGCGTTCGGGCCTGAACGCCCGTGGTAACAGCAAGCTGAGCGAAGGCGAAAACTCGCTGACCTTTGGCAGCGGTACGGTTCGCGTGACTGTCGATGCTTCGACGATCAAGGCTGCCGCCTCGTCTGCTCTGCCGGCCAATCTGACGACGGTTCAGCGTACCGACGCCAACACCGAGAACGATCTGGCTGTTCAGTTCAACGCCGACAACACCTCCAATATCCAGGTGGTGAGCCGGAACGTGACGACGGATGGTCAGGGCCTGCGTGTCGATTATGCGCAGAATGACTTCCTGGACCGTACCGACATCGACAAGGCGGTGGCGAGCCTGGATTTTGCGACGGCCACGCTGCGCAGCGCCTCTCAGGCTCTGTCGACCAACCTGAACGTCATCCAGACCCGTGAGAGCTTCACCAACGAGTTCTCCAACGTTCTGGTGGAAGGTTCGAACAAGCTGATCCAGGCCGATCAGAACGAGGAAGGTGCAAACCTGCTGCTGTTGCAGACCCGCCAGCAGCTGGGCACCATCTCCCTCTCGCTGGCCAACCAGGCTCAGCAGTCGATCCTGCGGCTGTTCTAAGCCAAGGGGCCGTAAGGCAAGTGAAAGGCGGGCCAAAAGCCCGCCTTTCCTGATTCTGATCTGCCTTCACCTCCCCGTGCCAGCCTCCCTGGGGCAAAATGTTCGGGTGTGCTGGTGCGTTTTTTCGTGACCGCCGGGGGGTGCCTGGCTTACTTCCTTGTGCAGTATGGGTGCCGCCGACCGGGTTCGTGCGTCCTTGAACGGGAAATGCTGCCGTGCCTTTGAAACTTGTCCTGCGTCCTGGAGAGAAGCTGATCGTCAATGGTGCCGTGCTTGGCGTCGGCGATCATCCGGTCTCGCTGTTCTTCTACAACAAGGTCAATTTCCTGCGGGGCCGGGAAATCCTGAAGGAAGAGAACTGCGACACGATCGAGAAGAAGCTCTATTTCATCATCCAACTGATCTACATCTTCCCCGAGGATGCGGAGCTGAACCTGATCAAGTTCGGCATCATCCTGGAAGAGGCCCGCCTTGCGCAGCCGGCCGAATCGACACTGCTCGACGACGTACAGACGCTGGTGCAGTCCGGAAATTACTACCGCGCCCTGAAAATCTGCCGGAAGCTGTTCCCGGCGGAGAATCCGTCCGGTGGCAGTGATGGCGCGGAAAAGCAGGCCAAGGCACCTGTGGTGGTGACCAAGGTTCGCCGCCGCCCCGCTGTCAACCAGCCGGAATGACAGCCCCCGTGTGATCCACCAGGATGGTCCGGCAAACCCGCGCCGGACCTGTGTTCCAGACCGCTGTACCCCAGGACCAGCCCACCCCGAACCCGCACAGCAGCAGGGTGCGGCTTTCCTTCAAGAGCTGATTGGCCAGCGTGTCGGTGATGGCCAGTGGAATGGTGGCGGAACTGGTATTGCCCCGCTCTGCCAGTGCCAGGACCAGCTGGCCTTCCTGCGCGCCGATTTTGGCACCAAGCCGGCGCAGCATCATCTCATTGGCCTGATGCAGCACGACATGGTCGATACTGGCAATATCGGTACCGGCCAGGGTCAAGGTCGCTGCGATGGCCCTCGGGACCTCCCGCAGGGTGAAGGCAAAGACCTGGGTTCCATCCATGAACAGCAGGGGCCCGTCGGGTTGCCGCGTGCCGCCGCCCGGTTGGATCAGATAGGGTGCGCCCGCCCCGTCGGTGCCGGTATCCACGGCCAGACAGCCGGCATCGGCATCCCATTCCAGGGCCGTCACCGTTGCAGCGTCTCCAAACAAGGGGGCGACTGAGCGGTCGGTGGGGTCCATGGTCCGGCTGGTCGTATCGCCTGCCACCAGCAGCGCCCGGCCCCGGCCCATCCCGGCCAGCAGCGATGCCGCCAGCCACAGCCCATAGACATAGCCGGAACAGCCCAGGCCGACATCGAAAGCCGCACATTGCTTGCCCAGCCCCAACCGTTGCTGCAACAGGCAGGCGGTGGCCGGCAGCGGATGGTCGGGCGTCTGGGTCACGCAGATCAGTAGATCAACCGAGTCGCCGCGCCAGTCCAGCCCCTCCATCAGGACACGCGCCGCCGGCAGCGCCAGATCCGACATGCATTGGCCAGCGGCGGCGATATGGCGGCGGCGGATACCGGTGGCCGCCGCGATACGTTCCGCCTGATCGGTGCCAAAGCGGGCGGCCAGATGCGACACATCCTCCACCCCGGTCGGCAGGGCGGAGACGATGCCGCGAAGGGCGATGCCATTGATGCGGGCCTGGGCCATGTGCCTTACCTTCCGCTCAGCAGGTGATACCGCCATCAATGGTCAGGGTCTGGCCGGTAATATAGCGCGCGCCATCGCCCAGCAGGAACAGGATGGCAGGCACCACATCGTCGGCGGTACCCAGCCGGCCCATGGGCGTGCGCCGCACGATCTGATCGCGCTGACCCGCCGACAAGGTGTCTGACATTTCGGTGTCCAGATAGCCGGGAGCGACGCTGTTCACGGTAATCTGCCGCCGCCCCACCTCCCGCGCCAATGCGCGGGTCAGCCCGTCCAGCCCGGCTTTGGTGGCGGCATAGGCAGCAAGACCGGTATAGCCGCGCTGTCCGATGATGGAGGAGATATTGATGATCCGGCCCCCGCCGGGGCGCGAGAGCATGTGGCGCAGGACCGCGCGCGCCACCTGAATGGCACCCGTCAGGTTGATCTGGATCAGGCTGTCCACCTCCACCAGGGGCAGGGTGGCCAGAATGCCCTCCCGCGCGATGCCGGCATTGTTGATAAGGCCCCAGGGCGCGCCAAACCGCTGCACCGTGGCGTCGATGAAGGCCTGTGTCGAACCGGGATTACCGATTTCGGCCTGTTGCCAGAACAGCCGGTCGGGATGCGCCGTCAGCAGGGCCGGCAGGGCATCGCCGATGCTGCGGGCGCAGGTGGCCACGCTGTATCCGGCCTCCAGCAGGGCCTTGCTGGTCTCCAGGCCCAGGCCCCGGCTGCCGCCGGTGACGATGACGGTACGGGTCATGCTTCCTCCGCGATGCGGCGCTTCTTGCCGGCGGGTGACAGGGGGATGTTTTCAACAAGGCGCAGACGGCGCGGCCGGGCCGGGGGCGGTAGATCGGCCACGGCCCCGGTCACGCGGGCGCGCCAGCCCTCGTCCGCGTGCCAGGACGGGGCCAGGATATCGGCGGCCAGCAAAGCGCCGGTGATCGGGCTGATGATGCCATAGACGCTGGCATCAATCACGCCGGCGAGAGCCTGCAGGCGTTGTTCAGCCAGGGCCGGGTTGACCTTAGCACCACCGACATTGACGATAAAATCATTCCGCCCCCGGAATAGAACTCGCTCACCAATGATTTCGACCAGATCGCCCGTCTCCTGCCACAGGCCGTCCACCTGCGCCTCAAGCATATCATTGCGAATACGGAATGATATGCTTCCGGGCGGCAGCGACAGCCAGATGGCGGGAAACCCCTCCCGAGCATCGGTGACTGTGAACAGGCGACCCAGTTCGGTGGAGGCATAGATGCAACGGATGGGCACGCCGGGGAAGCGCGTGGCCAGCGCATCCAGCAGCGGCTGATCCACTGCCTCCCCCCCCAGCGTGATACGCCTCAGGGGCGGGAGGGTCCCCGACAGCAGCAGCACACGCCAGAAGCTGGGCGTGGCGCTGATATGGCTGGCCCCGCCGGCAACGGCCAGACGGACCAATCCCGCCGCATCCGCCTGTGGATCAGCCAGCAAGGTGCCGCCGCCGGCCATGGCGGTCAGCAGCACCTGCAATCCGGCGAAGCCGCAAGCATCATAGGTCAGCAGCCAACAGCCACCCTGGCCCTGCCTTGGCCCGGTGATGCCGCGCAAAACATCCTCGAACCGGCGGGCAAGGCGCTTGGGCGTACCTGTCGTGCCCGATGTTTCCAACAGCAGCAGCCTGCCTTGTTCGCCAGCCCCATCCGGGGCGGGCAACCCACCGCGCAACAGCGCCACGGGTGCTTGCCGGTTCCAACCCGCCAGCAGCGTGGCGACCAGCCGGGCAAGGTCATGCCCATCCGCCGATAGCGGGCCATCCGGCAGGCCGCTGGACAAAGCCGACACGTCGGGCCATGTCCAGGTCCGGCCGCCGGTGGTCAGGCGAAAGGCGGGGTTGACCCAGGGTGGGGGCAGGGCGTCAGGCATGGCGCCATCATGCGGCAGGGCGGGACGGCATTCCAAGGGTTTCAGCCGCCGGCCACGGCGATCCAGGCCCAGATGACCCCGCCGACAAAGCCCATCAGGCCGGCGACGATCACCATACCCCACAGGAACTGCTTGAACTCCCCCTGTTTCCAGGCGCTGCGGGCCAGTAGCAGCAGGTACAGCAGGACGCCAATGCCGATCCATTCCCAGATGCCGGGCATGGGACTACGCGGCCGCGTAGAGGGCTGCCAGCTCCCCTGCGGTCGCGAACTGGCGGAACCCCTGCCGGAACGGGTCCTTGCCTGTCAGCCCCTCCAGCGCCACGATCAGGGTGGCGAGGTCCAAGCTGTCAAAGGGCAGCGGACCATCCAGGAAGGCGGTGTCGGCAGTCACCGGTGCTGCTGTCGCTTCGCCTTTTTCGGCCAGGATGCGGGCGGTTTCACGGGCAATCAGGTCCAGCATGGTCTGGGTGTCGGTCAATGGAAGCTCCCGATCAGGGCGTTGACGCGGCTGGCCGCCTCCACATGCGGCATGTGGCCGGTGCCGGGCAGAAGATGGAAGGGAATGCCGGGCGGGATCGACTCGGGTGCCGGCGGCGGCACGATCTTGTCCTCCGCCCCCCAGATGAGCTGTACCGGCACGGATGGTGCCCAGTCGCGCGCCACCAGCCGTTCCGAAAGATCGGCGCGGTTGGCATCCAGCAGGGCCTTGATGGCGGCCCGGTTCTCCGGCACCGACTGGCGCAGTGTCAGGGCGCGGGCCATCGGTTCCACCAAGGGCCCCGGCGCTGCAAACAGCTTTGCTGCCGCCAGTCGAGACTGGTCTAGGTCGGAGGCATCGGCCAGCCGGTCCAGGAATTGATGGTCCAGGTCGCTGCCCAGGCCGGCACAGGCGATCAGGGTCGCCCGCGCCACCATGGCAGGCTGCTGATGGGCCAGCGACAGGGCGACGCGCGCACCCAGCGAATGGCCCACGAGATCAACCTGGGTCAGGCCCCAGGCATTGATGATATCTCCCACCCAGCGGGCCAGATCATCGACATGGCCCGGCCCCACCGCCAGCGTGCTGGAGCCATGGCCCGGTAAGTCGGGTGCCAGGACGGCACGGTCGGCACCCAAGGCGGTCAGGTTGAACTGCCAGGTCAGCGCGTCACCAGCCAGCCCATGCAGCAGGACCAGGGGCCGCAGATCCCCCTCGCCAATGCCCAGCCGACCGCCATTGATCCAGGCGGCGGGCTGGCCGTTCAGATCCATGATCTGTCGCCGTGTGCGGGCGATGGGTATGGCGGGGCGGGGCAGGGCGTTCATGGGCTCAGGTAAGGTTGGTGCCGATCAGGGCCAGCAAATCGCCGATGCTCTTGGCCTTGGCCAGATCCTCGCCGGCCACGACATGGTCGAAATGTTCGTCCACCAGGGCGATGAAGCTGATGACGGCCAAGCTGTCCCAGCTATCCAGGCTGTCCAGCGCGGTGTCGGGCGACAGGGTGCCAGCATCGGCTTCCAGCATCTCTTCCAGGGCAGCCAAGAATTCAGCGCGCGTCATGACACACTCCTCACATCAGGTCGGGGGAAGGGTCTTCTGGACCACATCCCGGTTGATCAGCGCCCAGTCCGGATGGGCACGCATGGCATCATCCGCGTCGCGCCAGCCGAACGCTGGCTTAACGGGCAAAAGCGTTTCCAGCAAGTGCCGTACCAGGATGAAATCCTGTTCGGTATCCACACACCAGCGCCAGGGTGCCTCCAGCGCGGGATCGGACAGCCAGCCCAGCCGGAACCGGTCGGGCCGGCGCCAGAGGAAGGGCATGACATGCTCGCGCTCGAAATCCTCCCCCGCCTCTTCCCAGGCGGCGCGCAGATCGGCCATCCCCACAACCTCTGTGTCCAGCCCGCGCGGATAGCGGGCCACATCGATGGCGGCATAGGCGAGCGGCGGATCGGCGGCGCTGTATAGCATGATCAGGTCATCGACCAGGGCCGGGTCGATCAGGGGGCAGTCGCCGGTGAAGCGCACGGCGATATCCGCCTGCTGGGCAAGGGCTGCCCGGTAGAAACGATCCAGCACATCGCCTTCGCTGCCCCGGAACACCGGCACGCCCAGCGCTTCCACATGCGCCGCCAGCGGGTCATCCTGGCTCAAGTCACTGGTGGCCACACACAGGCCGGATAGATGACGGGACCGGCGCAGGCGGTCGATCTGATGGGCGATCAGGCTTTTGCCCGCCACCGGCATCATCACCTTACCGGGCAGCCGGGTGGACCCCATGCGGGCCTGGATGATGCCGATGATCCGGGGAGCCATCAGGGAGCCTTGCCCAGCATGGTCCAGTCCACCGGTTCCCCCCGTTTCAGGTCGCGGGCGGCGGTGCGGCCCAGGATATCGGGCAGATGCTTGGGCACCAAGCCCAGGCCGGGGCGGATGGATCGTATATCAGCCTCGGTCAATACCGTGCCCGCCGACACATCCCGGTTGACATAGAGGGAGCGGCGGAAGGTCCGCCCGCCCGCCTCCGACGGTTTCAGGGCATAGGAAATCTCGCCCAGCGCCGCGTGGGCCACGCGGCAGGCCTCTGCCATGGCCTTGAACTCCGCCGGTTCCAGGGAGAAGGCGCAGTCGGGGCCGCCATCGGCGCGGGCCAGCGTGAAATGCTTTTCGATGATGACAGCGCCCACCGCCACCGCCGCCACGGGCACCGCCACACCCATCGTGTGATCCGACAGGCCGACGGGCAGACCAAACGCTTGGGCCAAGTGCGGAATGGTCGCCAAGTCGCAATCCTCCACCGGCGTGGGATAGCCCGACACACAATGCAGCAGGGCGATATTGTCGTTGCCGGCCTCCCGCGCGGCGGCCACAGCCTCGGCAATCTCGCCCAGCGAGGCCATGCCCGTGGACATGATCAGCGGCTTGCCTGTGGCCGCGGCCTTGGCAATCAGCGGCAGGTCGATCAGTTCGAAACTGGCGATCTTGTAAGCAGGCGTATCCAGGCTTTCCAGCAGGTCGATGGCGGTCGGGTCGAACGGGCTGCTGAACAGGGCGATACCGGCGTCTCGGGCATGGGCGAACAGGGCCGCGTGCCAATCCCAGGGGGTGTGCGCCTCCTGGTACAGCTCATACAGCGTCTTGCCGGCCCACAACCCGCCCTCCAGCCGGAATTCCGGCCGGTTGACATCCATGGTGATGGTGTCGGCGGTATAGGTCTGGATCTTGACGGCATCGGCCCCGGCATCGCGCGCCGCATCGATCAGGCGGCGGGCACGGTCGATATCGCCATTATGGTTGCCCGACATCTCCGCGATCAGGAAAGGCCGCTGGCCGGGCTGGAATCGGTCGGGAAAACGGGTCATGCCTGATGCCGGATGGGAAAGCGATGCTGGCATGGTAGCATCGCCGGAGGCCGGATAGGAAGCGGGGCCGTCATGGCCGATCCGGACGGGCGCTAGGCCCGCCGGGTCATTTTCTTAGCGGAGGCGGTTTCGACATTGTCGAGATAGATGATCAGGTTCAGCGAGCCGGCGATGATCTCCACGAACTTGTTTGACATCGATGGCAGGCGGATCTTGCGTTCAATACAGTAATTGACCAGCGACGCCGCCACCTCGGCGGCGTTGCGCGGCACATGCGTGCGCTTGCCGTTATCATCCTCGATGATCAGTTCCGCCGACACCGGGTCATCATGCAGTTCCAACCCCACGACCTGACCGACGGGCAGTTCGAGGCGCTGCTTGCGCATGAGATCGACGATGGCCTGCATGGCTTCACGTTC
>Ga0066602_10002535_pt1 | contig 10750 bp, 9 predicted proteins | sample Higcelweek5metaG_FD_59481 | JGI IMG/M metagenome (GOLD analysis project Ga0066602, IMG submission 59481) | Freshwater pond sediment microbial communities from the University of Edinburgh, under environmental carbon perturbations - High... | ecosystem: Environmental > Aquatic > Freshwater > Pond...
GCATTAATCAATTCCGGTTCCAATGCATCAAGCTCCCAGCATTCACCGCCGAACGATCTGACATATTCTTGTGAACGGCCTTCCGGTAATTTTGTTGGGTTTGGTGGGAGCTTGTATTGTGTGATTTGATCCATATTTAGGGCTAGACGGTTGATAATAATGTCCTGTACGCCGAACAAGCCAAGACGGGTATCGAGATCGCGAATCGTATTCAATCCAGACGGATCGTGATCCCCGAGAAAAAGAACAACAATATTCTGGTACTGTTTTTGGTGTTCAAGCATACGCTGAGCAACAGACCACATTTCGGACTGGCTGATAAATCCTCTACAGGAGTAATACGGAACATCCAGCTCATCACAAATGCTTCCAACGACGCCTATCAAGGCATCTTTTTCTAGCCAAACTTCCACGTAGTATTGTTGGCCAATCCAGTGATCGATGTGATAGAGGCTAGCTACCTTATCCATAATGTCTTCCGGCGTATCCCAGTGCGTTCGACACCGCAGAATGCGAGAACGATCTTCTATGGCATACCAGTCAAGCCTGCCACCGTTACGCGCGTCCGTGATGAGATCTGCAACGCGACGATACTGGAACTCATCGTTTTCAACGATCTCTCGTACCACAAGGCGATAGAACAGTTGCCGAAGCGTGAGCGTATAACCCTTCTTCTTGTATTCCGTAAGTACCGATTCAATCTGCTCGATGAGTCGCAAATCTTCCGCGTGATACGCTTGGGTCTTATACTCTATCTTTGGCATAAATCCTCCTGTTTTTTGGCAGCACAAATAAGCCTGTACCGGTTTCCCGATACAGGCTCATTCTGCTTATTCCTATCTTTCAATTCTGTTGACCATGTTTGTTTTATCATATTGATCCTATCCGTTAAAAGGATGTGCAATGCAGACAATATCCTCTGTCCCCCAAATCGGTCTGTATACAACCGCGTTTAATGAAGAGGAAGCTTCAATGACCATCCCACCACCGCAATAAATAGAGACGTGAGATACGTTTCTGAAATCGCCATTATTCTTCAGACTGTAAAAAATTAGGTCCCCGGGCTGGAGCATGTTAAATGTAATTTCATGGCCGTTCTGAACACACCACTCCGCTTGACTTGCCGCCACACGTGGAAGAGTTACCCCGATTGAGGCGTATGCGGTTTGTGCAAGAAAGGAGCAATCCGTATATCCGGTCTGAAGGGATGCGTTGGCTTGCGAGTATGGCCAACCGAGCATGCTAGATGCGGTCAAGAGAATGCTCTTGCCCGTACCATCCGGTAACTTTGCTATTAACGCGTCCAGTTCTTCGTTTGTACAAGGAATGGAAATACCGCCCAGAAGCCCCGCCCAGATATTGGGCGTGTATTCGAGTAATTGCGCGTACATAGCCTTCTGGTCATCTGTCATGACATACATCCAAGTCATCTCTTCCGCACTCTTCCGCACAATCGTTATGGACAGCTCATATTGTTTCGGAACCGGTGTCGGAGTTGCTGTTGGTGTGATCGATATGGATGCTTTCGGTGTTGGCTTTGGTGTTACCTTAGGCGTTGGCGTCGGTGTAGGAGTAGCAGAAGGAATTTCTGTCAGTGTGTACGTTAAGGAATTCATATCAAAGAAAACCTTTCGTAACTGATCTATCCTCTCGTCTGTCATGTTGCTAACGTCCGTGCCGTCGCCTCTCCAATACATGGAGACGTACACCGTTACAATATCGCGCCAATTGAAATAACTGTCTCCGTCATTAGTTACCGTCATAACCGTATTGGGATGCGTCGTTTTCACACTGTCAAAAAGCTCCTGTATCTTGACATCCATTTCTGCTTCCAGCGTATTCCGTGCTTCTGAGAACGTCGAAGTAGGAACCGTCTCACCGGTTGCAGAAGCAGAGACTTGTTGAGCATTCATGCCCATAAAGGCACCTGCAGGAGAGGATCCCAGAAGTACCACAAGCCCGCCAATAACAATGACGATGATCAGCACAACGAGTACAGCCGGCCACCCAAGCGAAATGATAGCCGCTACCGCTTTCGCAATCACCTTGCTCAGAGCTGCCACGACCTTCCCGATTACTTGCGCAATCCTGACTCCGATTTTCACTGCTACCTTTGCGCCTTCTTTCGCGGCTCTCGCGGCTAATTGAATCGCTTGCTTTGCGGTACGAACCGCCTCTACACTCTTCTTAGCCGCTTCTGCGGCCGCTTTTGCCGTTTTTACTACTCGTTTCGCTTTTGCAGGAACACTCTTTACCGTCCGATACGCCGCTTTCGATTTTCGAGATGCGTTACGGATCCGTGTAGGAGCATTTACTACTTCCTTCTTCACCGTGTGCGCAATTCTGTTTGTCCCTCGAACGGCTTGTTCTCTTCCGTGTTGAATTCGTCTATGGTAACGCTGAAGATCTTCAGGTAATCTGTTTTCGGCAGCAGCTGATTGCTGACGGCTCTCTGATCCGGATGAGGATGAGAAATCTTTGAGACGATCAGAAGAATGACTCACGGTCTTCTGGAAGGATTTAACTGCGTATCGAGATTTCTGCTTAGGAATAAACGTTCGCTTCATTTTCTGCATCCGTAGAGCATTCTCAAGTTCCTTGTCATTCATCCGAACACCTCCTTTCAACGATCAAGATTCTCCGGGCTTCGTGCTCATCAAGGAATAGAGCTTCGTTGCTTTTGGGAAATCGCAATTGAATGGAACCAGACAGCCACCGGCACGTATCAATCCCGTACCAACATTCTTTCCAGAGAGATATGACAGTTGCGTTTCCGCGATGGAAAGGAGCGATGCAAGCGCTTCGCGGTCAGATTTACTTTGTGCGAGCATGAGAAGAAACTCACTGTTTGCCAGCATGACACGCCCAACATCCGACTCCAGAACCGGTTCCACATTCTGTGTGATGCCGGTCATAAGACCGCCGTACTTTCGAGCCTGCCTCCAGTGCTCTTCGAGAAGCTTTGCGCTGTACTTGTACTTGTAAAGCTCCTGAATCTCATCGAAGTAAACACGCGAGAACTTACCGTGCAAACGCCGGTTGTCATTCATACGCCGCGCAATCGCATCGAAGATGATTAGAAGTCCGAGCGGCTTAAGATTCTTTCCAAGATTCTTGATGTCATAGCACACAATTCGCGCGTTCGGATTCGCGTTTGTCTTGTGCGCAAAGGTGTTCAAGGATCCGGTTGTGAATATCTCCAGATCGAGTGCAAGCTTTTCCGCTATCGGATCGTTCTGCGCGTGAAGTGCTTCATTAAAGTCTACGAGTGTGACGTTCTCCGAATCCTCTTCTTTTCCGATGTAAGGTGCGTAGATCTTCTTGATGCAACGATCGATCATGGAGCGTTCTGCTGATGTGATCGGTTCGTCTTCACGAGCTTGCTCACAAAGGGAGAGAGCAAAATCCGATTTTAGCCGGATGGGATCATTGATGTCTTTGTGAATCATCAGACTCCCAAGGGCGTTAATATGTGTATCGGAGTCTGGAGAGACAACAATGACTTCCCCGCCAAGCTCTCGTACCAGTTCGGCATATTCCTGATCCGGATCAATGATGATGATGTCGTCCGTTGTAGATAATGCGACATTTACGATTTCAATTTTCGTCATGAAGGATTTACCGGATCCGGATGTGCCGCAGATGTAGCCGTTCCCGTTCAGATATGATTTTCGATCACACATGATCAGGTTCTTAGAGACCGCATTTGAACCATACCAACAACCATGCTGCTGATATAGTTCTTGCACGGAAAAAGGAAGAAGAACAGCGGTTGATTCTGTCGTCAGCGTTCTCTGTGCGCTAATCTTGCGCAAGCCGTATGGTATCACGGTATTTAGTCCATCCTCTTGCTGATAATAGAGCCGACCAAGACCGCAGAGGTGTTTACGCGCTACGGCCATTAGCGATTCCGTATCTAGATCGAGTTGTTCTTTGGATGTGGCCACATGACAAACAGTCAGTGTTACAAGCATCATGCGCTGGTCCCTGTTCTGAAGATCGTCTAGATACTCTTTGATTTCGGTCCGCATCTTATCCCGGTCATAGGGTACCGTCGTAGTGAAATTACCTTTCTCGTTCATCCGCTGTTGCCACCGCGTGATATCCGTCTCAACGGACAGGAGCTTGTTCTCAACACGTTTGACCGCCGTATCTGTGGGAACGCTCTGCACATCGATGGAAAGAAGCATGTTCTCGCGCATGTCCGTCAATTCCTTGAGAATCGTGTCTCGCAGAAAGGATGGATAGTCGCGAACAAACAAAACCCTTCCAAAGCGGTTTCCCATCTTGAAATAATCTCTTTCATACACAAGACTATCCGGACAGATTTGATCCTTGAACGAGATACCATGCCGCATGGCCGCATGGATATCGAACGTATAATTATGTTCCTCGCCGGCACGGAAGAAATCATGATACACCCTGAGCCGCTCTTCCGCGTTCAAGGGCATGATCGTACAGTTTTGCGAGATCTCCTTGAAGTACTTGACCATATCGGCATTCACGCGCGAGAAAAAGGCGCGTGCCTCGTGTAGAGTCTTGCGCCGGATTGTGGTCGTTATGTATCGTTCGGAAAAGAGATTGTCTGTCTTCGCGGCCTCGTCCAAAAGGATACTGTTCATTTCAGTCCGGTGCGGATCAAATGCATCTCCGTTAATCTTGTAAAGAATGTTCTGCTCAAACTCTGTCTTCGGCATTCTACGGTTAAAGATCGTGATCTTGTTGTCCGCTTCTGCATCGAAGGAGTTCAAGAGCGCACAGTACTTGACGAACATGACCTCCTGATCATCGTCTGAAGCTATGGAGTAGTTGATGTTATCGAACTTCCAAACGAAGGAGAAAGCACCATTGTTTAGCTGAAAAATACCATCATCGCTGATCATCTTAATGGGTATACTCTGTTGTACAGAGCGCGGTACCTGAATCTCATCTTTTTCTTTTGCTCTCACGGGCTTTGTCCTCCTCATCGTAAAAGTTTTCAGAAATGAAAATACGTGTTCTGGGCATTGTCCAAAAGCGGACATAGGATGTAATGAACCTTTCAAACGGAACGCCGTTCACCTTAATGAATCCAAAGACGATGCCGGGCGCGGCAACCACCAGACAGATCCAACCGGTAATGCTCGTACTTAGTAGATCCTTGAGTAGAAAGTAGACAGCACCGGCACAGGACGCGGAAACAACAATGCTTAAGATCTCGCGCATATTGAGTCCGAGCAACAAGCTCTCGTGATAGTCCATGATCTCTTTGTTGACCTTGATCTCCATAACAACTCCTTTCATTAAACAAATCCGAGCTCTTTTACAATTTGATCAGACGCTTTAATCAGCGTTAGTAATAAGACCTCATAGAATATGGTTTGACAGAACACGGCGATAAGAGTGTCCGAGATGGGAAACATACCGGAGCTGAAGAGTGTTAGAAAAACGGGATACAGCATGACACTTAGGTAAATGACAGCTGCTTGAAAGCAGATGCCCATTAAGCTCTTCAGGTAGTGTTTCGCAATACCATTCACAGCCGGATCCGGAGACGCAAAACTGGATATCGGGATCGGAGCGAAAATGATATAAATGAAAAGCCGGTAGAACCGGCTAATAACAATCAGTAAAACCGAAATACCGCACCCGATACTTGCTAAAAGAAAGAGTAGACAAAGAGCAAACACAACCAGCCATTTCCCGGGATCCTGCCATATCGTGATGTTTAGCACTTCCGTTAGAGAGTTTGCATCCGCAGCAGTAATAATATCCGGACTGCCATAGGCGGAACCGCCTAACGCATCGACTATACCCTGCACGGCTCCGATGATCATGAGCGTGATATCAAGGCTTGCTTCTACAAGTGTCTTTGCAATCGCAAGTCGCAGTAGATTTCCGGCAACATGCTCTAGGTTTCGAAGCTCTTTGAGGCTTGATACAGAAGATACCAAGCCCCAAAGAAACCACACGACCAGGAGGGAGTATGCGACCGGAAGTAACACGCTGTGTAACGTCTCGGCCACAGACCACATTTGACCATCATATAGTGTTTCCGGATTTGACCGAAGCCACCCGATAGCAAACTGGATGCACCAGTTCCACGTGTCAAGAGCGGTCTTAAATAGAGAGTCCATCAAGTCCATGAAATATCCTCACCTCCTTCGATGACACTTCAGGAACATCTCAGTAGCCACGTATAAGGGCAACAATCCCGCGGATTGCAATAAGGACGATACCGCCGACAATGCCAATTGCCGCCGCTGTCTTTTGCTGAGGATCGTGTGATTTGAAAGCAAGTGCGAGCTGAAGGATGCCGAAGATCAGGGCAATAACACCGATGCCGGCTACAATGTCATAAAGCAGGTTGGTAAGTCGATCAAGCGGACCGGTGACGGATGTTGAATCCGTATCGGCAAGGACGATTCCTGAGGAAGTAGCAAGGAGCATAACCGAACTTGAAATCGTGAGATAGACCTTCGTTGTGAGCTGGGTGATCGTGTTCTTTCTCATAAATATTTCCTCCTTAAATTTATTCATAGACATAGAAGTCTTGAATATTTGAATAATCAATGGGGCTTTGAAGAGCACTGAAATCCGGTATTTCTATAAGCGGCGTATGCGCATACATTCTTTTTGTGGCATGCGCGGTATATCGGTAATTCTTGTGTTTCTTCAGATCATATTTTCTGTCACAGAGCGGGTTTTGAGATTTCATGAAAACGATGCAATACTTTCGATCAAGCTTTCCGACTTCGTTTGGCGCAAGTAATGAATGGCTCATCGTGTCTCGGTTCTCGTTCGAACCTCCATGGCCTCCTCGTGAAATGCCGTATGTCTTCTTGTCGATGGTTTCATTGCCTAACCGCTTTGAGATCATTTCCAGCGTAGAGTCTTCGTTACCTCCTAAGTAAATGAGTGTGTCGCAGTTACCCGTGATGCTTTCCCATTCATCCTTAAACAAGGCTCGAAGCTGAGCCATGTTCTGAATGAAGATGGACATGGATATGTTCCGCTTTCGAACCGAGGGCAGGATAGTTAAGAAATCATCCGGGACTTTGACGTTACGGAACTCATCCATCATGAAACGCACGTGCCGCGGTAGCATGCCGTGATATTCGTTGTCGGCTATGTGCGACAAATGACTGAAGGCGGTACTGTACATCATGCCCACAAGAGCGTTAAAGGAAGTGTGCATATCGGGAATGACGCAGAACACTGCTACCTTCTTTGTCGCGAGATCTCCGAGATGGAAGTCATCACGGTTTGTAATGTTCCGTAACTTCGGGATAGCAAACATCGTAAGGCGAACCGCAACTTGGATCAAAATACTCTTTGCCGTCTTTCCTGCGGCGATTTTGTAATTCATGTAAAGATAGACACCAACAGAATCCTTATTCTTACGCTTCAGGTCTCCAAACAAAACATCGAGAGCGGAAACATAATCTTCCTGTTCCTCCTTAATCTTCGCGGCATTCACGAGCTTCATCACAGATCCAAAATTCTGATCTTCAGGGGGACATTCTTCGCGCAAAAAGAAACAGATGGCCGCTAGAAGAAACCGTTCAGCTTTCTCCCAGAAAGGATCCGTGTTCATCGTCTTTGCATCGGTGGTGTTTTTCATAAACGAATCGACGAGGATCAGGACATCTTCTTCTTCTCTAAAATACGGAAACGGGTTGAAACTGTCGGAAGCGGACATGTCAACGAGATTGAGAACTCTGACCTCATACCCCATCCGGACAAAGAATCCTCCAAGTGCTCGAAGTGTCTCTCCGGACGGATCGGTAATGAAATAATTGCAGTTACATTCCAAACAATTCGGTTGGAGCACGTAACGAGATTTACCGGCGCCGGATCCACCAATCACTAGCAAGTGCAAGTTGCTGTTATGGCGATATACATCCAGTCCGATGCGAACATTGTCCGAGATGATCAAGTTGTTGTGCACATCCTTTTTGTCCATGAAAACTTTGTTCAATTCGGATGGAGTAGCCCAGCGTGCGGATCCATGCTCGATCCCACGGCGAAACCGATTGGGTTCGTCCAGAAGCGAGAAAACGACCACAACATAAACTAAGGTAAGAACGCCTAAGACCGTCCATGTATCTTTCGTCCAGTGCAGAACGAATGGTGTCGTCATCGCCGCCTTAACGTTATCGAGGTAAACCGTCCAATCGATTGGCCGGAAATACTCTTGCGCAAGGATTATGCCGAACCACCAAATTGGCAATAAAAAAACAAGATAGATTGCATACTCCATCTTGCTCCTGCCAACGTTTGTTGGAATCATATCATCACCTCATCAGTTCGGGATCCGCCGGCTTCGTGTAAGCCTTCACCGGCGGCTTCTCCCAATTCTCGTTCTCTCGATACTTCTTCCACTTTCCTCCGATTATTTTCTCCATGATGTATCCCACTCGCAATTGTGCCGGTCGATTATTCGAAACTACAAAACTATGCTTCCAGTCAATGAGAGCATTCAGTGTTGTGATCCATTCCTTGTACGAGAAGCTGATGTACTTATACTCCTCACGAAATCTGTTAAAGAGTTTCCTCTCCATTTCATACGGGAGTGCATCAAGTCTCAGAAGAAGAAAAGTACATACCGAACGGTCTTCTGGAGGAGCTTTAGGGTCTTCCATTCTTCGACCTAGTCCTATCATCATCGTTTCGTAGTCTCTGCGATTCATCGCAAGGTGTTTATGGTACTTCGGATTGGGTAACATCGTTCACCTCCTACTTCGCTTCGATTACCGTTTCAATCTTTTCAACTACAGCAGATACCTTCTCGACAGCCTTATCGATTCGCTCCGCGTTCTGTTCAAAAGCTGTACCTTCTGCCTTATCGATAATCGTGTCGATGTAGCTTTCTTTCTTCTCAACGACACCTAGATTAGCTTGAGATTGCATAAGTTCACGATCAATTCGATCCAAATCCGGCGGCTCAAGTCTTTCCGGCATAGTAGAAAGATCAGGTGTCTTGTAATCTTTTTCGCCGCTGGTCAGATCTCCCTCAACAAATTTTTGTGAGACCGGATTATCTTTAGTTCGTTGATACAGAAGATACCGCTCAAACATTTCCGGCGACATAGTAGAAGGATCAATCCCCATCGAGTCGCCTGACTCGCGCGTCGGCTCGGTCGATTCGTACATCGACGGGGAGTCTTTTTTTGATGTGTCTTCAACTACCTTCCCGTAACCAATCCGGTTCAAGAACTCATTGACTCTGGCAAGTTGATCCTGGCGTACAATCACATCGAGAAGCCCTGTTTCTACTTGGTGCTTATTCCCGACCACTACATACGTGAGGCCAAAGTCCTTCGCGTATGTTTTGAAACTCTTCAGATCAGTGTTCTTGATTGTTACAGCTGTTGCGACATCATCAGACGCAAGTCGCAGTAGCTTCTTATCCGCTGTCGTGAGCCTCGCCTTCTCCGCAATTTTCTCAATCAGCGACATAATGATTTTTGCGCTTGCCCCAGCTGCCTTGAATGTATATTCCGTACCAAGAGCCGCTATGTACATCGTCTGTGTTACTGCATCGTGCTCCATCATAATTGTTTGTTCCTCTCTTTCTTATCCTTTGCTTCCGTTGCTTTCTTTTGGTTTTGAAACTTCTGAATCTTCTCCGGAACTTTCTCTTCATAGCCTCCGATTTCATTACAGATACTAATTTCGCGCCGTAGTACCTTCACACAGCGATTGGCGTCCTCCTTTCTTTCACTAAAGTACTTCTGATCCTCAGGAGATTGATTTTCAGGATTGTTGAGTTCTCGATATAGGGCGTTCCGCTGAAACATAGCACCGCGCATCTTTCCGTGTAAATCCTCAAGTCGTGCATCTAGCTGAGATCTGCTCTGAATGTTATTACTAAGCAAATACTTGAAATGATTCGAGATTTTCCTGTATTGACGTAACTGATCATATTTACGGAACGATCGCACATCTGTTGGTCTTCGCCCAAGAAGATATAAGTACTGATAATATGTACGAACCAGTCCGGATTTGCGCATATCTCGAAACGACATGTGTCCGGTTTTGGTATACCGATAACTTGTAGCCGGAATGCGATTGGTCCAGAAGGACTGCCCATCGATGTGAGACGGAATCCTGTCATACAGTTCCGGATGCTCAATGCGATCTCGAAGTGTCTCTTCGTCATACCCGAAGCCTAGACTTCTTACACGAACATATCGGTCTGTACGATTCTTCTTCACGGCCATATGCTTCACGTTTCCGACTTTGATGGAGTAGCCCATTCTCTTGAGCTGAGAAAGAAAATCAGGAAAGGATATCGAAAGAGGTAATAGGCTATCAAAGTCCTCACGGATACGATCCCTCTTCGTGGCTTCCTTCTTCTTATCAAACTCATTCCACGTTGTGTAGTGACCCGTCCTGTCGCGATAGAATTTTCTGGGGGTTGTCTCTCCGATCACAGACAGATTATTTTCTCTGCACAACTCGTCGGATATCTTTCGTATTTGGGCAAAGTAAAAGGAACGGATCCCTGTGGATTCGCTCCTCAACCTTTTCCCATCGACGTATGACACGGCATTTATCAGGAAGTGATTATGGATATGCGCCTTATCGACGTGTGTCCCCATGATTACTTCATACCGTTCGGCAAACACTTTGTCGACAAAGGCGCACCCAATTTGATACGCAAGTTCCGGAGTGACCTCACCCGGCTTAAAAGACTGATCCATATGGTAAACGAGAATCCGATCATTCTTTCCATCGTCTCCATGATTCCAAAGTTCCTTGGTCA
>Ga0066602_10002536_pt1 | contig 10746 bp, 6 predicted proteins | sample Higcelweek5metaG_FD_59481 | JGI IMG/M metagenome (GOLD analysis project Ga0066602, IMG submission 59481) | Freshwater pond sediment microbial communities from the University of Edinburgh, under environmental carbon perturbations - High... | ecosystem: Environmental > Aquatic > Freshwater > Pond...
GTAGGCTTGCGCCGCGGGTTTTACAGACCCGAGTATTTGTCCACTCTACCACCTTGGCATGCGTATTTTCATGCGGAGCCTGGACCGGGAATCGGACCCGAGTCTGATCCTTACCAAGGATCCGTTCTACCACTGAACTATCCAGGCTAATTACCAACACTCTATTTTATACCAGACCATAATGCTGTGCAAAGCAATTATGGGTGCCTGTATAAGAGGAAGCGCAAGTATTTTCACAAACATAATGAAGTTATGGTGAAAATACGAGCAAGCTCTTACCTTAAAAGTCCCAATTTCCCAAGCTGATTTGATATATACGCTTTTAAATGCGTATTATTGAAAGCAACAGTCATTACACCATACTTGCATATTTTTTTATATGTCCCCTTTCCCATCGATCGAATAGGTGCACCAGATTTAATGCACTCGATATCAATAACCAACTTTTTGGACCAATATTCCTTTGCAGTTTTCATATCATTATCTTTAAACGTTTGAAGGTAAAAAAATATTCTATTTACATCAACTCGGTAAATCGTTTTTAAAAACAATACAAATTGATTGATTACTCCAGGATCTGAGTTTGTAACCCTTACTGAATGATTTGACGCTTTATTTCCCTCTCCCCAATACAATCCCAAAGCCAAGTATTTCAGCTTAACTTCATCTCGGGTCAATCTCTTTTTAATACAAAACGGTTCACCATTTGGATTTGCCTTAATATAGTTTGCTTCTGACCTTACTCTTCGAGATATTTTATATTTATCCATCCAATATATAATTTTGTGTGTCTTAAAGCCTAACGTATTTGCTATCTCCGAAAGCGATTGTTTCTTATTCAAGTACAACTCTCTCAATTCTTTTTCAGTAGGGATTCTTGCCATATATCCATTATCCCGAAAAATACACGAATGTCAAATCAAATATACACATAAAAACAGTATTTGTAAGGTAAAATATATATGCGCCGCCTTAGCTCAGTTGGTTAGAGCACCAATTTTGTAAATTGGGGGTCCTGAGTTCGAATCTCAGAGGCGGCTCTAAATTAAAGTTCACCCTTGAGGTGAATTTTTATTTTGACAAGAACGATAGGATTCGAAAGGCGGAGCCAAGCTCCAGTGATCTTGGCGAGCCGGGGTCGACGAATTCATCAGCAGATGAATATCGGTGACCGAATCTCAGAGGCGGCTCTAAATTAAAGTTCACCCTTGAACTGAGAATATCTTCTCCTTTTGCCCGCCTCTCCGGCGGGCTTTTTTTGTACTCAATCCGCCTATGGCAGATGTACTCAATCCCCTTATGCGGATTACTTAAAATCAGCTCCCACAATGACCATCAGATCGGCCACAGGCTTGTCTTCGGCTGATTGTGTAGCTACGACTCCACCAACTAGTGTAGCCAACTGTAATGCCTGACTCCCCCATTTTCCCGTCAAATCAATTACCAAAGTCTTCTGATAGTCAGACGTTTTTGCAGTTGCTTTCGAGGTTACCGAAATACCCAAAACCTTTTTATCAATAATTCGCTGCTCCAGCGTATTCGTCACCCCTATCGTCTTTGTTCCATTTACCAATGCCACTTTCAAGGGATTATTTACGTCCGTCCCGGAAATTGTAATAGGAGTATCTCCAATATTTACCGGCACCACATCCACTATTACATTCCTCGTCGGATTATAAATATATGCTTTTTGGGCAATCGTATAGATAAGTATCTTGTCTCCATTTTCTGCTTTGGCAAACACCGGCTGATCCTTAAGCTTTTCTTTATCAGTCACTGTTGCCATTACCGGCTCCTCACCCTCGGGCAAAATCATCAACTTCGACACCTTTGTAATCAATTTAACAAATAACTAACATAATTACAAGCATTTTACAAATCCCCACTCTCGCTTGCCATTTCCGCAGGAGTAATCTCAATTATGGGAGTTGGTGATACTTCCATCGTAGGTGTTGGAGTAGTCACCAAAGCATCCGGTGTCGGTTCTGGAGTTACTGTGACAGTTGGAGTAACTATTACTCCCCCACTTCCTTCAAACTTCGTTATCTCCGACACTGCCAACGCTACCCAGGCAAATCGCAGATCCATACCCATATTTCTACTCATACGAATTTTAAAGCCGCGGGTATTCACATCGGCAATCGCGTATCCGGGAATGTCGGCCACCGACGCTCCTCCGACAATCTGTGCCGTAGCGGTGACAACTGGTTCATCTTTGTATTCTTTATCAAATAGAATCTCCACTTCATATCCACCCGCCTTAATTGTGGCGTAACCCGCTGTATCTTTATTAAATGTGATTCTGCCTGCAAAGTCGACATCGTTTCGGAAGATAACCTTGCCCACAAACTCCACCGTATTTTTAAATATCTCAGCAATTTTATTGGTGATTACTTCAAATATATCAATCTCTCTCGCAGTACTGCTTTGTATCTCAGCCCCAGCCGTGGCCACTCCGGCCACTTGTTCCGTAAGAAGACTAAGTTTCTTGGTTAGAATATCCACTCCTTCGATTCTATTAGCTCTGATTACATCGGCATAGAGTATTCCAGAGAAAGTTGCATCCCCCGACACCAGCAAGCTTTGAGTTGTTACTCTCGGCGTAATTATCTCCAGTCCAGCTACCACTCTATCCGTCATGATTTCGGAAATATCTGTTGTTTCTGTCGGTTGGGGCAGTGTCATCAAATTGCCAAGAATTTCGGCGCTCGACCCTGCGACGATCTTACCGTTACTAACTCCATTCTTGACAAATACGACCACTTCACCAACTCCCTCTCCGCTAAATCCTGTCATCGCAGTGCCAATTATTGCCCCTGCTTTGGTTGCCTTCATAGCTACACCAGGAGTTGAAGAAGTTGTTAGATAATCACCTGCATATATTTCACCATTTTCAGTTGATACTTTTACAGGCACTCTTCCTGAAAGAGCGACCAAAACTGGCTTACCTGAGATTAATTCATCACTCAAAACCATTCCTGGTTTGGTTGAAACAATTCCTAAAACTGTAGAATCGTAGGACTTACGTGATTTTTGGACACCGTTTTGTATCGAGTTGTCAACGACGACAACGTCACCCGGGACAATAGTGTTGTCGTTTGAGCCATACGCTTCAGCCAAGTCTGCACCAGAAATTTTGTAAGCCAGTAAATAACTGCCAGCATAGATGGTTGTTGCTGTAGTTTGAGCCGCATCCTGTGACCATTGCAAGGTAATATTGCCAGAGGCTGTAGTCACAATGGTGCCAGTAACCTCGATTGTGTCTACGACTGTATTAGCGGTATTTAATGTACCAGAAGAAACTCCACAAGCAACTCCTCCCACTCCAGCGCCATCCTCAACGTTTGAAAAGTTTAAACTACAAGTTGAGCTGGCTGGAGCTGTCACAGCCATCTTTATATCGGCATTGCCAGCAGAGGTGTAAGGTAAAACATATCTAACTACCCAAGTTTCACCTGAGTTGACTGCGAAAGTTAGTTGATCATCGTTTTGTAGGACTGTTGACACACCGCTACACTGACCAGCATTGCTAAGACAGGTTTCGTCTGCAGATTTTCGGATACTTACAGTGGCTCTATCGGAACCGCAGCTGAATCTTTTTGTGGTACTATTCCAAAGTAATTTTTCACCACTACCAGAACAATTGGTGAGACCTGACCCCTCGAATGATTGAAAGTTCGCCGAACCCGTAGCAGCAACAGACCAGTTTGCACTAGCAATTGAAGTAGTTCCCGTGGCGTTTCCGATTGCAGTATTGCCTGTTGAAGAAGTATTTAAGTTGAGCGTGGGTGCTGTGATCGCTGCCGTTCCTGAAGAAAGTGTTTGGGTAAGTCCGGTAAGACCTGTTGAGGAAATAGAACCTGAAGTTGAAGTTAAATTTAGAGCGCCCGTGGTCATCGTCAGTCCACTTGAAGCGGTTAAGAGTCCGGCTGATGTCATGGTTCCAGTTCCTGTTGTAGAAATATTTCCTGCGGAATTAATATTAAACAAACCTGTCTGATTCCAATTTGTGGTCAGATTTCCAAGAGAAACGATATTTGAAACATACTGCAAACCACTACCGTAGGTGGTATTAGCACTCGACGATAACTGTACCCATTTGGAAAGTGATCCAGAGTAGGTATAAGAAATACCATAGTAAATTGAAGAAGGATTGTCGACTGAGCGGGAATCGCCATTGTATGGAGAAATGTATGTATATGTAAAAGCGCCAGGAGTGCCACCGGAAATATTTATTACTGAATTGTCTAAACCCGCAAAAGTTCCTGTCGCCAGGGTAGCCGAGGTAAGTGAAACTCCAAGATAGTCCCCTACAACCAATGTGGCCAACTTAACCCAAGCACCATTCTGATACTGAACCAAGTCTCCCGGTAAAAAGGCCGCCCAAATTCCGGTATTCCCGCCCGTGTTAATGATATAAGAATCTCCTTCTACTGTACTAATAATGGGTGTTGAGGATTCTGTTATCGTGTTTACGGCCTGAAGTGATGATTTCCAATTTAACCCTAAAGCATTGTTGTCAACATAAGTTTTAACTGCGTTCTGCGAAGGGTAAAGTGTATTCGATGTCCCAAGAGCTGTGTTTGTAGATTTGTTTGCTACATTTTCCGGAGTAAAACCCAGTGCGTCCTGTTTCCCAAAAAACAAATTCCAGTCCGATGCTGACAAAAATCCGTTTTGGGAAACATTTGCAAGTTGTGAAGAATAATCAAGAGTCCCTGTTACCGTAATCGTTGAACCCAACACACTTACTGAGTTTATTCCTCCTCCTGATATAGCCAAACCACCAGTCAAGGTATTTAGTGATGTCACTCCAGAACTACTTGATATCAAACTACAAACCCATGCAGTACCATTCCACTCCAATACTTCTCCGGTAGAACATGACGTTGATAGCGAAAGTCCTGCAGTATCAGTTAATCCACCATTTGCCGACAAAATTACTGACCCTGCCGGACCTGTTGCACCGGTTGCTCCTGTTGTTCCCGTATCTCCTGTGTCCCCCTTGTCTCCCTTGTCGCCTTTCTCACCACCCGAAGGTCCTTGAGGTCCCGTAAGTCCCTGGGGCCCCGTTGCTCCTGTAAGACCACGTGGTCCAGCCGGCCCAACCAGACCAACATCACCAGTATTTGGCAGTCCAGGAGCAACTGTGGCTCCCGTATTTGGAAATCCTATCAGTGATTCAGGTGCTATTGTTGGTTTTTGGCCAAACGCCAAGTACAAGCCTGATGCAGACATCAAGATTACGCTACTGAATATCAATACCTTCTTAAACATCAATATATTATTTGTAAGATATATCACAAATAACTATATTCACTCTAAGCTAATTTTGATTGTCTGTCAAATCAGATTTACATCCATGAACTTGGGCGTGATATATTGACTATGTGGCCTCAGAAAACGATATAAAAAATACCACCACTACCACCGTTGCACCGGCAGAAAGCTCAGCCGTAGATGACGCCGTCAAAAAATACCTCCCCTATCTTCAAGAAATCCAGAAAAAACTTATTACTTTACTCATTGTAATACTCGCTTCAGGCGTCCTAGGCTTCTTTTATTACCAAAAAATCCTGACTTTTGTTCTCGGTATCTTTAATCTTCAGGGTGTAACCATTGTTATGTCATCTCCATATCAGTTCATTGACCTTGCCATTAATACAGGCATTGCAACAGGCACTATCATTGCTTTTCCCCTCATCATTTATTACATCCTAGGTTTTCTTAAACCTGCCCTTGCCCCAAAAGAGTTCAAACTCATAAGTCGCCTTGTTCCTTTAGCCCTTCTTTTATTTGTTGTTGGGTTTGGCTTTGGGGCTTGGGTCATGCAGTTTGTTATCGACATCTACTCCAAAACTGCTATTGATTTCAATGTTTCAAATCTTTGGGATATCAGTCGTTTCTTCTCTCAAACAATTATCATGGGTCTCTGCCTAGCTCTTATGTTCGAACTTCCAATCATTATCACCTTACTCATCAAACTCAATCTAATTAAGAAAGACACCATCGCCAAGAATCGTCGCTTTGTATACGCAGGAATCATTGTTGTTGCCGCTCTGCTACCCCCAAACGATGTCATATCCCTATCTATACTCACAATCGTGCCTTTATTTCTTTTCGAACTTGCATTACTATTAAATAAAGCTATCATATAAATAAACTATGCTAAGTAACATTGGTGCCGGTGAAATTATAGTCGTCTTACTTGTCCTCCTCTTCCTCTTTGGTGGCAAAAAATTACCTGAGCTTGCACGAGGTCTAGGTGAATCAGGCAAAGAGCTCAAAAAACCCAAAAAGGAAATTGAAAAAGCCCTAACAGATATTAATACAGACTCAGATCTTGAAGATACGCCCTCCAAAGAGGGAAAAACGAAAGGGGGTGAACCCCGTTAATGCCAAATATTGGACTAACTGAAATCATAGTTATCGCCGTCATCATTCTCGCCCTCTTCGGTGCAAAAAAGCTACCCGAACTTGTTCGTGGTATAGCAAAAGCTATCAAAGAATTTCGCAGTGCATCAAAAGATGACAAGTAATTTGTCTGTCGTTATTAATTAATAAAGAAAAAAAGAACATGTTTCAAAACATTGGTTGGCCAGAAATTCTGATCATCGTTGTTGTGCTTCTAGTTCTTTTTGGAGGCAAGTTCCTACCCAAATTCGGCAAGAATGTCGGTGAGTCCGGAAAAGAGTTAAAAGAAGCCGCCAAAGAGCTCAAAGAAGTCATCAAAGAAAAATAAGTAAGATTAGATTATTTCCAAACTCCTCCGCCTTAGGCGGAGGTTTTTGTTTTATGTCACAATCGTATCCTCTGTCCTAATAGCCGTCACTGGAAGTCCAGTGTTCTTCAGCTCTCCCGTCACTGTAAACGGCACAATCCCCTTATGACGTACACGCGTGACAACATAATGATTGACGTTATAGCTCACATTCACAGACACAGAATCTGCCAAGGCAGGGCAAGTGGTATCAATATATGGCACATAAACGCTGTCGTATTCGTTGTACGTGGCGATCAAGGCTTCTGATAATGTAAACGTTGAACCAGTCCAGCTAGAATATGCATAAGTTGTTTCACCAAGAATCTTACCCGTACTATCACGATCCACCACACGTATTTTCCCTGATGCCGGCGTATCAGACTCAATCGTCGTACCAACCACAAAAGTGGTATCAGTAATTTGATTGGCAGAAGCGTCTGAGTAATACATTGTCTTGTCTAATACTTCTGTGTTTCCAACTGTGCGGAACACGGCCACTTTGTCTCCTTCCACCAAACCCGATACTGTTATAGCTACTGATGCAGGAGGCTGTTGTGTATCTCCCAACGAATCAATCAGCTGATAATTATTAGCGTCAGCCGAAGCCACATGGTCAAGCCACACTCCACGTGCTCCAAAGAAAGTGCCGCCCGCATATGATCCAAAAGGAGCCTGTTTTTGTGGAGTAATGGTGGTCACGGTGCCATTGACATTGGCCGTTGCCCCATTGGTTGCACCCAACAAGCTCATGGTATTGGTAAATGTTCCATGTACATTTCGCAAGACCATCGTTCCCGTGGATCCGCTATCCAATAGTGATACCAAATATCCCCTCGCTCCTCCAGTGCCCGTAATCAGCTCCCCTTCAACGAACGCCCCTACGTCCTCATTATTGTAATTAAAGCGTACGTCACCACAACCCGTATAATACTCACCCGCTACCCCATTTAATGGTGTTGTTGAGCCACTTCTTGTCACATACTTCAGGTATTCATAAATCTCCAAAAGCGTGCGATAGTTACAATTGATTACCACATCATATGGCTTACCCCCTGCTCCCATATCTTTACTGGCATAACCAAAATCAAAGTTTTCATCAGGAATATATGTCGCCAAAGCCGCCACAGTAGCCTCATTAGCCGCTGGATTATTTCCATCAATAAAAGCCGCTAAAGGCACAGGATTACGTCCCGAGCTGGCGTCAATTACAAAATGGTCATACAGTGAGCCATACATTCGAGCCAACACGGTCAGGTTTCCGCTATCGTTTTCTACTCCAGACTCTTGAACTTTAACCAAGATATCAATATGAACGTTACCGCTTGTCGCCCACCATCTTGTTAGTTGGACATCATTTTGATAAACATCCAGTACTGTCCCTGCAACGAGTGATCCAAGGGTAAAGATATTCGACCAAACCGTTTCTCCGGTGATAGCGGTACTGATTGTCCCCGCCCCAGTTCCTCCGGTCACAATTGTCACCGCTTCTGCCGTAAATGTTCCCAAGATCTTTCTGACATACCATTTGTATGGCGCGGTTGTCGTGAAATCCACCAACATTCCTGTGTGAGTTGCTAAAGTATTCTGAACTGTCTTACCAATATCCCCATCTGCAGGATTTGTTGGCGTCCCACTCATATTCAAAACATAAATTAGCTCGTCCCAACCATCAGTAGAAATTGATCCTCCGGATAAAAACTCAGTTGATGCATTATCTAAGTACCATCCGTCAATCAATTTGTACTCCACAGGTGTCGAAGCCGAGATTGGCACCTCGTCGTCTAGGTATCCTGCATTATCAAAATAGTCCAAGAGCCATGAATATAGCTGATTTACCGAGTATACCGTCGTTCCAGAAGTATGTTTTATTATTTTTTTATCTTCATAAACCGTCCAGTTACTCCCGATAGCACCATAGTCTCCTGAAATCACCGAGTCGACTACTTGGGCAATAAACACGTTTGCACCGGCGGATGTTACTGTTGAACCTGTTTCATACGGCAAGTATCGAATGGGAGCTGATGACTTACGTACATTTACCGAAATATTAAACTCCGACTCAAAAACCACGCTCACCGGATAATCAATCGTCGTTTCATTTTCCTCTGGCACTCCTTCTGCAGTCCCTGTAGCAATCTGAACATTATTTTCATCAAAAATATAATAAACCGAGTCCGGCACAATATTAGTAAGAGTCACTGTCACAATGGCCGCATCATACATTTTCGTTTGATCCACGTTGGTCGCGATATCAAGGGCATTGATATACGAAGTGTAAGATGGTCCGAGAGCAAATCCATTAGTTGCCACATTCAATGCCAGCGTCGCTTTGTTATCGGCTGTTCTTATATTTTCACCAGCCACCCAAGAGCCGTCTACTGCTGAAAAAGTTAGTGTTCCTGTAGTCACTGAGTCGTAATAAACCTCGTCGACCGTTGCCGTTGCAAAAGATAGCGCACCCAAGATTTGGTCGCCGTGAGCAAAGTTGACATTAAAAGTGTGAACACCGGAGCCTGTTGCCGAAGTTAGGGCAATTCCCGCACCACCGACAGTGAGTGACAGTTGGAATGTTGTTGTTGAGACCACAATTAAGTAATAAAATGTTTCGTTTGTGAGTCCCCCAAAAGGATTTCCTGTGGTGGTGTAGAGTACTCGCTGCCCTGTTGCCCAAGTGGTTGTATTAGTAGTAATTACGCCTGGGGAAGCTGCTGTGTGGGCAGTATATGTACCTGTCGGCTGAGTCGAAAACATCATAAAGGGCATTGGTGTTAGTTTTATGGCAAAATCAAAACCATTAACTGCGTCCAGTATCCCCTCTCCCACTAAATTTGTTGTATTCAATCTCTTCCAAGTGGCGTAGTTATTTACCTTGTACTCTATCTTTAGTCCATCAAGAGTATTGGTATTATTTGCTCTGGTTCCAAAGTTGGCACCCACTACTCTTGGGGTCAGATTTCTAAAACCAATCACTCCTTTTATTTTCCATGGCCAAGTAATAGTGACCGTATCACTTACCGTAGGCATATACAAATAACCCGTGTTACTAAATCTGGGAGTTCCGGTATAAGTGTACGGCTTTACTCCTTGGGTGTCTTCAAAGACCATCGCCAAAGCACCATAGTTGTTATAAACATACACTCTCACGTCATCAATCGTGCCATCAAAAGTAGTGGTTGGGGTAAAGGTCAAGTTACCAGTCGTCGTCGCAGTAATTCTTTCCGTAAACGTACCGCTAGTAGATCGAGCAGTTCCATCTACTCCACCGATACTCACTGTGATAGTTCCCGCAGATCGTCCGGAAATTTTGTAGGTTATATCATACACTTTGGTTGCAGTCACACTAAGTGCCGGATTTGGTACTACTGTAGCTGTTCCCCCCGAAGCAGTATGAGTTACTTTTGCGCTAGCATAAGTCCAGCCAGACCCCAAAGTCCAGTTTAGAGGCAGTCCACTGGCATTATGAGTAAAGTCCCCATTATCCACCAGATTATCCGAGTTACCATAATAAACCTCGTTAAACATCGATCCATAGCACTGATTTTTGGCCAGATTTCGATCATCAATTGCACTTGTCCCCAAAGTATAGGTAGTACCGGCTGCAATTGGCCAAGCATTGGCCCCAGCAATTCCTTTGAACTTGCTAGCAAGAGTCTGATCGTTAAAACCTAAGTCATAATTTTTGGCAAAAATATTTTGTAGTCTATTTCCGGTAACAGAGTTGGCTGCCGTACTATGCCACAAACAAGGAATTGCCAAGTAATTGCCCATGCGACCAAAATTGATATTATGAAATACATTATTTTGGGCGGGAGTAACCAGATGTAAGCCCGGAATAGCCGTCAGATTACAGTAAGTGTAATCGACATCGGCATTGACAAAAACATTGTTTGAACTAGAAGTAGAAATATAAAAAACTCCTGCACCGGTACCGGTAAGACCTCCTCCGGGAAGTTTGACGATATCACTAAAATTATTATAGTTTG
>Ga0066602_10002542_pt1 | contig 10723 bp, 10 predicted proteins | sample Higcelweek5metaG_FD_59481 | JGI IMG/M metagenome (GOLD analysis project Ga0066602, IMG submission 59481) | Freshwater pond sediment microbial communities from the University of Edinburgh, under environmental carbon perturbations - High... | ecosystem: Environmental > Aquatic > Freshwater > Pond...
CGGCGGCCTGTTTCATGGCGCCCCGATGAACGTATATGACCTTTCAAAAAGAATGGCTTTCAAAAAGAGAAAAACATTTCTATGATTGTTATATCAATTCAGATTCAGAACAAGACGGGGATCCGTTGTCATCACGCATGCATGATCATCGGTGAAGTCGAAGCTTTTCCGGGAAATCGGTTCCTGCTGGAATTTCCGCAGGGGACGTCCTCTTTGAATAGTATTCTGGATCTGCTCGGACTGGGTCTCAAGTTCAAGGATGAAGCCATCCTCAAAGTCTCAGGGCCGGACGAACGGAGAGCCGGAAAAATAATCGCAAAAATGCTTCAAGACCAATATGATTGCTATTGACCGTGACATCTGCAATGCTTTTTATAGGGAAAGCATTGGTTTCGCACATGACGAATCCTGAACATTATTCATTCGGCTGAAATTGAAAAAAAGGAGAATTGAACCATGGAAAAACAATCCCTTTCCCCGGAACTGCTGAGGAAGATGGACGCCTATTGGCGAGCCGCAAACTATCTTTCGGTCGGGCAACTCTATCTCTGCGACAATCCTTTGCTGCGGGAGCCGCTGAAATTAACTCACGTCAAATCCCTGCTGCTCGGACATTGGGGCACGACTCCGGGGCAGAACTTCATTTATGTGCATCTGAACCGGGTCATCAAAAAATACGACCTGAATATGTTCTATATTTCCGGCCCTGGCCACGGCGGTCCGGCCATCGTGGGGAATGTTTACCTCGAAGGTACCTGGAGCGAGGTTTATCCGAACGTTTCCCAAGATGAAGCCGGTTTGAAAAAACTTTTCAAGCAGTTCTCTTTCCCCGGCGGGATATCCAGCCATGTCGCACCGACGACACCCGGCTCGATTCACGAGGGAGGGGAACTTGGCTATTCGCTCAGCCACGCTTTCGGCGCCGTTTTCGATAATCCCGACCTTATCGTAGCATGCGTTGTGGGAGACGGCGAAGCGGAAACCGGGCCTCTGTCGACTGCGTGGCACTCGAACAAATTCCTTAATCCAGTCACCGACGGGGCCGTGCTGCCCATACTGCACCTCAACGGCTACAAGATAGCAAACCCGACAATCCTTGCCCGAATAGAGCGCGAAGAACTGGAACAATTCCTGCGGGGTTGCGGCTGGACACCCTGCTTCGTGGAAGGGGACGACCCGGAAAAAATGCACGCGCTTATGGCCGATGTTCTGGACGAGGCCATAGAGAGAATCCGGGAGATACAGAGCGATGCGAGGGATAAGAAAGACACGACCCGCAAACGCTGGCCGATGATAGTCTTCAACTCCCCCAAGGGCTGGACCGGACCGAAGATCGTTGACGGTCTGCAAATCGAGGGAACATTCAGGGCGCACCAAATTCCGTTACAGGTGGACGCCTCCAATCCCGGACATCTGAAGATTCTTGAGAATTGGATGAAAAGTTATAAGCCGGAGGAACTCTTTGATAAAGAAGGACGGCTGATGCCGGAACTGGCCGGGCTTGCGCCGAAAGGCGCACGAAGAATGGGCGCCAATCCTCATGCCAACGGCGGGCTGCTTCTGCGCGAGCTTGCCATGCCGGATTTCAGAAAATATGCTGTGAATGTGCCATTGCCGGGAGCCGTGGAGGCCTCCGACGCGCATACGCTTGGAGTGTTCCTGCGCGACATTGTCAATCTCAACCGTGAGCAGCGGAATTTCCGGATCTTCGGTCCCGACGAAACGCTTTCCAACCGGTTGAATTGTGTGTTTGAGGCCACCAACCGGCAGTGGGAAGCTCGGACGAAAGAGAATGATGAATTCCTTGCGGCCGATGGCCGCGTGATGGAGATGCTGAGCGAGCATCAGTGTGAAGGTTGGCTGGAAGGATATCTCCTTACCGGACGGCACGGCTTGTTCAACTGCTACGAAGCCTTCATCCACATCGTCGATTCGATGTTCAACCAGCACGCCAAGTGGCTCAAAGTATCCGCCGAACTGCCGTGGAGAGCCAGCATAGCATCGCTGAATTATCTGCTGGTTTCCCACATTTGGCAGCAGGCTCATAACGGGTTTACACATCAGGACCCGGGCTTCATCGATCACGTGGTCAACAAAAAAGCCTCCATCGTGCGGGTTTACCTTCCCCCGGATGCCAATTGCCTGTTGTCGGTGTGGGATCATTGCCTGAGGAGCAGAGATTATGTCAATGTGGTGATCGCAGGCAAATACCTCGCCCCGCAATGGCTGAACATGGACGCCGCGGTTGAACATTGCACGAAAGGCATCGGCGTATGGGAATGGGCCGGCAATGACAATGGCGGCGAGCCGGACATTGTGATGGCCTGCTGCGGCGATGTGCCGACGCTTGAAGCTTTGGCGGCCGTCTCCATCCTCCGACAGCATCTGCCGGATCTGAAAGTCCGCGTGGTCAACGTCGTGGACCTCATGAAACTCGAATCGAACACCCTGCATCCACATGGTTTGACCGAGCCGGAATTCGACGGATATTTCACCAGACACAAACCGGTGATATTCGCATTCCACGGCTATCCGGCCCTTGTTCACAGGCTCACATACCGCCGAAGCAATCATGAAAACATGCATGTTCACGGCTATAAGGAAGAGGGTACCATCACAACCTATTTTGACATGGCAGTCTTGAACGGCCTTGACCGGTTCCATTTAGTGCTTGACGCGATCAAGCGTTTGCCCCAGCTCGGTGACAAAGGTGCAAAACTGAAAAAACTGCTGGAAGACAAGCTTATGGAACACAGACATTACATTAACGAGAATGGCCTCGATTTGCCGGAAATACGCAACTGGAAATGGGAGAACATAAAATGAACACGCAAGCACTTATGGAGACAGCAAGAGCAATGGTCGCAGGCGGAAAAGGCCTGCTCGCCATGGATGAAAGCAACCCGACCTGCAACAGACGCTTTGCCGCACTGGGAATCCCTCAGACCGAAGAGACCCGGCGCGCCTACCGCGAAATGATCGTGACCACGCCCGGACTTGCGAAGTTCATCAACGGCGCAATTCTTTACGACGAGACAATCCGCCAACGCAGTAATGACGGCACGCCGCTCATACAACTCCTGATCGATGCCGGGATTATCCCCGGCATCAAAGTTGACATCGGCGCGAAGAATATGGCCGGCTATCCGGGAGAAAAGATCACCGAGGGATTGGACGGATTGCGCGAACGACTGAAAGAATACTCTCAAATGGGCGCGCGCTTCGCAAAGTGGCGCGCTGTAATTTCGATAGGACCCGAGCTTCCCAGCCGCGGCTGCATTGAGGCTAACGCCCAGGCATTGGCTCGCTATGCCGCCTTGTGCCAGGAAGCAGGCATCGTCCCCATCGTTGAACCGGAGGTTCTTATGGACGGTGAACATACCATGGAGCGGTGTTGCGAGGTAACGGAGAAAGTCCTGCGAACCGTTTTCAACCGGCTTTACATGCAGCGAGTGATGGTGGAAGGTATTATCCTGAAACCGAACATGGTGCTTCCGGGATTGACCTGCCCGAAGCAAGAAACGGTGGATGAGGTGGCCGACGCCACAATGAAGAGTCTTTTGCGAGCCGTTCCTGCCGCGGTTCCCGGAATTGCGTTTTTGTCGGGCGGACAATGTCCTAAATTGGCCTCGGCCCGTTTGAATGCCATGAATGCCAGATTCAAATCGCGAGCGCCCTGGGCGCTGGTGTTCTCTTTTTCCCGCGCCATCCAGCAGCCGGTTTTGGAAATTTGGAAAGGCGAAAAGAAGAATGTGAAGGCGGCCCAGCAAGCCCTGTATCATAGGGCCAGTTACAACTCGGCGGCATGTCGTGGAAAATATGAGTCCTCAATGGAAAGTGCATGAATGTGACAAAAAATAATATTACCTGCTAAGCTTGCGGCATGACGGGCTCTTGAAGCCAATGGTTCGAAAGTCCGCAATTTGCATCTTCGGAATCTCTTTGCCGATGATTCGGGACGCTTAAGAAGACGAAACAATGCAAAAGGAGACAAGATCATGAAAAACAATCCTCTGAAGCAATTAGGAACGCTTGGCCAGTCCATCTGGCTGGATGACATCCGGCGAGATATGATTACCGGCGGTGGTATCCGGCATCTGATTGAGGAGGATGGACTACGGGGGATAACCTCGAACCCATCCATCTTCGAGAAGGCAATTGCGGATAGCCACGATTATGACAAGGACATTCGCGCCATGGCGCTTAATGGAACGGGTGCCAAGGAAATCTATGAAGCACTCAGCCAAGGCGACGTGCGGAGCGCCGCCGATGAATTCCGGCCTCTCTACGACAGGACTGACGGCAAAGACGGGTATGTCAGCTTGGAGGTCAACCCTCATCTGGCACATGACACAAAAGGCACCCTTGAGGAAGCCCGCCTGTTGTGGGCCGCATTGAACCGGCCCAATGTCTTGATCAAGGTTCCGGCGACAGCCGATGGGCTGCCTGTCATCCGGCAACTCATCAGCGAAGGGATCAATGTCAACGTTACCTTGCTCTTTGGGCTGCCTCGTTACCGGCAGGTGGCGGAAGCGTATCTCAGTGGCCTCGAAGCGCGTGTTGCCCAAAGCAAGGACGTGAAGCATATCGCTTCGGTTGCCAGCTTTTTTTTGAGCCGGATTGATGCGCTGGTGGATCCGCTTCTGGAAAAACTCATTGCGCAAGGTGGCAAGAACGCAGCCCTCGCGAAAAGGGAGCATGGACAAGTTGCCATCGCCAGTGCGAAGATGGCCTATCAAATCTACAAAGAGATTTTCAGCAGTGCCCGGTTTGAGAAGCTGGCTGCGCGGGGGGCTCGTGCGCAACGGCTGCTCTGGGCTAGCACCAGCACCAAAAATCCGGACTACAGCGATGTGAAATATGTCGAGGCCATTATTGGAGCGGATACGGTAACCACGGTCCCTTTGGAAACCATGGACGCCTATCGTGACCACGGAAATCCGAAAGCCTGCCTCGAACAAGATGTCGAGGCGGCCCGCCGGGTGTTGGAGCGGCTGCCGGAACTGGGCATCAGCATCGATGAGGTGACACAGCAGCTTGTCGATGAAGGCATCGAGAAATTCAACAAACCGTTCGACAAGTTGATGGAGACCGTGGCGCAAAGATGTAATGACGGCAACTTGAAGGAGAAGTCATGAAAGCAAGTCCTTTTTCCGGAAAGCCGGCTGATCCATCGATGCTGGTAAATATACCCAGACTCGTCACGGCCTACTATACAGAGGTGCCGGCCCCTTCCATTTCTGCGCAACGGGTTGCTTTCGGCACCTCCGGACATCGGGGTTCCGCATTCGACGAGGCTTGGGAAACGCTACGCTAGAAGATCGACGACGGCTGCGATCTTCCGCTTATGTTTGGCGATTGGTTAGTTCTTAACGTGATTGAATCCCAAAACAGGAGAAATGAAAAATGACACAGAAGAAGACTTGGCTTACCATCGAATCATTGGCGGAGTTGGCATCAGTCCAACAACCGCCGTGTCTCTCGCTTTACCAGCCAACCCACCGGTATGGTTCCGAGAATCAACAGGACCTGATCCGGTTTCGCAATCTTGTAAAGGAGCTGGAGACATCGCTCCGGCAGAAGTATCCGGACGTAGACACACGGGTCCTTATGGAACCGTTTGAAGCTCTCGGCCACGATCATGACTTCTGGAACCATACGTTAGATGGATTGGCAGTGATGGGCGGACCGAGCCTATTTCGATTTTTCCGGCTTCAGCGGCCGGTTGCCGAGCTGGCCGTCGTAGCCGACCGCTTTCATACCAACCCCTTGCGACGCTTTCTGCAATCGGTCGGTCGCTATCAGGTCCTGGGATTGAGCCTCCAGAAAATCCAGCTTTTCGAGGGAAACCGCGACGCGCTTGACGAGATCGATCCGGCGCCGGACGTCCCACGGACGATCATCGATGCACTAGGCGCGGAGCTGACCGAACCTCACCAGACCGTTTCCTCCTACGGCGGCGTCGGCGGGGAAAGCAAGCCGATGCATCATAGCCAAGGAGGGAAAAAGGACGAGGAAGGCATCGACACTGAGCGGTTTTTCCGTGCTGTCGACCGCGCGGTGCTCGCGCACCATTCCCGGCCGTCGAACTTGCCATTGATCCTGGCGGCATTGCCGGAGCATCATCATATTTTCCACCGGGTCAGCCATAACCCTTTTCTGATGGCGGAGGGACTCCCTATCAATCCCGATGTCCTGCCCATCGACGAGCTTCGGGAACGCGCATGGCAAATCGTCGAGCCGCAGTATCAGGCGCGGCTGGCTGCACTGGCCGACGAGTTTGCGTTGGCGAAGTCCAATAAGCTTGGCAGTGACGATCTGGCGGAGGTGGCTCAGGCGGCCGCTGCCGGGCGAGTCGCCACGCTGCTGATCGAGGCCGATCGCCAGATTGCCGGCCGACTCGACGGGTCGACCGGTCGGGTCGAAGCTGCTGATCTGAGCCACCCGCAAGTCGATGACCTGCTCGACGATCTTTGTGAGCTGGTCGGGAAGATGGGCGGGCGGGTCATGGTCGTGCCTGCCGAGCAGGTGCCGGGGCGATCGGGACTGGCCGCCATCTATCGGTATTGAGCCGAATCACATTCACAAATAGCAAAACACCATGAAGATCCAAATAAACACAGGTCCCAGCATTGCAGTTTGGCACATGACACAAAAGGCACCATTGAGGAAGCCCGCCTGTTGTGGGCCGCGCTGAACCGGCCCAATCTCTTAATCAAGGTTCCGGCGACAGCCGATGGTACGACCGGCTTTTCATATGACTCTTCATGCCGACGAAACGTCTTCAGTGGAACAGTCGGTGCTTCCGGATGGCTGAATCGAGCTCACAATGCATCTCAAATTGAAGAGCATCGGCGGGCACCGCAACGTCATCGTACCGGAGGGGAACGGCATGACGTTCCGGCAGGATACCGTCATCCGCAACGCTCGGGAATGGACGGACATGCTGGTCACGGGGCAGGTGGCCGTTTGAGTGACCTTGCGAAGAAACTGGGCCTGGCCGCGCCCTACGTCACACGCATCCTTGGTCTGGCCAATCTTGCCCCTGACATTGTCGAAGCCGTCTGCAATGGAAGCGAGCCGGAGGGACTCTCCCTTGCGCGTCTCGTCAAGGGCTTCCCGGACGACTGTGAGGCGCAGAGAATGGTGATGAGGTTCCCTGATTTTTGATGTTTTTCATTCATAAAAATCGATATAATGATCAATTCCAACAGTCATTCTTGAAATCAGGATCATTTTGCGGTGGCATATTGCAAATTGCATTGTTATATGGTATACTATATTGCATTTTGCATTTGATTGATGTGCGGCGCTGTTGGAATACATGGTGGCATGATAATTGCTACACACAAATATGAGGAGCTTCCATATGAATATTCTGGTAATTGATGATGAGGCCAACATTCGCAAAACGGTCAGAATGTATCTGAAGTCGAGCGGACATGCCTGTACCGTTGCGGGCAGCCTGGAAGAAGCACTCCAATGCAGCAGAAAAGACCGATTCGATGTCGCTCTTCTGGATTTGCGGCTCGGCGCGGAGAATGGACTGGACCTGATTTCCTCGCTGCTTGGTGATAATCCGGAACTCAAGATCGTGGTGATGACCGCATATTCTTCTGTCGATACCGCTGTCAGTGCGATGAAGCTCGGTGCGTTCGATTATATTGGAAAACCGTTCAATCCGGCCCAGATCGATGTGATTCTTGCCAAGGCGGAGAAAATACGGAGTATGGAGAATCGGCTTTCCGCACTTGATTCCGATTTGAAAACGCTCCATCCTGAGGGGATTCTCGACTCCGCCAACCCCGCCATGCGGCGGATTCTCGAAATGGCGCATCAAGTGGCCGGCTCCGATGCGATTGTCCTTTTGCGCGGCGAAAGCGGAACAGGCAAAACCGTGCTGGCCAAGGCCATCCATCGCTGGAGCCGCCGGGCTGACGCTCCGTTCGGTGTGATTTCCTGTCCATCGCTTTCGCCGGAGCTTCTTGCCAGTGAACTTTTCGGCCATGTGAAAGGCGCCTTCACCGGAGCGGTGAAGGACAATCCCGGCCGGGTTGCCGCCTGCGATCACGGAACTCTGTTTCTCGATGAAATCGGCGACTTGCCGCAGTCGATCCAGCCGCAGTTGCTCCGATTCATTCAGGACAAGGAGTATGAGCCGGTCGGCGCAACCCGAACCCATCGGGCGGACGTGCGGATCATCGCCGCTACCAATGTGCCGCTGGAAGAGGCGGTGCGTGAAAAAAGGTTCCGGGAAGATCTTTTTTTCCGGCTGAATGTATTTCAGCTTGAGATTCCGCCGCTGCGGGAGCGGCCGGAGGACATTGGCCGGCTTGCCTCGGAAATGCTGGCGTTTTTCGCCAGGAACAACCATAAGCATATTGTCGGTTTTTCGGAGGCGGCCATACAGGCGCTTCATGCTTATTCATGGCCCGGCAATTTGCGGGAACTTCGCAATGCGGTGGAGCGCGGTGTGATTCTTGCCGTTGGCGATACCGTTGAATTGGTGCATCTGCCGGAAACATTGTACGCTTCCGGGCCATCCCGACCGACGGATGGCATGTGCACTTTGTCCGAGTTGGAAAAGCATCACATTGCCCGGATGATCTCTTCGACCGCGTCGCTGCAGGAGGCTGCGGAGAAGCTCGGCATCGACCAGACCACGTTGTGGCGTAAACGGAAGCAGTATGGGTTATAAATTGCAAAATACAGTGTACGGTATTGCTTTTTGCAATAATCAAAAAAGAGATTTGCTCCGGTTGAGCAGAAAATTGCGATTGGCATAATTCATGCTTTCAAAATAAAGCGGCGAAAGGATCAGTCTATGAACATCAGGCAAAAATTTTTGACCGGCTTCGGAGTCCTGCTGGCGGGAATCGGCATTTTCGGAGTCTTGATGCTTCGCCAGGTCGACAAGCTCGGACGCTCGGTGGATGTGATCCTGCGTGAAAATTATCAGAGCGTCATCATCTGTCAGAATGTCAACGAGGCATTGGAGCGAATTGACAGAGGTTTGCTGCTTTCCTTCTCCGGACAATCCGCCGAACCGAATCTTTTCGCTGTGCAAATCGATAAGATCAACCGGGAATGGCAGGCTGAATTGCGTAATATTACTCTGCCCACAGAGGGAGAACGTGCGGAAAAGGTGGCGAAATTGCTTTCGGAATATATTGCGCTGCTGCCTCGCGTCAATCATTCCGATGTGCCGTCGAAGGAGAAAATAGCGAGTTATCGTGAAAAGGTATTTCCGCTCTTTATGGAACTCAAAAAAGAGATCGGCGGAATTTTGACGCTGAACCAGCAGAATATGATCGATGCCAAAAATCTGGCTGGTGCGGAAGCGGATCAGCTTCATCGACAGGGAATGATGCTTCTGCTTGGTTGCGTTGTTTTCGTCATAGCCTTCTTAATGCTGCTGACCCGATGGGTGCAAAAACCGTTGCAAAAGCTGATTTCCATGACCGATGAGATCGCCAACGGAAATCTGTCACTGACACTCGATTCAAAATCCAATGATGAGATCGGGCAATTGTCGCGCTCGTTCAACGCCATGGCGATCGCGCTGCGAAATGCGCAGCGCCAATTGATCGGACGGCTTTATCGTTCCGAACGCATGAATAAGGACGTGTTCAGTGAATTGCCGACGCCCATCGCGGTGTTTGATGTCGGCAGCGAACGGGTTGAGCTGGCGACGCAGAGCGCCCGCCAGTATTTCGGATTGGAAGAAGGCAGAAAACTGGATGAATTTTCCTGCGAGTGGCTGCCCGAGATTTTCAAACGTGTCCGGCAGAATGGGGGCATCAGCATCTCAAGCAAAAACGACGGCATCATTCAGCATTTTATCGACGGGAAGGAATTTTTCTTTCAGCCGATGGCCGTGCCGCTTCCTGCCGGCGTTCCGCTGGAACAGCTCACTGGAGTGGTGATCATTCTCAAGGACGTCACCATGGCCCATGAGCAGCAGGAGTTGAAACGCAGCGTGATTTCCACCGTCTCCCATCAGTTGAAAACGCCGCTCACCAGTTTGCAGATGTCGATCTATCTGCTGCTGGAAGAACGGTGCGGCACCTTGACGCCCGAACAGCTCGACCTGGTCATGGCCATGCGCGATGACAGTCAGCGGCTGACCGACATCATCGGCGATCTGCTGGATTTGAACAAAGCTTCAAAATCCGGTGCGCTTGTTACCGAACCGCATGCGCCGAATGAACTTTTGTTGATGGCGCGAGACCGTTTTCAGGCCGAATGTCAGGAGCACTCGATTACGCTGGAAACGGAGTGCGATCCATTGGCCCCGGCGGTTCCGGTGGCGTTGAACCGGATCAATTATGCTTTTGACAATCTGATCGGCAACGCGATCCGCTTCACGAAGCCCGGCGGCAAGATCCGTCTGACGGCCAAAGCGGTCAAGAACGCAGTCGAGTTTGCGGTCGCCGATACGGGGTGCGGCATGAGCGAGGAAGTGCTGAAGCATTTGTTTGAACCGTTTTACCGCGGTCCGGGGCAGGACACCGCCAGCGGCGTCGGTCTCGGACTGTCCATTGTCAAGGAAATCATCACCGCTCATGGCGGAAGCATCAAAGTGGAGAGCAGGGAGGATTCCGGTACCGTTTTCTCTTTTACTCTGCCGGTTGTGCAAGGAGGAGAAAAAGCATGTTGATCATCGCGTCGGGGGCGGCATTGTTCTGCCTGGGATATTTATGTTACGTTATTTACAAACCGG
>Ga0066602_10002557_pt1 | contig 10674 bp, 8 predicted proteins | sample Higcelweek5metaG_FD_59481 | JGI IMG/M metagenome (GOLD analysis project Ga0066602, IMG submission 59481) | Freshwater pond sediment microbial communities from the University of Edinburgh, under environmental carbon perturbations - High... | ecosystem: Environmental > Aquatic > Freshwater > Pond...
AAAAAGTATCGAGGCGGGTCAGACAGTTGCAGCAAGTCTGAGTGCACCTACACTTTTTATCATTGCAGAAGATCTGCAGAAGATGGAAATTCTCGCTGATGTTGATGAAAGCGACATAGGAAAAATCAGAAACGGTCAGGAAGTCTCATTCAATGTCCCTGCATATCCTGATAAAACTTTCAGCGGTTCTGTCAGTCAGGTAAGGCTTCAGCCGACTACATCACAGAGTGTAGTAACATATACAGTTGTCATAAAGGCAGATAATACAGATGGATCACTACTCCCGGGAATGACTGCAAATGTCGAATTCATTTCAGAAAAAGCCGAAAACGTTTTAATTGTTCCGTCAACTGCACTCAAATTCAGACCATCAGATCAGGAAATGACAAAGTACAGGCCAAAACGGGATTCTGCTATCAAAAGTGAACGAACAGGGCATCAAAACAGAGGTGAAGGATTCAGGCCTGAACATAATGGCACCATGCCGCCTACAGGTAAAGAGAGCGACTCAGGGCAGAAAGCAGACAGTTCACTTGACAACAAGGGCAACTCTGAAAGCCGTGGTGTAGTCTGGGTATTGACAGACAACAATCAGCTCAGGCCTGAATTTGTGCGGCTTGGAATCTCCGACGGTTCCAATATTGAGATCCGCGGTCGAAACTGTACAGCAGGCATGAAGGTTATAACAGGAACAGTTGTAAAAAAGAAGGCTGCAAAGGAGTCAAAATCGCTTTTCGGTCCGCAGAAGTCAAATCAATCAAAAACATCGGATACCGGGAAAAAAAGCAGCGGCAGCAGTATGCCCCCACCACCGGGAGGTTTTTGATGAGCAATCTCATATCAATTGAAAAAATAACCAAGGTGTACCAGATGGGTGATGTCTCTGTCAATGCGCTGCGCGGTGTTGACCTGACTATTGACCAGGGAGAATTTGTTGCTGTAATGGGAATGTCAGGTTCCGGAAAATCAACACTTATGAATATCATCGGGTGCCTTGATGTACCTACAAGCGGGAGTTATTCGTTCTTATCAAAAAAAATCGAATCATTTTCAACGCGACAGATGGCAGATATACGCAATGCACATATAGGTTTTGTATTTCAGAACTTCAGTTTACTCGCAAGAACAACAGCTCTTGAAAATGTCGAGCTTCCGATTCATTATCATCATGAGAAATCGAAACTCAACTCTGCAGATCTCGCGAAAGCTGCGCTTGAACATGTCGGACTCGGAGACCGCCTTCATCATCTGCCGAATCAGCTGTCCGGCGGGCAGCAGCAGCGGGTTGCGATTGCCCGTGCAATTGTCAACGATCCTCCTCTGATTTTAGCTGATGAACCGACAGGAGCACTTGACACAAAAACATCCGATGAAGTCATGGCAATATTTACAGAACTGAACAATTTCGGAAAAACAGTCATACTTGTAACACATGAGCTTGAAATTGCACATTTTGCAAAGCGTCTCATAACCATGCGTGACGGCCACATTATAAGTGATGAGAAGATCAACAGTCCATCTTTACAGAAGGTGTAGTACCATGCAATTATCCCGTTTACTGAAATCATCTTTCAAAACCATTTTACGCAACCGTGTAAGATCATTTCTCACAATGCTTGGAATAATCATAGGTGTCGCATCAGTAATAATAATGGTATCCATAGGTAAAGGTGCTCAGGTGGAGATTAAAGAGCAGATCCAGTCAATGGGCACAAACATCATCATGGTCATGCCCGGCTCTTCAAGTTCACGCGGCTTTTCCCTTGGTCCCGGAAGTAAACAGACTCTGACGCTTAAAGATGCGGAAAAAATCAAATCTTCTGTTGAGTCTGTCGCGGCGGTCTCTCCTCTGGCAAGAACATCAGGTCAGGTTATCGGTGGAAGCGGCAACTGGTCGACAACTGTTTATGGAGTCGATCCTGATTATCTTACAATCAGGGAATGGGAAATTGAAAGCGGTGATATGTTTACAGGCAGGGATATGTCAACAAGTGCGAAAGTTGCTGTAATCGGCCAGACCATTGCCGAGGAACTGTTTGCAGACGATAATCCGGTGGGTCAGCAGATACGCATTGGTAAAGTGCCTCTGAAAATTGTCGGCGTCCTTAAGGAAAAAGGCGAAAATGCCATGGGACAGGATCAGGATGATATAATTCTGGCTCCGATAAAAACAGTTATTAACAGAATGAGCAGAACCCGTCATATAAATCAGATCATGATAAGTGCAAATACCATGGAAATCATTCCACAGGCAAGTGAGGAGATAAAATCGCTGCTTCGTGAATCACATAAAATAAAAGGTGATGCTGAGGATGATTTCCAGATCCGTACTCAATCTGAGATGATGACACGGGCAACTCAGACTGCCCAGACCATGACTCTTCTTCTCAGTGCCATAGCCAGTGTTTCTCTTTTAGTCGGAGGAATCGGCATCATGAATATCATGCTTGTTTCTGTTACGGAGAGAACCCGTGAAATCGGTATAAGAATGGCAATCGGCGCGCGTGAATCCGACATACTTCTGCAGTTTCTTATTGAGTCGGTTGTTCTGAGCAGTCTGGGGGGTATTATCGGTATAATTTTCGCGCTTGCGGCGATATGGGGTGTTACTGACATGCTCGGCTTTAAAACAGCAATTGACATTACTACAATAGGCCTCTCGTTTCTGTTCTCAGGTGCAGTAGGTATATTTTTCGGTTTTTATCCAGCCCGTAAAGCGGCAAGGATGAATCCGATTGAAGCTTTACGATATGAGTAAAACTATTCTTTTTATCTATTCGAAGTGATTTTTTTGAAATGTTTCCATTGAAAAACCATCTTCACTTATTCTGAAGGCTATAATAAATGGAAATGTATTGAATTTCAACACTGCAGAGTGTATACTTTAAAGTGTACACTGGAGGCCAGGAATGAAAATTACTACTAAAGAACTCAGGATTCAACCTGGGAAAATTCTTGAACAGGTTGCAAACGGTCAGGATATTATAGTTACTTTCAGGGGAAAATCGCTTGCAAAAATTGTTTCTCTGAAAACACCGGCAGCAAAATCAGATGATGAAAAAATATCTATATTTGGACTTTGGAAAAATCATGAAGATAGTAACTCTGTAGAGAATTATGTTCGTAATCTTCGAAGAGGACGTACATTTTGATTATTGATACTGATATTCTTGTCTGGTATTTACGAGGTAACGAACAAGCAAGGAACATTGTTGAAATAAATGTTCCTTTTTCTGTTTCCGTCATTACCTACATGGAATTAATTCAGGGAATGAGAAATAAGGATGAATTCCGAATGTTTCAAAAACAGATTCAACGCTGGAATAATAGAATAATTCAGATTGATACAGAAATATCTGCACGCGCAATGTTCTATGTACAGGAATATGCATTGAATCATTCAATGATGCTTTCAGATGCATTAATTGCGGCCACAGCCGTTCAAAACAGCGAAACTTTACTAACTGCTAATGACAAACACTACAGGTTCGTTCCAAATATCGAACTCACAAAGTTTACTGTAAAGTAATCTTGACACACAAAAAACCAGCTCATTCAATTATCCAAAAAAACTGTTGAAATTCTGCCGCCAAAAGCTATACTTATAGTTTATTGATAAATATCAACATTAACCATCGATTGACTTCTACTAATTTATCTTTTTAAGAATTAAAAAAGCATTACCAGTCATTTTTCATTTTTGAAGGAGGTTCTATGAAGTTACGTAATTTAATTGCACTTGCAGCATTGCCGATTTTTCTTATTTCATGCGGCCCGGATTTTTTCATGCTTGAAGGGGATACAAAGCCGGAGATTAAAGCTGACACTGACAAAGCAACACTTGTCATTCTGCGCTCATCATCTTATGGAGCCGGCATTATTATTGACGACTATATAGATAACAAGTTTATCGGTCAGACACAGAAGAAATGTTTTTTTGTTACAAAAGTTGATCCGGGATCTCGCTATCTTGTCGGCTCAACTGAGAGTACACCTGTTGCTAAGCTCAATCTGGAAGCTGGAAAAATCTATTATGTTCATCAGCAGATAGTTCCCGGCGTATGGTCACCACGTTCAATTTTCACTCCATCAACTGTGGAATTTTTTACTGAGCAGCTTCCTGAGCTTGAGTATTACTCACTTATGAGCGATAAAGAACTGCCGACAATGGAAGAGGAAGAGTACAAAGAGGCTTGTGCCGAATTCGACAAGGATGTACAGGAAGACCCCTCAAAAAACAAAGAATTTCTCGAAATGAAGGGTTATTGATTTAATATTGCCTTTTGAGACTGTACTTCCAGCAAGTACAGTCTCAACTGTCTCTAAGCATCAGTATTTTTGAGCTCCGCCTGTTTTTCTTCAAGCTCAACCATCCATTCAAGCAGCATTTCCTCTGCAGTTTCTATTTCAGTTGTCGTTTTGTGAAGCAGCGCGTGATTCAGTGCATTGGCAGGCTCATTAAGTACTGCTGTAAATTTCTCTATATTTGCTTCGCCTGCTGCGATATCACGCTCAAGCTTGTCAATTATGCGGGTCAGTTTTTTGCGCAGCTCCCGATCTTTAATCCGCTGCCCTTTCCCCGCTTGCTGATCAGAAGCGGTTTGCGAAACAGATGATTCCTTTTTGTCGGAATCATTCTCTCCTGCAAACAATGTTTCGACATAGACACGGTAATCAGCCAGAGTACCCGGAAAATCCCGTACGCATCCCGGCCTGACAGAAATTATGCGGTTTGCGACCTGAGAGATAAAATATTCATCATGCGAGACAAAGAGAATCGTGCCGCTGAATGACGCCATTGCCTCACTGAGCATTTCAATTGACTTTATATCTAGATGGTTTGTTGGCTCGTCAAGAAGAAGCACATTCCCGGGATTTGACAAAATCGACGCAAGAACAAGACGGGCTTTTTCTCCTCCGGAAAGTACTTTCACTCTTTTCTCGACTGTATCGCCGCTGAACAGAAATGCCCCGAGAATATTGCGGACAAATGTCTTTTCCGTGTTTACAGACTGATCACGGACAGTATCATAAACTGTTGCCTCGGGATTGAGCTGCTCAAGCTGATGCTGCCCGAAATAGCGTATCGTGGCATTATGTCCGATTACCACCTGTCCACTAACTGGGTTCAAAAGCTGAGCGGCAAGTTTAAGCATTGTGGATTTTCCGGCGCCATTGGGCCCGACAATTGCCACTTTGTCTCCACGATTGATAAGAAGAGACAATTTCGAGAACACTGTCTTATCGCCGTATCCGGCAGTAATATCAGTAAAGTTCAGCGGAGTTGCGCCCGAAGGTTTGGGGTCAGGAAACGAGAAATCGATCGACTTTTCCTTTTCAGCAATCATAGGCAGTTCATCTTTTAACTTTTCGAGCAGTTTCATCCGCGACTGGGCCTGAGTCGCTTTTGTCGCTTTTGCCTTGAAACGCTCGACAAATCGTTCATTCTGAGCGATTTTTGTCTCAAGATTGCGAGTCCTGCTCAGTGCCGCATCTTCAGCCTCGCGCTTTGCATTGACATAATAGTCATAATTGCCTTTGTAAAGAGTAATCATGCTGTTGCTTATTTCAGCGGTATAGTTTGTAATTCTATTGAGAAAATCACGGTCATGGCTCACAATAAGCATTCCGCCCTTATGACGGTTGAGAAATTTTTCGAGCCACACAAGGGAATCCATATCCAGATGATTTGTCGGTTCGTCAAGAAGAAGAAAGTCAGGTGCTGTAAGAAGCAGTCTTCCAAGCACAGTTCTCATTCTGTAACCACCGCTTAAATACTGCACAGGCTGTGCCCAGTTTTCCTCAGGAACACCAAGCCCGTTAAGAATCATCTTCGCACGCGCCTCAAGAGAATATCCGTCATGAAATTCCATCGCTGAATACAATTTTTCGATTTTTTTAAGCGCATTATCCACACCGGATTCATTCATCGAACTTGAAATCGACTCAATATGCTGCTCAAAATTCATTATGTGTGAAAAAGGTTCCAGCACAATCTCAAGAGGAGTCATGTTATCCATGACTTCCACTTCCTGCGGAAGATAGCCAATTGAAAGATCAGAGGGTTTCTGAATTTTTCCGCTGTCGGGTGATTCATCACCCCCGAGCATTTTTAAAAGCGTTGTTTTTCCTGATCCATTCACACCAACCAATCCGGTTCGCTGATCTGTATGAAATGAAACAGAAACTTTTTCCATTAAAACTGTGCTGCCATACTGCTTGGAAATTGAATCAATAGTAATCATAATCTAAAAGTTGTTTTCATTGAATAATCGGAACAATTGCACCATCCTGAAAATTAACCCTGGCTTTAGGATTGTAATTATCAGGACATATTTAAAACTCATTAAAAATAATCACTGCTGCTTATTTACGAGAAAATGCTCTTTAACAGCGTTAATGGCCTGATCTTTTGTTGTCACCTTCTCTTCAAGTTGAAGATCATAGACATATTCAAGTATCTCTCCAAATAGCGGGCCCGGAATAAATCCAAGTTCTATAAGATCGCGTCCGCCGATAAGCGGCGGCGGTTTTATCACCTCACTTGCCATGAGGCTCAGCTTTTCCTTAACAAAATAGTAATTCTGGATATCACCATGACTTGCCTGACAGTCGGCGCGGTGAAGTTCCAGTTCATCATAAATTGTCGGACGCGAAAGAAATTTCTTAAGTGTCGAGAGACGCATGCGCATGACATTCATGAAATTCATGTGATTGTCAATGCATGCACACACTGAATCTATCAGGGCATTCGATGCTTTGAGACGCCGCAATACAGAGCTGGCAAGGAGAGCTCCGACACGGTCATGATTATTAAAACGTATCCGGTCTGCAAAAACGATAGTCGATGGTTTACCAATATCATGCAGAAGTGCACTCCAGGCAAGCACCGGCGTTGGTTGGGGAGGCATCATATCAAGACAGATTTTTGTGTGCCTGAATACATCACCTTCAGGATGAAACTCCGGAGGCTGCTTTACACCCTCAAGAGCGGCAACTTCAGGAAGCACTTCTCTTAAAAGTCCACTTTTCATAAGAAGTTCCAATGCCTTGCCCGGATTGGCCTGACAGAGCATTTTATCAATCTCTGCAAATATTCTCTCAGGTGAAATCTGCTGGATTTTTTCCGCATTCTCACAGAGTGCATTCCAGGTATCAGGATCAATAGTAAAATCAAACCGTGCGGCAAAACGGATAGCCCTGAGCATTCTGAGGTAATCTTCTTTAAAACGCTGATACGGATCCCCTATCGACCTTATTATCCTCTTGTCAATATCAGATCTGCCATCGACATAATCAATAATTTTTTCTGCAACCGGATCATAGAACATGCCGTTAATAGTAAAATCACGTCTTAAAGCATCTTCCCGTGCATCCGTAAAAACAACTGTGTCCGGATGACGGCCATCGCTGATGCCGATATCAGCCCGGAATGTGGCCACTTCAAAAGGTATACCATCCTCCACAACCACCATCACCCCGAACTGCTCCCCTACTCCGATTGTATGTGAAAACAGCCTGGCAATAGTCTGCGGTTTTGCATTTGTTGCAATATCAATATCACCAATCACAGTGTTGTCACCCGTCATGATGCGGTCGCGGACATACCCCCCGGCAAACAGTGCCGAAAATCCTTTATCACATAGTTTTTTTACAATTGCAACAGCTATTGCAGTCTTTTTTTCTGAATCTTCTGAAATCATATTCTGGAATATACGTTTTTTCAAATTGAATAAATCGATTTAGTCATAAAGACGCCATGCAGAATGTTTCACAAATATATATATTTCATTCAATCCGGCATTTTTTTCGTGCGGGGGGAAAAAAAAGTGATAGATTTCTAATCAGATAATAGTAAAGCAGCTTATGCAAAGAAGTGACCTGAAAATAGAAGCTGAATAATCCGTTAAATGGTCTGCATTTTACTTCTGGCAATTATCTGTCACTATCAGACGGTTTTTACCACTTGAACAGGTTATGTTTACCATTTGCTCGTGAAAATCATTGACAATACCTTCTGGTATAAAGCATCTTTATTCAGTTAAATTGGAAATTACTATCTTTATATATTACAAATGGAGGAATTCATGAAGAGTATCGGTAAAATTCTGTTGGGATTAGGGGTTTTAGCCATGATGATGTCATGCTCATCAGGTTATGAAGCAAAAGGTGATGATGCCTACAAAATTGCCCAGAGACTTCAGGGTGAACAGAAACGTTATCAGCAGAAGATGGCGTACATGATGTATGGTAAAGCGATTCAGAGTAAACCTACTAAAGTTTCTCCTAAACTAAGAAACAGATATGTCGAAATGACACTTGTCCGTGCAAACACAATCCTCAGTGAAGGTGCAGCAAATGCATCAGCACTGATTCTTTTTATGGAAGACCTTGACAAACAGGTTCTGATTCCTGATGTTTCTCCTGAACTGAAGCAGAAATATGCGATGTTTCTGATGCAGTATTCAGACTCAAGTATATCAAATGAGAAATATGTCGATGCAATTTCAATTCTTGATAAAGCAATCGGAATAGCAAATGACAAGTCTCCAGTTGAAACAAAAAAGACAGATCTTATGAAGAAAATTGCAAAAGATAATCTGGACATGGCTGACATTGAATTCCAGACTGCAAAAGCAGATAAAGATGTTGAAGCATATATCAAGGCTGAATATTATGCCCTTGCATCTTTAATGTACGATTCAACAAACGCAGAAGCGAGGAAGCTTCTTACTACTGTTCGTAAAGAAAATATCAGTACCTACTCAGCATATGTGCGCGTTATTGAAACAATACCTGACTCTGCAATTTTCCGCAGTGTCAACAAATGGGATATTCTTCTTGCGATTCCGACATTCTCTCAAAAAGGTAAAGGCGCATCTGCGGTTGTCACAATTTACAACAATTCATGGAATCCGCTGCGCATGAATTCTCCTGATTTCAAGCTTGTCAATACAGACGGAAGAGAATTTCCTGCAGCTGTTACACGTCTTGAACCGGAAATGCTTGATCAGCAGCGTGAAACAAAATGCAAACTGACATTCCCGGGAGCATCCGGCAAAATAGCAAAACTTATCTACAGAAATGGTGAGCACTACTCAGAAAAGTGTTTCATGTAATTTCAGATAACATATTTTTAAAAAAAGGGCTGTCTGTTTCCACAGACAGCCCTTTTTTTAACCTCACTTGTGCTCAGTTGCCAATCGGAATCTTAAAACTGTCAACAGTACCGTTATAATTTACTTTTGTAAAGTAGATGCCGGATGAAGTTACATTCTGTTTTGTCAAATCAATCAATAACAGGTTTGATTTCTCCTGATTTTTCTGCGCAACTGTACGTCCTGCGACATTATATAAAGTGGCTCTTGTTATTGACTGTGCATTAATAATCAGAAAGCCGTCAGATACTGAAATTTTTATACCCTGCACTGCAGAATTATTTTTATCAAACTTTACATGCACATTATCCTGTGTGAATGAATTTACTGTTTTTGAAACATAAATATATACGCCAAGACTGTCTTTAATCAGTTTTTCAGTTTCAACATTTAATCCATTTGAATCATATTTTCTGATTTTTCTGGTGAATATTGTATCTGAACTGGCAAAAGTTGACTTATACCACTCAGTCGTCAATGTATCCAGTCCATGAGAATCAAAAAAATACTCGTAGAAATAATATGGCTCATTACTGTACGTTCCAGTTTCAGGATCATAAAAATTGAGACACGTTCCAAACGAGTTTGCGGTCAGACAATACTTGACTTTTGATAAATTTGCATACTCGGCATCTCCGGTATTCCTTTCTTTTGTCAAACAGGCTGTAAGATATTTGTATAAATACCCTCCGGCACTGAATATGCATGTCGCCATATATTCCGCTTCATTGGCAGTGCCTATTTCTGATTTGTAATATAAAATCAGGCTGGTGTCGGTTTTTCCTGAATCCAGCAATGCCGACAGATAATCCATCTTCCATTGTTTACTTATAGTATCGTACAGATAAGAGAATGTACTTTGATAATTGTCATAGGAATAATCACTGCTGAATGTTCCTGAAGTAAAGTCTCCATAATTCATATCGGACTCGAAAACCACATCTTCACCTGTAACCGCTATTTCTACTTTAAACAGTATGGAATCTTTACTTACAGGCATCCAGTTCAAAATTACGCTGTCCCATTCATAATCAGTTTCAACAAGACATTTCATATTATTGTAAAAATCAAATGTGCACTTTTTTCCATATTCAATCATACCGTCTTTAAATTCATAAGAGATCATTTCGGCCAATTTTCCATCCTGATATATGCAGCTGTCGGTATACATCATGTTACCAGTGGCCCACCCGGATGGTGCATTTGTCATTTTATTCAAAGTCACTTTGCTGTCTGCATTATAGACAATTGTATCACGTCCTGCGAATTTCCACTGCGGATTTGCACTGTTACCTGAATCTATATAGATGACAGCTCCGCTGCGCATGCCATTTTGAGCCTGGGATACTGTTGATTTTCTGAGGCACAGATTATTTCTGACTATTGAGAAATCGGGTTTCATCACTTTACTGTATGGCACAGCCAGATGCTTAACTACAGAATCAGACAGAACAGATGATGAAAAAAGCAGACCGATAACAAGAGTGTGTGTGATATACTTTACCGGGTTCATTAT
>Ga0066602_10002561_pt1 | contig 10671 bp, 18 predicted proteins | sample Higcelweek5metaG_FD_59481 | JGI IMG/M metagenome (GOLD analysis project Ga0066602, IMG submission 59481) | Freshwater pond sediment microbial communities from the University of Edinburgh, under environmental carbon perturbations - High... | ecosystem: Environmental > Aquatic > Freshwater > Pond...
AAAAACCCCTGTAAAACAGGGGTTTTTTATGAGCGGGTGATGGGAATCGAACCCACGCAGTCAGCTTGGAAGGCTGAATTGATCCCGTCAATAATACGCTTCTACATGCAAAACATAGCAAATTTATGCTTTTTCGTCAACATTTAATAAGGCAATGTCGGAAATATAGCCTCAAAATGCACACTCATGCAAGGTCTTATTTTAAGTTTGCACATACTTTGCACATAGTTGAATTTATAGTTGGTATTTTATAAAATAGAATAATTTTGATAATATGAATATGTATGAATTCATTAAACCAAAACCGCCGAGAATTCCAGTGACAAGTCTTCTCATGTTAGTCGATTCAATTTTGAATTTATATTGAATTCCCCAATCAATTAAGAGAAATAGAACCCCAGCTAACGAAATGAAAATGACAGTATTTGAAATAATATTGAAAAGAAGAATAGAGACAAGTTGACCAAAAAAGACGCCTGTGCATCTTGCACAAACCGGAAATTGAATTCCACGAAAGAAAAAACTCCTATCCGGCCGTCGGTGACAACCAAGTAATGAAAAAAAATTGCTAAGACGATTAAAACTTATTTCCACAGTTCAAACACATTCTACCTGTTTTCGTTTCATTCTTATTTCCACAAAACCCGCAAAGTAAGCCGAAAGGCCCTAGTAACAAGCCGCCGCAAAGCCCTTTTCCTACTCCATACCCCTCTTTTGTAGAATCAGAAAATGTCTGTATTTTGTCGGAACCGCATTTCGGACACTTTCCGTCTGTTGAAACGTTTCTTTGTTTGTTAACGTGAGACAATTTATCTTCAAACAGTTTCTTTGCACATGATGGACAGATGTGTTTTCCTTCTATCTTTCTTCGCGTGTTGTCTAATTCGATACCGCACAATTCACATTTGTCTTGTTCCATTTTAAATCCTCGCTACTATGTTTTATAAATGTTTACAGGGATAATAATGATAGTGTCAATTACAAATTGCACAATGTTAAAATCGTTAGGGGATTATGAATTAGGTTAATTTTTAAACCCGCGCCCTTGTCGGGTAGCAGTAAAGAGGGAGGAAATAATAACGATTTTGAAAAATGCGCCTGTAGTCAGGTGGCATAAAGGAAAAGAAGCGGAGCGCAATCTCAATATCATAATTTAAAGCGTCATCGTCAATAACAAAACAGGGTCAATGATAATCTACAATAGACACGCCCCACGAGCTTAACGCCTTAAATTTTAAAATTATTCTACGAAAGTCAAGCCTGCGTTCATTAGGTACGGGGTAAAATTTAATCGCTGTTATTTTTCCGTCAATATCTCTTGTTGCTACTCCGCCAATAAAGAAGATCAATGGCCAGTAACCCGGATTATTTGGAATGGTAAAGTTGTTTAAATCGCTTGACGATCTATATCCGCTGAATTGTCCGGCACACGAACCATCGCCGCAAGACATACCATCGTTACATTGGATGGTATAGATAGGGCGGCTATTCTTCCAATCTCCATTGACAACTAATTCAAAACCCAGATCAGACGCGCATACCGCTTCCGGTTCACCACATTGCGCCTCATGTCCAGAGGGTAAAAGATCCCCACACATCATAGTTTCCGCACGTTCAAGAAACTGACTAGGATCGACAGCCGGTGAATTTATATGTACGTATACATCATCAAAACCGGCGTCTCTCAATTTCTGTTGTAATACGTCATGTGCGCCGGTCGAATTTCTGCGAAAAATAAAAGCCGCAAGCCGTGTCCTCCGCTCCGTCTCTGTCGATCCTGTAATAGGGACTAACCCATATTCACGTTCAAGGTCATCGAGGGCGGGTGTGTTGTATGGGTCACGGATTCGAGCTGATTTTTCAATGTCAGATAATACGCGATCCCAATTTGTCGCCGATCCGTCGTATAGCTTGTCAAGGTCTGATTCCGGCTTAACTTCCCAAAATTTACCATCGGGTAAAAGTGAGTTTATGACTTCTCTATGGGTACTCAATTTAAGGCCTCGCATGATTTCAGATTTTCAGATACGGCTTGAAGGGTTGCCGGTGTTGCGTCAACAAGTGGATCGATCATCCGGGCGGCGGATACGGCGCGGAGTCCGTCCGGGGTTATTTTTCTAATTGAGCGGATAATATACATGTTTTTTTTAAAATCTGAGTAAAGAACGGGTTTGTTCTGTTTGTTGAAGCCGAGAAGAGTTTCGTTTTCCATTCTTGTTTATCCTCCGATTTAAAAGAATATGCTGGGTGAAATACGGCTATCATAGAAACATCCCTTTATATCGGCCGCATGTATAACCATATTTTTCAGTTCTGGGTTTTTGATTAAATCATCCGCCGTAACGATTGAGCCGTCTGAAATTTTAAAACCGATTATCTTTTTTTGATTTTTATCGTTCATTTTTTTAATCTCCATTATTTTAATTTCGCAAAAATAGAAAGGGTCGCGCCTGTTGTCAGGTGGCGGCCGCTGTCATCTGTTAAAGCCGTGAAGCTATTTCGTGAGCTGTCGCATTGATATATTTTTCAGACATATTAGCGTAAACAGTCCAAGCGGCGCGACCGGGTTCAGTCCATGCGGTTATACTATCGAACGCGAGGCCTTTAGAGTTTTTAACGTCTTCGATAGTTATCGGTTGGTTTCCTGCATTGTAACCAAGAATGATTTTTTTGGTTTCTGTACTCATAATATTTTTACCTCAATATTATTTTTGATTATCCGCATTGAGCGGGAAGTCAGGGCGTCCTTTCGGACGTCCCCTTTTATTTCGCATACAACTGTATAACGCCGTTTTTTATAGCCGTTATCATTTCAGCGGCTTTGTCTTTCATAAGGTATGGCGCACCATGCTGAGGGGTTCCCGACTGCGACTCGTGAAATGATAGGAAACGATGTAAAAAGAATTTACCGGAAAGGCGATCGGCGCGAACATCATCAACGTTGTAATCAATAATATCGTCGAACGCGGCGGCGAGTTTGTCGATCCGGCGCAATAGTTCTTTTTCTGCCTTGTCAGTGACTTTCCTCAATTCTGCGATTGTCTGTTCACGAGCAATTTCTTTTTGAATTTCCAGTTGTTCGGCGTAACCTTTCCGAAGCGCGTTCAACTTGACGGTGAGTCTTTTCGCAAGGTGCGCGGCTTTCTCCGCTTGCTCGTAGAGCTTGTCACCTTCGGAAATATTTCCGAGTGCGTCTTGTTCTCCTGCCATGATCGGCAAGCGTTCCGCGTCTGCGAGGGCAACCGTGAGAGCGGTCTCACATTCCGTGATCGCGCTTTTAATGTCTTCCAGCTTCATAATTATTTTACTCCTATTTTAGATTTGCTTTTAAGATTTTTTTCGGATATTCCAAGTCCGGCGAATTGTTCCTTCATAAATTCCGCCGCTGATTCGTTATAAAGGATTGTACGGATCGGATCAGATACACGGGCTTGTAAAGCTCCGAGCGTGAACACGAACGAATCAATCAGGGTTCCTATCTCCTCCGAAGTGAGCGGCTGTTTTGCGGCCTTGTTAAGAATTTTACTTGTCGCGCGTCCGTGATTCTTTGAAGCGTTATCGAATGATTTTTCGATATACTCGACATAGTTCTGTTTGAACAATCCACGCTTTTTGAGTAATCGAGCGGCATCCTCCGACGATTTTTTAAATTGAATCGTCAATTCCTGTTCAGTCATTTTGTCATTTCCTCCGTAATGTTTTTAAATCGTCTGAATTACTTTTCAGAATTGCAGACAAGCGAGTTAATTCGATGATGAACAAACACGCTATAATCAATAAACCAATTTGAACCATATCAACCTCCGTTTTCCTTTTGTTCTGTCAGCTAACCGCATAACGCGGCTAACCCTTGTATATTTTATCCCGGATAATCTTCCGGGCGGTATGCTTTAATTTCGCGGATCATATTTTTCTTGCAATCGTCTACCAAGCACAAAAATTCATCTTGGAATTTGCACCGAGTAACGTTTTGCAAATGACCGTCTTTCTCATTGTCTGCAATTATCTGATGGAAAAAATCGTCAAGGATAACAGAGGCGCGGCGTTCTACGTCTGAATGTAAACGCTCTATATACCGCATAAGCACCTTTTCTATAAATGCCGTTTCCAAGTATTTTTTACTTTTAATGTCGATTTCGAGCTGAAGTTTTATATTGCGTAAGCGGATATTTTTTTTCTGTTCGGATTCCTGTAAATCATCATCATCGGTGTCTGTTGAATGCTTTTCCACAAATTCCAAGTTGACCGGATTCGACATATCATAACGCCCGTCGGTTGCAATTAAAGTTCCGTCTTTCCGCATCCTCCCGATATATTGAATTGAAACGCCGGTCATTTCGGCGAGATCCTTCGCAGAAAGGAAGGTTGACGGGGTAACGTTATCCGGTGATTTATTGCGCGCGTTCTCCGACGTGTGGGAAGTTATCACTGGTTTTTTGGTTTTGATTTCTGCCCTTATCGCTGGTTTTTTGTTCTGTGTTTTCATCTTAGACAATCCTCAAATATTAGTTTTATATACAACTAAACTGAAAAAAATTTCTGCGAGCTGTCGGAGCGATGGGCCGTGATTGACTGTGCTTGATCGGTTCTATCGTTGTCACAGTACCCACGCATTTATAAGCATATATGCATACATCCATAATCGACCAACCTCACTCATAAAAATTATTATGTTCATGGGTCATCGCAATAAGGAAAAAAGAACGATGACAGTCGTGAAGGATGTGTCAGACGTGACAGGGGTATAGCTACAAAAACAAAGGAAACTATCTCTTATTCCCTTTCTTTTTCTTTGTGTAGAGGTGGCGAAAATGCTGTCACCGTCTGTCACCGTCACGCGGGAAATATCATCGAATTTACCAGGGGATTTCAAGTTCTGCATCTTTGTTCTCCGTGATAATCCATTTTCGCCGGTTCCTTCCTGTTCCCTGTTTGACCGTTATACTCTTTTTTCTGAGTACATTATATTGACGAGATAATAGCGCACCTAGTCCAGCGGCTGTTTTCGGCCACACTTCAAGCCGTTTAACTCGGTCATCGGCGGCATCGTTGAGCATTGAAAGTATGTCGGACGCTGTTCCCTCAATTCGTTTGTTTTCTGTGAGTTTACGAGATAGAATTTCAATCAATGGGTTTTCTTCGGCGATCCCGTCAAGGGCGTCATCGTAGGAATCGCGAAGCGCTGAAATAATTTGTCCTTTCGGCATATCGTTTCCGATTTCAAGAGCGATTGAAAAGCGTCCGAAATCGGCAAGACGTGGAAGGGGCGGACAATCGAATCCTTTTTCATAAACAGAAAGAGCGTTTGAAAGCATGGTCAATAGTCCGCTGAATATTTCAGCGCGTACCGATTCTAATTCCTGCCATATCTCAGATTCTGTTTTACGCGATTCGTCAGAAATAGGGTCAAGGCTAAAAGTGATTGAGCGCGATAGTAAATCGGGCGCGCTTTTGAATGTAATTCCATTGAGAATTATAGGGACGCATCTTTCAAAGATACTTTCTTCGTCATCAGAATAATTCAACTTTCGAGCAAATCCGCCGCCGGTAATAAGCGAGCATATCGCGTCTGATAGATCGCGGATAATATGTGAAAGATTGTCGAGGTTCAAAACATGACAGCGGTTCGCCGCAATATATAAATCACGGATGTCATTTGTAGGAGTTCGTGTCTCCGGCGTTCCGGGGTCAACAATGCTTTTAAGAATTTTTGCACACGTTGATTTTGCTGAACCTTCGATCCCTTTGATAACAAGAATCATGTATGAACCGCGTTCCATTGGTCGCCCGCGCAAAATAAAAACAAGAGCGGCAAGGATAAGAAGGAAATCAGATTCATTTGATAAGTTGAGAAACTTCCGGAGCTTGTGAGCGTCTCCTGTTTTCGTCGGCAGGGGTAACGCTTTCAAGTTAGCGGGTCGAAAAAAAAGAACATCCGGATTATCAGCGATCTTCCAACATTTCGCAGATACTTCGATGATCGTTCCTTTTCCATCACATAGGTCGATGAATGTCAGCGTTTCTGAAATAGCCGCCGTTCGCAGATATACATTTCTTTCCGTACCGATACAAAGAGCTTGAGCGCGTTGAATTTCGATAACTTCTTTTCGCTGTGATTCCGTTAATCCGGATTGTGTGTTTTGATAATATATCCGGGATAAAAAATCTTTGTGCTGTGTGCTTCCGACTTCATACGCTTGTTGTTTATCGCAAAGGTAAGCTTTACCGCTGAATTTTACGAGCGGATAAGGGCGACACATTTCGAGCAAGCGCGCGGATACTTTCGGGCGGCCTTGGTTCTGCTCAATCATGTTCCTCCTCCGCTATTGACCGCGCAAGTTCTTTGTGTATAGTGTCCAATTTTTCCGGCTCCATAGATTCGTTAAAAGCATTTCTTGCCCTATCTAGTTTATAGAATCGGCTGTTTGTGTCCGTTGTCGGTTCAATTGAAGAATCGATCATCAATCCGAATTCAGTAGCTTTAAGGCCGCGTGGAAAATTGCCATGTAGCATATCTGATAAACATAGTTGTTGAGGCGTTGCCGTCGGAATGACGTCAACTGCTTCCGATGTAATAATGTATTCACTAGACTTGAACGGCCAAGTGCAATGGCTTCTCCGTGTCGGGCGTGTCGGGTCGATTTCACCGTGAGTATGTATTCGACCGCATATAGGGCACTTGACCTGTGTTCGCGTTATTCCGTGTATCTGGAAAATTTTAATGATCGGCGCTTTTAAATTTTTCAATTGCTTTCTTTTTCCTGCCGAAATATACGGCCTTTAGGGTGTGTCTCTTCACCGCCTTATTTTTTTACTCTGTTTGTGTTTTTTCGCAGACGGCTTTCTCAATTCTTTTTACCCTGCCAGCGTGATAAACGATTGTGACTGTTTTTTCACCGAAGAAGTTTGCCGCTGTGGTTTCTGCTAGGAATTCGACTGCTTTTTTGATCTGTTCTGAATTGTTCATTTTTTCCCTCCTATTGTGTGCGGTTCTACCGCTTGACTCTCAAGCCATGACTCTATTGATTCTTCTGATAAAAGAATCTTTCGTGATCCCATTCTTATGAAAGGGACGGTTCGAGTTGACACGCCGTGACGCCAAAAGGATTCACTCCCAAGTTCGGGGTGAGCGTTCACAAATTGTTTGATTGTCATTTTTGCCATGTTCTTAACCTCTATGTGTTAAGTATACATGGCCTGTTGAGAGGGCTCTGGAGGGCTCTAATTTTTTCCGGGTTTGGTTAGCTTTTGAAAATACGAGAAAGTTTTAATTTGTATTCACTTTCTCTATAATCGTTTTTCAAGGTTACTCTTGCATTTTTTATTGTGCTGTCTATTTTTGGAATTGTTCCATTGATTGTAATATTGTCTTCAATGATCTGATTTTTTTGGCTGATATCTGAAACATAATGATTCTCTCTCCATCTGTCGAAGACAGCTACGGCAAGCTTGGAATCTTTAAAGTCAATACGTTCCCCTTTTGAAAAGATAGGAACCTTTTTGTTTGTAATATCACCGGAGCGAATAAGGTCTTTTATGTCGTCGGTCATTTTCCCGTCAAGTTCCAGAATCAGCCGCTTTCTTTCCTTGTCGAGTGGATCACTTGAAGATTCTTTATCTGTTGCGGTCTTGGTTAGCGGTTCGTAAATTTCAGCCAACCTAAAAAGTAAAAGCATATTCCCTGTCAATAGGTTTGGATTGAATGGAAGAAAACCCCGATATTTCAAGAACGTGTCAAGTGTCCCGTTTTGTATTATTTCAATTTGAATCTGTGAAACGGTCAAATTTGGAAGCGATCCGAGCGGCTCTGTTCTGTCTTTATAGTAAATAGCCATTTCACGTTTGATATAATAGGTAAGCCAGCGAGATAATAGATGATCGTCGCTTTCATGCGAGCTGAATTTTTTCAGATATTCGATTTTTTGAGCGTCGCTGTTATAACATTTTAAGTTTTCGCGTGTTCTCTGAATTAACCTTTCCGCCTGTTCGTCTGTAATGTCCGGAGTATTGTCTTTGAAGGAATTGAGAAAATTTTCCATTTGTCCAGCCTCCCTAAATGCTGAAATAGTTCCCTTTGGAAGAAGGGCGCGGAAGGGGTAGGGAAACCCTTTTCGGCGTCGGGAGCTAACCGACGTCTATCCGCGCCCCGTGTATCGGTTATGATACCGCTATGAGTCGCACTCCGAACGCTCGTTCGATCCGATCAATAGTTTTTAAAGTCGGATTTGCTTTTTTCGGATTCTCAAATTTTTGGTAAGCCTGGAAATTTATTCCGAGACGTTCCGCCGCTTGCTTTTGTGAAAGGCCTCTTTCAATTCGAGCAAGTTTCATCCATATTGCAAAGGCTACACTCGGTTCCGGCGTGATGTAATAGACATCCTTTCCCTTATTGCGAGAAGGTCGGGGAATATCTATTTTCCGCATATCTATTGATTCAAGATAACCGGACAGAGCTTCCCGCGCGTTCGCTTGCGCTTCTTCGACTGTGCCGCCTTCGGTGAGACATCCCGGAAGGTCTTGAAACTCGACAAGATATGACTTGTCCGATTTTGAATAAGTTATTTTAGCCGGATATTGTATAATCATCATTTTAAGCCTGCCTGCTTTATCAATTTTGACAGTAACCCCGTTGAAAGGTCGCTGTTCCCGTGAACAGGGACGGAGAGCGTCTGTTTCCCCTTTATCAATATATGATGTGACCCGGTTATTCTGTCGAGCTTCCAGCCGTCCCTTTTCATTATAGCGAGTAATTCCTTTCCTGTCATAATGTCAATATACCGCCTATAGGTTGTATTGTCAAGTCTTTTTCGGGTGTTCTGCCATTGACAGCACCGGCGGAAAATATACCCTCCGTGACTTGGAGAACGTCGGAAAAATCGTCGCCGTGATAATACCGTTCTGTCATTTTTAAATCAGAGTGACCAACAAGACTTTGAATTTTTTGAATGGGTATTTTGCTGTTTACGAGTAAGCTATTAAGCCAATGGCGGGAAGAGTGAAAGCTGATTCCCCGTTTTTTCCGCTCTTCCGTGTCAATGCCGATCTGTTCAAGAGCATAGTTAAGCGACTCGACAAAGTAACGCGGGTCACGGGCGCGGGTAGGTGTCTCACCATAAAAAACAAAGTTGTCCGGGCTGTTCCCGTGAGGATTGGTTTCAATCAGACGGACAAGGACACTCCGGAGCATTTCAGGGAAAAATACAGTCCGTTCTTTCCCGCTTTTCGTTTCGGTATTGAGGCAATAAAGACGGCTGTTCCATGATCTGCGGACGGTTATTGTCTTATTCTGTATATCAATGTCTTTATGTAATAGCCCTTGAATTTCAGATAATCGCAGTCCGGTTATATATGCGGTAAGGTTTCCGGCGTATCCGATAAAGTCGGGTTTTGCGGGGTGTTTGAATGCCGGGCGGCTTGACCATTGAAACGAGAAAAGCCGTTTAGATTCGTCAAGTGTCAATATGCCTTTTTCCTTCGGGTTTTCGGCCGCGCGATCAATGCGGGGAATCCCTCGGATTAAAGACTTTTCTTCCGCCGCTTCCAGTATGGTCTTTAACGCCGAAAGACATTTATTGATAGTATTCCCGGAATAGCCGTCCCGGAACATTTTGTTTCTGAATTCTTTAATTGTTGCGCGGTCAATAGCGGTTAGACGTAGTTTCTCAAAAAACGGGACAATGTGATTTTTTAGAATGTCCGTTCGTTCCATGCAATGACGTTGACCGATCCGAAGTCCTCGGACGCGCTTGTCAGTTGCCCACTCTCCGCCCCACGAAAAGAAGTCTTTTGAGAACATCCCGAAAGTAACGTTTTCTTTTGTAACGATAACCCCGGAACCGGCTTGAAGATAGGTGATTGCCCACGTTTCCGCGCGTCCTTTTGACGTTTCCCCTGTGCTTTTTGCGTTCGACCGGGAACCGTCAGGGAGTCTAAATTGGCAGTAATAAAATTTTCCGCGCTTGGATAGTGAAAAGGGTTTTTTGTGCGGCATCTTGAAACCTCCGTGTATGAGCTTTTCTGTTTTGCACAGACTTTGCACATACTTGATGATTTTAAGAAGCGCACTATGAAGTGTAGCCTCAAAACCCCTTATAAATAAAGGGTTTTATGAGCGGGTGATGGGAATCGAACCCACGCAGTCAGCTTGGAAGGCTGAAGTTCTACCATTGAACTACACCCGCGACGATGGTTACATATATGGAGAGAGGGGGTTTTGCGTCAATAAAAAAAGAAAGCCGGTTTTCGCAAAAAGTAAATTTGATTACCAGATGAAAAACAACGGATTCACGTTGTCCCCGTGACGTTTCATTTCAAAATGAAGGTGATTGCCTGTTGACCTTCCGGTTGAACCGATCTGTCCGATGATATCATCCTTTGAGACAATCATCCCCGTTTCAACGAAAATCTTGGAGCAGTGACCGTAGATTGAATAGTATCCGTCCGCGTGCATAATCTCGATGCAGAGACCATACCCTTCGCGCCATCCCTGCGCGATGACCATACCTTCCTTGGTGGGGCGGATCGGTGTTCCGAACGGAGCCCGGATATCGATAGCGGCGTGAAAATCCGGAGTATGAAGGAACGGGTCAAGGCGCATACCGTAAAGGGACGCAAAGTGCCCCGCAACCGGAAGATTGTATGACTTCTTGATTTCGAGCAGACCCGCGAGAT
>Ga0066602_10002568_pt1 | contig 10659 bp, 7 predicted proteins | sample Higcelweek5metaG_FD_59481 | JGI IMG/M metagenome (GOLD analysis project Ga0066602, IMG submission 59481) | Freshwater pond sediment microbial communities from the University of Edinburgh, under environmental carbon perturbations - High... | ecosystem: Environmental > Aquatic > Freshwater > Pond...
CGCGATATATGGTACGGCTACGGAGAATCGAACTCCGGTTACCGGGATGAAAACCCGATGTCCTGACCCCTAGACGATAGCCGCATAGCTATAAAAGCCTTTTCATTATATATATTTTTTTGACTTGTCAATTTTTTTTTTTACATATAATACAATCATTGAATAAAGAAATAAAAAAACTGTATTTCATGCATTTCATTTGATATTATTAATTTTGAAAATATGTTTATCGACAGTGTCAATATAGAGGTTATAGCTGGGAAATGATGAGATGGACTCGTTAGCTGGAGAAAAGAAAAATGTATTCCAAACGGAGGACCTTGGTGAGGAGATGGAGGAAATGGAGGAAGTGTTTATTTTCAAACCACTTCAAATCTCAACACCCTCAGTTACTTTCGTCACAAAAAAGTTTTACAAGCTCAAGATGGAGAAAAAGGAGGGATCAAGCTGATGCACGGTGCAAATGCAGAAGATATGGTGCTTCATGTGCCGGTTGGAACGATAGTCAAAGATGCCCTCACGGGAGAAACCATCGTAGACCTCGACCAAAACAATCTCAAATACCTCATAGCAGTTGGGGGAAGAGGAGGATATGGGAATGCCCATTTTGTCTCTTCAACCAGACAGGCACCAAGTTTTGCTGAGCTTTGAGATGTCTGATGAACGAGAAAAGTTTCACTTGAACTCAAACTCGTCGCTGATATCGGAATCATTGGAATTCCTTCTGCTTGAAAATCAAGTCTCATTGCTTCTATGACTCAAGTCAAACCAAAAATCTGAGACTATCCCTTCACCACACTCACTCCAAACCTTGGAGTCCTTGAGCACAAAAACAAAACCCTTGTACTCGAAGATGTCCCATGACTCATTCCATGAGCGAGTGAAGGAAAGTGATTAGGAATCGACTTCCTCAAACATATCGAAAGAACAAAAGTAATCTTGCATTTGCTTGATCTCTACCGTCTCGATGATCTGATGCAAGACTATCGTGATATTCGTCATGAGCTTGAGTCGTTTTCAAAAGAGCTTGCTGAAAAAGAAGAGATTATCGTGTTTTCAAAGGCTGATCTGCTCGATAGTGAGATGAAACAGTTTATTGCTGAAGAATTTCAAAAACATTTTTGAGAAAAAACCATTTTCATCGTCTCTGCTGCTACTGGTGAGTGACTCAAAGAACTCAAAGATGCCCTAATTGATGGGTACACCACTTCTCTCCTTCCAAGTCAAACCATCGAGTGTATCAACGAAAATCTCAAAGTCATCAATCTTCATTTTGAAGAAGATCCTAGAAATATCGAACTTGAGTATATTGGAAATTATACCTTCACAGCAACAGGAAAGAGAATCGAACAAATCGTGCGAATGACCGATTTTTCCAACCTTGAAGCCGTGATGAGAGTGTATGATGTCCTTGAAAAACTTCAAGTCATCAGAAAACTTGAAGCCAAACTAGAAACCATCACCAAAGAAGAAAAAATTTCCACCGACCATTTCTTTGAAGGAAATGATGACCCCTCGTATGCACCAAAGATTATTATTGCTGGTAAGGAAATCCCACTTGATAAATTAAAATACCAATTGTAAATCTTTTATAAGGAGAGACTCTATATAAACTGTCTCTCCTTTAATAATTAGCATTATATACACTGTTTTTTAAAAAATTAGACTTGACTTTCCGAAAATACTACATATACTTTTCATACAAACATACTCATTTTATAATTATAATTTTCATAGTATGGATAAAGCATTTTTTACCCATTTATGATTCACATTAAAAGACAATTCTTTTTGAGTGTATTTTAAAAAATATCATGATAACACCATCATCGAAATTGATTCCTCAAAAGATGAAATAAACTATTGAGGAATTGTCTGTGAGAGCAAAACCACTTCAAACTTTCCACAAGGAGAAAATTTTGTTGTTCTTGAGTGTGTCAATAGGCTCCTAGAAAAAGGATATTTTTGAAAGGATATGGTACTTGAAAAGACATACAAGCTCGGTCATATAAACAAGTGAAGGCTCGATATTTTAGTCAAAAAAGACTCAAAAACTTTTTTGATGATTGAATGCAAAACACGGGGAAAAGAGTTTGATAAAGAGCTCAAAAACATTCAAAAAGATGGTTGACAAATTTTTTCCTATTTTCAACAAGATAGAGACACTCAGTTTATTATGATCTATACCTCCAACGAAAAATGAGAATACAAAAACGAAATCATCAAAATTGAAGAATCGTATAGAGAAACTTCAAATGTTAAAGATTTTTATGACCGCTGGAATAAATTTACCAAACAAAACGGTATTTTTGATGATTGGGTTTGAGCTTATAATTTTGAATCAAAAGCTTTAACTCTCAATGACCTACAAGATATCAAAGAATCTGATGCTTCTTTCATCTTTAATAGGTTTTTGGAAATTTTGAGACATAACACCGTTTCTGATAAGTGAAATGCGTTTAATAAAATATTTACACTTTTTCTGTGCAAAATCCACGATGAATGAACAAAACGCAATGACGAAGAATTAGATTTTCAATGGAAAGAATGACTTGATAATCATGTAATTTTTCAAACTCGTTTGACCGATTTGTACAAAAAATGAATGATGGAGTTTTTATCAAAAGAAATTACAGACTTTAATAATGATGAGTTTAACAAAGAATTTTGATATTTAGAAGAACATGTAAGAACTAAAATTTTAGATAGACTTACAAAGCTTAGGTTACAAAAAAACAATGAATTTGCTATAAAAGAAGTTTTTGATGATGAAACTTTTGAAGATAATGCAGTGGTGTTAAAAGAAGTGGTTGAATTGTTACAAAACTACAAAGTCAGATATACAAAGAAACAACCTTTTTTGTGAGATTTTTTTGAACTTCTTTTGACGACCTGACTCAAACAAGAAGCTGGACAATTCTTTACCCCTGTACCAATAGCAAGATTTATATGTAAGTCTATCCCTATAAAGGAACTGATAGATAGGAAGATTTTGTATGGAGATTCAAAAGATCTATTGCCAACAACTATAGATTATGCTGCTGGAAGTGGGCATTTTTTGACGGAATCAATGGAAGAAATCCAAAATTATATTAACCTTGTTGATACTTCAATTCAGAGACCCAATGTGAAAAAAGAATTTGATAAATGGAAGTCCATTGCTTTTGATTGGGCTTATGATTATATGTACTGAATAGAAAAAGATTATAGGCTAGTAAAAACGGCTAAGGTTTGATGTTATCTCCATGGTGATGGAATTGCCACAGTAATTCATGGAGATGGTCTTGATAGTTTTGAATTTTCAAAAAGTTATAAGGAAAAACTAAAAAAAATTAATCCTCATGATAAACAAGAAAATGCTCAATTTGACTTTGTCCTTTCAAATCCTCCATACTCAGTTTCAGCTTTCAAATGAAATCTAAAATCAGAAAATGCAAAAAATGACTTTGATTTATTTGAGTCTCTAACTGATAATAGTTCAGAAATTGAAGCCCTTTTTATAGATAGAACTAAGCAACTTTTAAAAGAAGGTGGTATTGCGTGAATAGTATTACCAAGCTCGATTTTATCAAATACTTGAATTTATACAAAAGCACGTGAAATCATCCTCAAATACTTTGAGATTATCTCTCTAGTTTCTCTTGGTTCAAATACTTTTATGGCAACAGGAACAAATACAGTTGTATTATTTATGAGAAAAAGAAACAAGTATTTTGCACACAATTTGGAAAAATCTATTCAAGACATGTATGTCAATTTAGTGGACATTTCGCTCAACAACATAGAAAATGTATTTTCAAAATACATCAATTATGTCTGGGAATGACTCAGTTTTGAGGATTACAGATCACTTATACTCAAAACTCCAAACGAAAAAGTGTTGCATCATGAAATCTTTCAAGAATATCAAAATAAGCTAAAACTAGGAAAGAAAACCGCAGATGAGAGAAAAAAAGAATTCTTTGAAAAAGTGGAAAACACAGAAAAAGAAAAGATGTTGTATTTTATATTATCATACAATCAAAATGTTGTTTTAGTAAAATCATGAGAGAAGCAAGCAGAAAAAGAATTTTTAGGATATGAATTTAGTTTTAGAAAATGAAGTGAATGAATTCATCCAATTCAATGATGAAAACTTATTAATGATTGTACTAAACTTTTTGACCCCACAATTCTTGATAATCCTGAAAAAGTAAGCACGTATATCTATGACTGATTTAATGGTGATTTCACAAGAGTAATTTCACAAAATCTAAGTCAGCATATTTTTAGAACAAAACTTGTAGACTTACTTACTTTTGATAGGGGGGATTTTGAAAAAACTATTTCAACAAATATTAAAAAAAAAATTAGTATTTGAAAATATCCAAATGTAAAACTTTGAGAAATTTGTGAAGTAAAAATTTGATGAACTCCAGATAGATCAAATTACGAGTATTGGGAAAATTGAACAAATACTTGGGTTTCAATTTCTGAGATGAATTGAAATATTATAACTGAGACAAAAGAAAATATAACTGATGCCTGAGTTAAAAAATCAAATGTAAAACTCATAAATGCCTGAACTACACTTTTAAGTTTTAAATTAAGTATTTGAAAAACTGCAATAGCTTGAAAAAATCTTTATACAAATGAAGCAATTGCTTGACTTTGTCTTGAAAATGAAGAAAAAGTTTTAAATAAATATTTATTTGATTTATTTAATTCAAAATTTATTGATTTAGAAAAATGATGATTTAATGCTTTTTGAAAAAGCTTAAATAGTGATTTTTTAAGAAATGAAGTAAAAATTCCACTTCCACCAAAAGATATTCAACAAAAAATAATTGATGAAATTGAAATTTTAGAAAAAGAAGAAAGTGAGAAGAAAAGGAAAGTTGAGGAATTAAAAAGTGATATTGAAAAATCAATCATCAATTCATCACGTCCTGAAAAATTGGAAAATATATCTATTATGGTAAAAAGAGGGAAATCACCAAAATATGGGGAATCAAACATTCAGATAATCAAATCGGGTCAAGCAAGAGGGTATAAACGATTCGATTTTTCAGAAAAGCATTATGTCGTTGAGTGATTCATTCTTGATGAGAGAAAACTTGAAAGATGAGACATTCTTATAAATTCAACTTGAGTGTGAACAGCTTGAAGAGTAACATTATTTGATATCGATTGAGATTTTGTCGTTGATTCTCACATTACTATTTTAAGACTAGATTTACAAAAGACTATTCCCAACTATGTATTATATTCCCTTGCGAGTATTGGCTTTAAAGAAATTGAAAAAATGGCAGATGGACAAAGTGGTCAAATCGAATTATCACTATGAACAATTTCTAACATAAAAATCCCTCTTCCACCTCTTGAGATTCAAAAACAAATCGTAGATGAGATAGAGAAAGTTGAAGCTAACATTGAAGTATTAGAAAAAGATTTGAAATTAATTCCTGATAAAAAACATGAGGTTTTGAGAAAGTATTTATAATTTTCTAACTTCTCGTTTATGAGTATCTTTCCAGTTGCTCCAAAGATTCAAGAAATCATTGATTGGATTATTCCTTGAAATGATTTTTATTATTATGACTGTGGAAAAGGGGGAAATCCTGAAATCATAAAACAATACAAACCATGAATGTTGGTAGGAGACGATAATTTTTTGAGTGTCACACGAGAACGCATGAAACCCATTCTCAATTTACGCTATTTGATAGCCTCAAGCAAAGTTGCAGACGTAACTGTATTCAATTCAGAATTGGAAAAATATCACATGCGTATCATCAACAAAAATGCTCTTTTTCTTGTCTTGGATGTGCAACAAATCGAAGAAACCATTCAAGTGGTTCTTCTCCATATTCCAGTGCGTGCTATGGGAAACTTTGCAAAAAGACAAAGTTTTAAATATGCTGAAAATGGAAAAGATTTTTATACACAAGTCAAAATCCGTGCTTGGAAAGATTTTGAGGAATGTATGCAGATGTGACCTCAACCGAAACAATTTTTGGATGAAGAATGGATTTATTGACACGTTGTACCTATCTGATACAATCACAAAACAAAGACCATTGGAAACAACTCAGAGTCAAAACACAAGTTTCCTCTTGAAGAAGTACACCTATACAATGGTATCAGAAAATTATCCCAAGACCTCAGTGACATCAACCAAATATACGGAAGCTTTCCTATAGAAACAGACCTCCCATAAAAAATCCTTGCGAAAACCAAAAAATAACTATAATAAGTACCTACCAATTATTTTTAATCCCCCTTTATGAAATTCAACTTAGACACCCTCGTCGCAGAATACGAAAAACTGGAAGTAGAGCTTTCCAATCCAGAAATTTTCAAGGACCAAAAAAAGGTCAGAGAACTTTCGTCACGTAAAAAACTCATTGCTACTTCAGTAGATCTCTATCGTGAATACAAAAAAGTGTATGAAGCTTATAATGATGCCCTTGATATGCTTCAAAATGAGAAAGACGAAGAGATGAGAGAACTTGCCAAGATGCAAAGAGACGAGACACAAACAAGCATCGATAACCTCGAAGAAAAGATTAAATATGCACTCCTACCAAAAGATCGTGATGATGATAAAAATATCATCGTGGAAATCAGAGCCGCAGCCTGAGGAGAAGAATCTTCCCTTTTTGGGGCAGAACTCTCAAAAGCCTATATGCTCTTTGCCCAAAATGAGGGATTTAAAACCGAAGTCTCTGAAGAAAGCCTGTCTGAAACCTGAGGAATCAAAGAATTAATCTTTGAAGTCAAAGGAGAAGGAGCATACGCAAAATTCAAATATGAAGCAGGAGTCCACAGAGTCCAGAGAATTCCAGAGACCGAAAGCAAAGGAAGAGTCCACACCTCAACCATCACGGTTGCTATTATGCCAGAAGTTGATGATGTCGATATTGAAATCAAAGAAGAAGACCTCGAAGTCAAAGCATGTCGTGCTTCATGAGCAGGGGGACAACATGTTAACAAGACCGATTCGGCTATCCATATGACTCACCTCCCGACCTGAATCTCTGTATTTTGTCAAGATGGAAGATCTCAACATAAAAACCGTGAAAAAGCGTTCCAAATACTCAGATCAAAAATCTATGCTATTGAAGAAGAGAGAAAATCCAGAGAAAGAGGAGAAGCTCGTCTTTCTCAGGTAGGAAGTGGAGACCGTAGTGAAAAAATCAGAACCTACAATTTTCCTCAAGATCGTGTCACGGATCACCGTATCGGACAAAACTTTTCGGGGATTCCACAGATTATGATGGGAAGACTCGGTCCTATCATCGAAGCTCTCTCTCTTGCCGACGAACAAGCAAAACTCGAAGCAGCTGGAAAAGGAAGGGAAGCATAAGACAAAAGCTAAAAGAAAAAATGTAAGGAACGATTTAAAATCGTTCCTTGAACTAAAGACAAAAAAATACCCGATCCGCCCCGCGGACACCTTCTCTAAGACTAGGGAAGGATATAATAGTTGGAAGCACCCCCCTCCTTTATTTTTTATACTTATTAATAATATGCCAAAATTTTTAAGTCGTGATGAATACCACCTTCACATGGGGAAACGGATTTATGGAAAGGATGACTGTCCTTTTTGTGATGAAAAACAAGTAGAAGATTACATAATTTGGAAAGGAACGCACTGGTATCTCGTCCATAACAAATCTCCCTATTCTGGAAACCACCTACACATCATGGCAGTTCCCTACGAACATATCAACTTTTATCTCGAACTTTCTGATGAAGCAATTTTAGAATTGAGAGAAGTTCACATCAAGGTCAAAGAATTTTTTGGGGAAGAAAACTATTTTTCATTCACCAGAGAGACCATGGCAAATCGTAGCGTAGAACATCTCCATATGCATTTTCTTGCCTGAAAGCTTCAATGAAAATACTTAAGAAAAATGCTTGAAAAGCAAGGTTTTCCTATCACACAAATACTTGAATAAGACCTCTCTCTTAAAAAAAGAGAGTTTTTTTTAAAATTGCTATCGCTTCATTCGGGTTTCAACCACTCATTGATTGTAGAGGCGAAAAAGATCTTTTTGGAAAGCCCCTCCAAGTCACCGAAATCAATGTCGTTGATTCTCTTCGCTGCTATGGCTGTTTTTTTAGCCTGAGAAAGAAATGAATGTACTCCGATAGTGATAAGGTATCCAAAATATTACCTTTGATGAGACTCCAGACCTTTATAGTCTGATGCTCACCACTCCTGAAACCAACCTCTATTCACTTTTCTCTTTTCTTTCATTTGACTTTTTTTAGGAGAGGCTTGTAAATCACATTAACCCCCCAAGAAAAACTTGATTTCTAAGAGAAAAAGAGTATATTGAAACCGTTAGAAGACCCCTTCAAAAAAGACCAAAAAGCCTCAAGAGAAGAATCCTTATTTTTTGGCTTTAAAACCTTGTTTTTGACAGGTCTTTTCATTTTTATTCTCTTTTTTTTTGTTCATGACTACTGACGATGGAAATTATGGTGCTGAGAGTATTCAGGTTTTAGAGGGACTGGAGCCGGTAAGAAAAAGACCTTGAATGTATATCGGTTCTACCGATGAGAGGGGTCTACATCACCTCGTTTGGGAAATCGTAGATAATTCTATTGATGAAGCAATGGCCGGATACTGTGATACGATTACGGTAGTATTTGGTGCTGACGGAAGTTGTTGCGTGACTGATAATGGAAGATGAATTCCTACTGCACCACACCATCAAACAGGAAAATCAACCCTTGAAACCATCCTTACGGTCCTCCATGCTTGAGGAAAATTTGGTGGTGGTGGTTACAAAGTTTCAGGAGGACTCCACGGTGTATGATCTTCAGTGGTAAATGCCCTTTCTACTCGTCTTGAGGCAACCATCCATAGAGAAGGAAAAATCTTCTTTCAAGCTTTTGAAAAGGGAATTTCTACATGAGATATTCAAGTGATTGGAAAATCCTCAACTACAGGAAGTGTGATTAAATTCTGGCCAGATGCAGAAATTTTTAAAACTACTACAGATTTCTCTTACAAAACAGTACTCGATCGTTTGAGACAACAAGCCTACCTCACGAAAGGAATCACTATCATCATCATCGACGAAAGAAAAAATGAAAGATACAAATTTCATTTTGAAGGAGGTATTAAATCATATGTCAACTTTCTCAATAAAACCGAAGATACCATCGGAGATATTTTCTACGTAGAAAAAGAAAAAAATGATATTGTGGTGGAAGCAGCTTTTCAGTTCAACAAAGAATTTTCCAATACCATCATCTCTTTTGTAAATAATATTCACACTCCAGAATGAGGAAGCCACATGGTTGGTTTCCGTACAGGACTCACCAGAACCATCAATAAATATGCAAGAGACAAAGGGATTTTGAAAGAAAAAGATCAAAACCTCACCAACGAAGATGTCGTAGAAGGACTCACCGCGGTCATTTCTATCAAAGTAATTGATCCACAATTTGAGGGGCAAACAAAATCCAAACTCGGGACTCCAGAAGCGAGAGGTGCGGTGGACAGTGTCTTCTCTGAAAAACTCTCTGAATTTCTTGAAGAAAACCCATCAAGTGCCAAAGCCATTATCGAGAAAGTATTTCTTGCTGCCAAAGCCAGACTGGCTGCTCGTGCCGCTCGTGATACCATTATTAGAAAATGAGCCCTTGAGTGAATGACTCTTCCATGAAAACTTGCTGACTGTTCGAGTAGAAAACCAGAGAACTCAGAAATCTACATAGTCGAAGGAGATTCGGCAGGAGGTTCAGCAAAACAAGGAAGAAACAGAGAAACTCAAGCTATCCTTCCACTCAGAGGAAAAATCCTCAACACCGAACAAGCAAGAATCGACAAAATCTTTGCCAATCAAGAAATCAAAAACCTCATCATAGCTCTTGGAACTTCTATTGGGGAAACCTTTGATATTTCCAAGCTCAGATACCACAGAATCGTCATCATGACCGATGCCGATGTTGATGGTGCCCATATCAGAACCTTGATTTTGACCTTCTTTTTTAGATATCTCAGAAATATTATAGATGGTGGATTCCTCTATATTGCTCAGCCACCACTCTACAAACTCGCAAAATGAAAACAATCATGGTATGTCTTTAGTGATGATGAAAAGGAGAAGATTATGGTTGAACATAATATCGTTGGTGAAAATATCCAGAGATATAAAGGTCTCTGAGAAATGAACCCTGACCAACTTTGGGAAACTACCATGGATCCAGAGACCAGAAAGATGTACAAGGTCACCGTCGAAGATGCTAAAAAAGCTGACGAAATCTTCAAAATCCTTATGGGATGTGAAGTAGCTCCAAGAAAAAGATTTATTCAATCAAGAGCCAAACAAGTAAAAAATCTTGATGTTTAGAAAAGACCAAGCAATGCTTGGTCTTTTCTATTATCTCAGAAATCCCTTTGTTGGAAAGCAGGAATACATGAAGACTGCTCGATTTCATGTCTGCAAGAGAAAGACTAGAATCAAATTTTTGAGTTTATTGAAAAAATATGCTATACTCTTCTCACTACTTATAAAACATCTGTATGCTCCATCATTCTCCTTCAAATCAATTCATTCAAAGATATGGACACCGAGGAAACCAAAAAATCCCTCAGCCTATATGAGAGTTACTATGGAAAAATATTTTATTGTATTATTCCTTATATCCCGTAAAAGG
>Ga0066602_10002569_pt1 | contig 10659 bp, 8 predicted proteins | sample Higcelweek5metaG_FD_59481 | JGI IMG/M metagenome (GOLD analysis project Ga0066602, IMG submission 59481) | Freshwater pond sediment microbial communities from the University of Edinburgh, under environmental carbon perturbations - High... | ecosystem: Environmental > Aquatic > Freshwater > Pond...
GGTAAAGGTATATGAACCTGGTCCTGCTAAATTAGGCACCGTAAACGAAGCTGTATTACCGGTATAAGTAGCACCACCTGGCGATACTGTAATGGTCCAGTTTTCAATAGGAGCTAAAGTATCTACGGGTAAATTATTTAATATTACACTACCAACACTACTACCACAATCAGTATCTGTAATAGTTGAAAATGTAGGTGGAGCTGGAGTGAAGACTGTAAAAGGTTGGTTAAAAACAACACCACAATTATCAAGTACATATGCATAATATGTAACTCCAGTAGTTAAACCCGTAAATACACCCGATGACTGAGGCCCTTGTAACAATACTGTTAATGCTGCATCACCATATAAAGAATACAAATAGGTTCCTCCTCCTCCTTCTGCCTCCATAGCAACAGAACTAGCACAAGCAACTAAACTTTTAAATTTTAGTGGTGTTTTATTAATTTCAAACCTTTTTTCGTACAAAAATCCTCCAGCTAATCTAGCTAACGAACCTATACCTCCTAATTGACGAGGTTCAACAATATTACCTAGTCCATCAACACCACCATACCTGAAATAATAGACTCCATTTGGCAAATTTAAATTCCAATTAGGTGAAGTAAAAGACCCCATTGAAACACCTCCAACACCATTAGTAAAAAGCCCTTGAGAAACTACATTCCCTGTTGAATCATACAATGCGTATCTTGTATTTACAATAACACTAGAAGATATAACTACTGGAACTGAAGAAGATGTACCAGAACACAAATTAGGAACAACTGAGACATTTGTATTATTTAAACAATTACTATTATAAGTACCCGTAGTTGTTTTGCCACAAAAATCTGTAAATTTAATTTGATAACTACCTGGTAAATAACATATTGAATTATCAACAAGTATACCTCTGTATTGACCAGAAGGATCTGTTGAAATTACGAAGGGAGGCAAAGGATAAATTGTTGGTGAAATTGTTGAACTAACTGTAGTATCACTTGATGTTGAAGTATATAAACCTGATGGTCCATTTAATACTTCTACAGTAAGTGGATATTGCACATTCATACTGGGTGTATAAGGATTTGCTAAAATCCCTACGGTATCATCAAAATACGCTAACTTGGGAGTACCTGACCCCTGACCTGCTTGATTATTAAAACAAGTCGTGCCTGAAACCATTGGTGAAAGGTTTCTTATTACAACTTTGTTAATTACAACGCCACATGCATCAATAAACCTAAAATTATATGTAACTCCATATTTTAAATCAAAATCAGCTAAATAAAAAAGACCAGCCGTGAAGTTGTTATGTGTAATATTAATTGTTACTGGATTCATAGGGTTCCCTAAAAAATCATTAGCCGTAAAACCTGGATTAGCAGTTTCTTCAACAGAAACAGTAATAGGATTAGTCATAAATTCTCTATATACAGAAATATTATATCCAACATTACACTGATTACCTGGATCCGAAATATTTATGGTACTAGGTGTCACTATTATATCTGAAACAGGATAAGGAATATTAATTTGAGGTATAGCACCGCATAAATTACTTGCCGTAAGCACTAATGGTCCTCCATTAAAAAAACTTAGTGGAATATCAATTTCAATATATGGAACAATTGCAGAATTATAAGTTTGAGCTCTTGACACTAGCTGCGTATAAGTAATGGTTCCTCCAATATTATTAGTAAATACATAGACAATATCGCCACCTACTGCGCTAGGGTTAGTAAAATAAACTCTGTAACGAAGAGTATTTCCACAATCTATTGGATTTATAGATGAAGAAAACCTATCGATTAATCTTGCTTGCATAACAATTGAACCATTGCTTATTGGTGAAGAAATCGTAACTGTTTTATCTGCAGAATTATTACCACATTGATCAACAATATCTAATGAATATGTACCAGCAGGCAACCCTGAAATAGTAAAGGTATTGTCATTAGCTGGAATTGGTAAAACAGTCGCAATAGCGGTGTTTAATGTAGTACCAATGCTATAACGAACACTATATGTCCTATTAACATTATTATTGTTGATACTAGTAATCCCTGTAAGTACAATTAACCCATCTGAATTTCCAATACACCTAACTGACCAAGGTGTTGCCAAAAACCCATCACCAGGCCTTGTGCCAAAATCAGTACATTGTGCATTTCCCACTTGAAACACAAAAAGCATAAAAAGCAATAGAATGTTTGCTTTTTTAAATAAGGGTAGAATTAATTTCATAGTATTTAAGTTTTGTCATAGAAATACATTAAATTAAATATTAATAATATTTCAACAACAAAGATTAAGTTTTATTACAGAAAAACTATAATCGATGTAATAAGTGGTAGGTTTGATGTAATAAGTGGTAAAAAAACGTAATAAATGGTATTTTTTTTGTAACAAGTGGATTGATAAAAATAAAGAAAAGACTACAAAAAAATAATTATAATCGCTATTTAAATAAGAATTTATTATAAATAGTGTTAATTGCTAAACACAACTCTTCTATTAAAACAGGTTTTTGAACACAAAAGAGGGCGTTTTCTTTAAAACCTAATACTGCTTGTTTTTTTTCAGAAACTAATAACACTAAATCAACTTCTTTATTATTAGAATTAAATCTACTGATAGTTTGTAAATCAGAATCAATATCAATATCATAAAAAACAACATCTACATCTTTAAATTTAATTTTTCTATTAAGTAATGTTGTATCATCAACCAAACCAATAATTTTAATAAAAGGAAAATAGGTTTTTATTAATCTTTCAAATACTTTTAGTTGTTCATCATCTTTAATTGCAACAACTGCTCTAACCAGCTTCATACTCTATATTTAAAATTATTAAATTTTAATAGTGTGTAGTAAATTAAATTACTACCCAACAAATATAAAGTTTGAATGCTACTGTTTTTATTTGATGTAATAACTGTATGGATTCATGAAATAACTGTATGGATTCATGAAATAACTGTATCAAAAACAGCATATTTTTTTTACATTTTAAGCAAAAAAAAGATTTTTAATATTGTAAAGGCACTTTTATTACTACTCTTGTTCCAGATAAATTTTGATCAATTTCAGATAAATTTTGAATGGTAAAATCAAAATTAGTATGGTATATTTTATTTAAGATTCTAATTCTATTTTTAATAATTGAAGTACCGTATGAAACGTGCTTATCTGTATTATTTTTTTTGAACTTTACATACCCCTTACCATTGTCTTCAATTAATATATAAACTCTTTCCAAATCGTTTACTTCGTTTATCACTTTAATCTTAAGTTCTTTTTTTTCAGGATTTCCAGATAAACCATGAATAATGGCATTTTCTACAAATGGTTGTAAGAGCATAACAGGAATTTTAATTTGTGAGGGTTTTATATTTTCATCAATTTCCATTGAAAAAACAAAATTATCTTCAAACTTGACCTTCTCTAAATCTATATATGATTTTATATAATTTAGCTCTTCGTATAGAGTAATGGTATCACTATTTACAATATCGAGAGTGTTTCTAAGTAAACGAGAAAATTTTGTAAAATATTGATTTACAAATAATTCATCCTTTAAAAAAATAACACTCTGCATATTGTTTAGTGTATTAAATAAAAAATGAGGGTTCATTTGCGCTTTTAAAGCTTTAAGTTCAAGGTTATAATGTTCTAATAAAATTTTATTTTTCTTATACAGCCTCAACTGATACAACTTTAAGAATAAAACGAAAAGTAATATACCTAAAATAAAAAATAGTATTTTAAAAATAGTCGTTTCCCAAAAATAGGGTAATATTTCAAAATTAAATTTTGTGACTGAGTTGATATTACTCGTAAAATTTGAATTAGATTTTGCCATAAGTGACAAACAATACTTTCCGGGTCTAAGCTCTTTAAAACTTAATTCCTCACCTTCAAATTTTTTCCAATCTTTTTTATCTTGGTTAACTGTTAAAGCATAAAAATTTTCAACATAGACATCTCTTAAAGACGATAACGAAACTTTAAAATCTAAGTCATTATTACTTCTTTCTAGAACTAAATTATCAGTGTTAAAAAAAACTTCATCTTTGCTTTTAATGAAATCTAATTCTAATTTGTTTTTACTAAAATTAAAAGATATATTTTTTTCAATTTGAATAATTTTATCTTGCATTAGCAAGTAATATTTTTGTTTGTCAGATTCAATTTTGATAATTCTATTCCCTAAAAACAAATTAGCATCATTAACAAACTTATCGATAAGTAATTTATTATTGTGCAATCTTAATACAAAAAAACCTTTATTAGAACCCACTAAAATAGACTTATCATATATCTTAAGAGTATATATATTGTGCTCTTTTAAAATATAATCTAACTTATTTAATCTTTTATTTAAACAATATAATCCATTATTGGTACCTATTAAATAGCAACCATTAAAAGCTTCAATGATATTGGTATTTTTAACAAAATTATTTTTTATTACTTTTTTATTCTTTTTTTCTATTAATAATAACTCGTTCTCATTTGAGACTAAATAATTATGATTATCAACAAACAATCTATTGTATCTTAAATTTTGATTAGGATTATCATAAAGAATTTCTCCTTTTTGATTATAAATTTTACATCTATTCAAATATAAAAAATCATCATTAAACAAAAATGAATTCCTGTGCAAACCTGGATTTAAACTTTCAACAAACTTTAATTCGGAATTATTTTGCACATCGTATTTAAAAAATCCTTTTTTATGTACAAAAAATAAAAAATTATTATGTTGTAAAATATTCTGAATTTTAGTTTCAAAGTTTATATTAATTTTGACTGTTGTCTTATTATATATATCATACTTATAAACAAAATTATCACTTGAAATAAAATAAATAAAATCATTGATTTTGGTTCCTAATAAACTTTTACTTGTATTGTTATAATTAAGTTTGAAAGACTTGATTTTATCAAAATAGTGTGGAATATATGTTAGTGAGTTATCATTATTAATAATCCAAAAATTATTAAACTTATCAATAAATACATGATGAACTTCTTTAAAATTATAACCACTAAGATTCAACTTATTTGACAAATTGTAATTATATACTCCTTTTTCAAACACCTTAATTAAATTGTTTTGAAAAATAATTTTATACTTCGAAAGTCCATTTTTATTTAAAACTTTGTAATTACTGCCAAACAAATTCGTTTTTTCCATTTTACCATTTAAAAACAAATAGGTTTGATTCGTGAAACTCCTTTCAATTAAACTAACACTTTTAGTGTTATAATTTTTCAGAAAAAATAATTTTGAACCACTATGACTTATTAATGGATTGTAATAAAACTCTTTATTAAAATAATGTACAATTTTATTATTGGAATCTAAAAAAAAATTCCTCTTTGATAGATAATCATAACCTATAAACATATTTTTTGACAAACAAAAATCTAATATCTCAACATTTTTAGGAGTAAAATATTCTTTTAAAGTATAATTATTATTTAAATAAAATAGATTTTTATGGTAAGGTATTTTAAAAAAAACAGTATCTCCTTTTTCAAAGGCAAACTCAACGCCCATATACTTATTAGCATTTTTTACCTTGAAAATTTTATCATTTTGAATAAAATATAATCCAGAATAATAGCCCGTAAGCCATTTCCTATCTTTTGTATCAATTTTTATTTCAAAGATATCATTTGAAGGTAATCCATTTGCAACAGAATAATTTTTAAAAAAACTTCCATTAAATTTAGAGACTCCATTATCCGTTGCTATCCAATAATGATTCTCTTTATCTTGAATAACTGTATATATAAGATCAGAAGGTAGTCCGTCATATGTATTATAGCGCTTAATTGTTTCGAAAGATTGTCCAAAAATTAAATTTGTAAATAAGAAAACAATAACAGTTAAATAAGTTAACCTATAATTTGAATTAGACATAAACATTTTTTGTGACATTTTGGTAAATTTAATCAATATATTATATATTTACACATAAAATTTCGAACAATACTTACAAAATATTATTAAAAATGGAACTTTATAACGCTATCATCATAGATGATGAAAAAAATGGGATTGATATAATGGAACATTTTTTAACTAAATTTTGCCCATCAATTAAAATAGTTGACAAAGGTAGTACCGTAGAAGAAGCAGTTAAAAAAATTCAATTAAATAAACCAGATATACTATTTCTTGATATTCAATTAAACAACAATACTTCTTTTGAGATTCTGGATCAAATTGATTTTAGTGAAATTGAAATTATCTTTGTTACGGCATTTAACGATTATGCAATAAAAGCATTCAAATACAATGCTATTGATTATATATTAAAACCAATATCAATCGAGGATTTAATCATTGCAACCAATAAAGCAATAAAAAGAATAAATGAAAAAAAAGAGTTTGAAAAAGAATTAAAAATAAAAGATAAAATATATAATGAATCAAGCTCTGAAATTGTAACAATATCATCGTTAGACAAAGTTAGTCTAATAAAAAAAGAGGATATTATTTTTTGTAAATCTGATGGCAGATACACCACCTTTTATTTATCAAATAATACAGAAATTATAGCATGTAAAAATTTAGGTGAATTTGAAAATGCATTATGCAATAATTTTTTCAGAATTCACCATTCTTATATAATAAATTTAGGTCATCTTATAAAGATAAATAAGAAAGCAGGTAATTACTGTGAAATGTCAAATAGCGCATTATTACCTATTGCTAAAAGAAGACAAGAAACTCTAAATAAGCTATTAGGTGTCTGAATTAATTATAAATAAAGTAGTGCTATAAGTGCTGTATCTCTCATTGTTTTATCCCAAAATGGCGGATGACTTCCTATTAACTCTGTTAGATATAAATGTAAATCCGTTCCTTTAGGCTGATCGAACTTACCAACAACAACAGAAGAAGGTGCTACATATGTAATCGGTATTTTTCTCTTTTCGCATAGTAAATTCAAAATCGCTTGACCATAAAACACATTTGAGACATAAGCATTGGATACGTTATTTACAGTTAGTTTAAACATAGCTTCATCTACAATCTCATTATCTAATACATTGTTCAACTCCTCTTCAAACCAAACAACTAATTGAGATACACTTAAATTTGTTGGTAAATTTAACTTCCCATTACAGATAAAAACTGGAGAAGTTTTCGTTCCATTAAGTACAACATAACTAATAGAACTGCTAGTAAATGTAAATGCAATTTTCATATTACTATATTAATTAGACTTACCTACCAATATATGAAATATTAACTTCACACTTATTGCCTAAACCAGAAGTTGTTGAACCAACAATGTGTGGCAATGTTGTTGAAGCATTATCATCAGAAGCACCAGTATAAGCTGCATTTAAATTACAAGTTGATCCTGCTGTCAAATTTACAGTAATAATAATATTAACTTCATTAAATAATTCAAACAAATCAGTCCCTCCGCTTCCATTAGTACCAGAACCAGACCTGTATAAACTAATAGAATAAGAATATTTATCATAATTAATACTATTAACTGTTAACCTAAATATTCCTTCAACAAAAGCGGTAGCAGAATATCCGCTGATATCCCTACTCGAAGGTAAATTTGTAGTATTATCAATAACTGTAGGCGCACCAAGATATCCAGTAAAAATTATTTGATATTCTCCATCGTAAGGCGCAACAAAAGATTTATTATTTAGTCCTGGTATATCAGTATAAGCACCTGAAGATGTCGCTAAAGTTAAATCTGAAGATTGCGAAAAATTAGTTTTGTAATTTCTATGAAATTGATACACCCATTTGGCTCCATCCCAGTAATATAAACCAGGAATAACACCAAAAGTTCCTGCAGTTGTATTTGTATTAAACACCATAGTACCAACTTCTAATGCGCCACCAGCAGGATTAACAACAGGGGCAGAAACATTTGTAGCAGTTAAAACTACTCTTGGCATTAAAAACCCATTAGTTGAATGTGTAATATCTAAAGCTCCTTTTGGAGATGTAGTTCCAATGCCTACTTGAGAATAGACCGAAACACAAAACAAAAGTAAAAAAGTGATTATTTTCATATAAATATTAATTTAAGTGCAATTATAAACAAAGTAGAAACTACATCTTAAACAATGTTATAACTGTATTGGTTGATGTAATAACTGTAAACAATTAATAAAAAAACCTTTTAATTTTATGAAACATCTTAAAAAAGGAATTAACTTTTATTTCTTCATTCCTTTCCAATTCATAATTATATAAAATTGAATCTACTTCATTTAAAAAATATTTATTAGGTTCTAAAGTATTTAATATATGTATTGAACTATTAGGCGAAATCAAATTAATTACGTTTTGGTTTTTAAAACCAACAAACAAAATATTCATATATTTTAAATGCTTATTTATATCTACTATCTGATTTTCACTATCTATTAAACAAATAACAGCATGATAATTCACTAACTTAATTGGTTTTAAATCATCAAAACTATTTATATAATCTATTTTATAATGAAGATTAAAAAAATCTTCAACTGCGTAATAGCTATTTTCATCACTATCACAAACTAATATTTTTTTCATTTTTCTTTTTCTTTATAATTAAAATTCTATTCTTCTCATCATTGCGGAATAATTATAGGCAATAGTGAATAAATTTCATTAGACGTTGTAGGTGATTGAACATTAGCTTTACTCCAAAGCTGAAAATAATAAATAGTTCCATCTGTCAACCCATTTGAAACTGATTGATTATAAGTAGTAGCCCAATAATTTCCTGCACCTTGCTTAGGTGAGTCTGAAGCATACGAAACTACTGTTCCAGGTAATGTTGCAATTGTTGTTCCAATAGCACCTGCAGAGCTTGTTGAACGTGTTAAAGCAGTTATAAAACCTTGATCATCATTACAATTTGCACTATACATAGCATTTGTTATAATATTAGTTCCAGATTTATACACAATAGAAGTTTCTCCTACCAATCTATAATTTACAGTTCCAATTGTAGCAATAGAAAGACTGAAATTTACAAATGAAAAATTATCTCCAGATAAATCGTCTCTTAAATGAAGTGTCCATGTACCATTAGGCGAATTTCCATTAAAACCTGCCATTGTAGTTATATTTGGAACAAGAACATCAGTTGTTAAAGTCCCTTCAGGTCTATATGTACCCGTTACATTTCCCCCAGCCCATGAAGTTATATTAGTTGCGCCCGCATCTGAAAAAGTAACACTAAAAGTTGTTGGATTTGTACCGCCATTATCTGTGGTCAATTCAATGATTTGTCCTGTAGGCGATTGCAAATAGATATCAACATCGCTCGCCCAAGTATGACTAAAATTTACAGTACAAACTATATTGCCAATATTTCCTGTAAAGCCCGTAACATTAATAGTTCGAGTAATTGTAGAAATATCAAAAGTACCCGCAGTACTATTTGTTCCAGCACTCGTTATAGCACCTAATGTTCCTGGAATACTTGCATTTGGCTCAACTAATGTAGAAGTTGCGTTATAAACTCCAGATCTAGTTGCATTATCCGTTTTAACCCAATATGTTCCATCCCAATAATAGTATCCAGGCGACACATTGTTTGGAACAACACCAGCAGTAGCAGTATTCCAAATTAAAGTTCCTACAACTAATGCTCCTCCTTGTGGGTTTACAACTGGTGCTGCAACGTTTTTTGCAGTAAGCTCTATTCTAGGAATTAGTATTCCATTACTTGTCGAAACAACATCTAAAGCTCCAGCTGGCGTAGTTGTGCCAATACCAACTTGTGAATAAACTGAAACTGTGAAAAACAAAAAAAGTACTATTTTCTTCATAACTACATATTTTTTAGTAAGTTATAAAATTTACTATTTCAATTTTAAACCATGTAATATATGTATGACATCATGTAATAAGTGGGATGAATAATATGAAAAATAAAAAATATTTTAGATTTATTTTTTAAATTTTCCAATGCTGCCTTTAACAAACTGTTGGAAAGAGAAGACAGTGCCGTCCGCAAGATTGATGTTGTACTTCGTTTCACAGAAACACCCGAAGGCTTTGCGCTGACTGCTACCGACGAGGATGGTCACACAAGCACCGCCGTCTTGGAAGCGGTAAAAGAACTGACCAAAACAGGAGAATCAGGTGTCGAAAATATAAAAAAGAATTTGGCGAAAGCCGGAAATACACCCTTCCTCATAAACGATATAGCGGTTGATTTTTCACAACATTGGTTTCTGCCCATCTCCAAAGTCAATGAGATAAGACGCATCGTACTCGAACAATTGATGGAAACCCGCGTGAAAGAATACCACCGCGAAGAATACCAAATCACTCCGACAGAACACCCCTACCCTGTCGAAAATCTTGACTTTACGTACAATGTTTCCAACAAACTGGCGCGCAAATTCTACCACAGACACGGTGTAAAAGAAATCGAAAAAGCCTTTGAACTACAGTGGGATCCGGGAAAATCCCGCGTGATGACCACCAAGTATTGCGTAAAATACGAACTCGGCAAATGCGCCCGATTCCAACGCGCGACCATGGGCGAAAAAGTCACAGAACCGTTGGTACTAAAACAAGGCGACATCGAATACAAACTCAAATTCAACTGCAAACCCTGCGAAATGGAAATTTGGGAGAAAGACGCGGAGTTTGAAATTGAGGAGGA
>Ga0066602_10002574_pt1 | contig 10642 bp, 10 predicted proteins | sample Higcelweek5metaG_FD_59481 | JGI IMG/M metagenome (GOLD analysis project Ga0066602, IMG submission 59481) | Freshwater pond sediment microbial communities from the University of Edinburgh, under environmental carbon perturbations - High... | ecosystem: Environmental > Aquatic > Freshwater > Pond...
ATTTCTGGGCCGGGTTATCGTTCTTTTCAGGTTACATGGCTCAACCACAATCACGATGGTTGTGGTTAATGGTTATCGCAGTTATTGGACACTACGTCACCGATGCATTAGATGGTGAAGTTGGTCGGCTGCGAAAAACGGGATTAGAACGGTGGGGATTCTACACCGATCACTTCGGCGATTACTTATTTCTTATGTGTATCCTGTTGGGGTTATCGTACTCAATCCCCCTCAGTCTTCAACGGTGGCTGCTGGTACTTATTGCCATTTGGTCAACTATTTTCATCAACGCCTATTTCATTTGGATTATAAAAAAACAATACACCCTGTCCTTTTTCCGTATCAGTTCAATTGAGGCCCAGCTAATCATTGCCGTCATGCTGATTGTTTTTGCAATTTTCGGTTCAGCAGCCCTAAGCATTGCCCTCAAAATCCTGGTTCCGTTCTCCATCGTTGGCCTCGGAGCCATCTTCTTTCGGACCCAACACCAACTCTGGCAACAAGACAAAAAGCACTAATATGAAAATATTACTAAAACCCAAATCGGATAAAAGTCTTCCGTTTTTTCTTTTTGTATCATTTTTAACCACGTTTGCCCTATTTCGATTATTTGTTGCCCTCTGGCCACAATTTTATCTCTCCAAATATATTGCTGGAGGAACTGTTCACATCCACCACTTTGCATACGGCATTATCCTAATGAGTATTATTGGCACAATTTCTATTATCACAAACGCCACTACTCCTCGATCCAGAACTACGCTTGCCGTTCTTTTCGGAATTGCACTTGGTCTCGCGTACGATGAGTTTGCAATGTGGCTCGAGCTTGAAGATATTTACTATGATCGTCGAAGTTATGATGCAGTCATAATGGTTAGTCTATTATTCCTAAATGTTATTTATTTCGGAGAGTTTTGGAAACGATGGAGCAAACGAATTTTCCGACTTTGTAAATTTATCGCCGTAAAAACGCCGAGAAGAATTATTAAATTTTTCTACAAATAGGTTGACATTTCGGGCAATAATACGTTCCACGTCCACCCAACGAAAACTTTTTAATCAAAGAGCCACACTTTTCGCACGGCTCACCTTCTCGGTCATAAACCAAGAACTGATCTTGATAATGGCCGCCCAGGCCTGACGTGTCCACAAAATGACTATAACTCGCTCCGCCCGCTGCTATTCCCGCTTCAATCACTCGTTTCATCGCCAAAAACAGCTTATTTACCGCACGTGTTTTTAATTGATTTGAAGGTATTTTTGGATCTATGCCTGCAAGATATAACGCATCATTTGCGTAAATATTCCCCATCCCGCCAATTTTGTCTTGATCCAAAATAACTAGCTTTACTGCTCGTCTGGATCGACTCAATACTTGCTTGAGGTATTCTTTGGTAAATGCATCATCCACCACATCTGGCGGCATCAAATTTTTTGATATTTGCCATTGGTTATTTGGTATTACCTTCACCCATCCGAAACAACGTTGATCATTAAAATACAAGGTTGAACCATCCGTAAAATGAAAAATAACTCGAGTGTGTTTGCTGGGCAAGTCATCTATCCAGTCAGAAGTAGGGTGACCACCTCCCACTCGTTTGTTGTTTGACTCATATATCAATTGCCCCGTCATCTTCAGATGCACTAAAATCACCAAGTCATCCGCCAGTTCCAAGGCAATAATCTTCTGTTTCCGTGTAACCGAAAGTATTTTCTTACCAGCTACCTGCAAGGCCTGGCCTTGTAGGGATTTTTCTTTCAATATCTCAATCGACTGAATAGTTTTTCCCGGCAATACGGTTCGAAGTTGTCGAACCACTGTTTCTACTTCAGGTAACTCCGGCATGTTTCTTTTTCCACTCTGATTCAATCAACTCACTTATTTCTTTTACAAATCGTTCTTTGGAAAACTTTGCGGAGTTGGCAATTATATCTTCCTTTTTAAACCTTGTCGCATCCCGCGAAGCCTTGGCGAAGTGGGACATTCCCTCTTGCACAGCATCAGCCGTCAGCTCGTGGACGAATATTCCCGTCTTACCCTCTACTACCGACTCCTTATACCCACCGCCCCAATACGCCAACACCGGCGTTCCGCACATTTGAGCTTCAACCGGCGTAATCCCAAAATCTTCATCGTCGGCAAGAGCTATAAATGCTTTCGCTTGTGTATATAGTTCAACCAATTGTTCTTCGTTCACTTTACCCAGGAATTCAATGGTTGGTCCTGCCATCTCCCGCAATCGAACCTCTTCCGGTCCCGCTCCAAATACTTTCAAAGGCAACCGTAATGCATTTGCCGCCTCAATCGCGACATCAAAATGCTTTGGTGCTACCAACCTACCCCCGGTCAAAAAATAATTCGATCTTGTAGGGGCAGACCCCTGTGTCTGCCCTAAATTTACCGGTGGATATATCACCACGCTCTCCCGTCGCCAAAACTTCTCAATTCGCTTTTGAACCTCTTTCGAATTAGCGACCAGCACATCCACTGCTTGAGCTGTGGTGTAGTCGAACTGTCGCAACACTTTATTTACAATCGATGCATAGACTCGAATGTACCAGTGCTTCCGCCAGTTCACGCTGGTTTCATACCCATACAAATAGCGGGGAGGTGTGTGGACATACGACACATGCAGCGAAGATTGAGGGACTCGCACTCCTTTGGTGATGTACCAAGAACAGGAAGAGATCACCACATCATAGTCAGAAAAATCAAACGAACTCCAAATTTGGGGAGCTAAAAAACGCAATGGGCTATGTAATTTTTTGGCAAAAAATGGCACATGATGTGCCCATGACACCCGAATGTTCCGATGTTTAAACCGCTCATACGCCGCCGAACCGCTTCGATAGAATGCCGTATAAATCGGAGCTTCCGGATACATCTCGGCCAAGGTTTCCAATACCCGCTCGGCTCCACCATACTCATTCAAATAATCGTGAACCAACGCTACCTTTAAAATAAGGCCTCCTGAATCGATTCTTCAAACGTATCTCTTGGTAATTTTGGTATTAAACTCATAAAGTCATACTTTGTAAACACGGCAATCGCCCTGTTTTTATCATACGTAGTGACCCTACAATGATCCCAATCCAGCTCAATCGGTACATCGGTCACGATGGTAGCCAGGTGCTTACTATTAAACGCATTCGTCTTGTCGGTGATCAACTTTTTCCGCACACTATCCCGCACTTCATCAACGTGTTCATACAATGATTCAACCGAACCAAACTGTTCAATCAATGAAGCCGCAGTCTTTGGTCCTACCCCATTTACCCCAGGAATATTATCACTCGTGTCGCCTGCCAACCCTTTGTAGTCGGGCACCTGTTCTGGCCATATGCCCAAACCGTCTTTGACTCCTTGTCTATCAATTAATCGTGAAGGCCGTGCTCCGGTCCCGGGAACGAACACAGATATATGCTCATCCACCAATTGCCACATGTCTCGATCCCCCGTGACGATAATGGCTTGTTGATGTTCCCGGGCAGCTTGCCGAGACAGCGTTCCAATGACATCATCCGCTTCAAACCCCAGCACTGAATACGTAGGCACATTGAGGTCGCCTAAGATTTCTTGGACAATCGGTTCCTGACTCCTCAATTCATCCGGCATTTTTTCCCGATGAGCCTTATAGTCAACAAATTCCTCATGCCGAAATGTTTTCCCTACATCAAAAGACACTGCTAGATGAGTCGGCTTCAACTCCGTCATGGTTGATAACAAGATGCGAGTAAACCCAAAGGCAGCATTAACCAGTTGCCCATCATCCATCGCCAATGTTTGTGGAAAACCAAAAAACGCTCTGTAAAGCAACGCGTGTCCGTCAATCAGAACAAGCCGTTTCTCAGAACTATCCATCCGACTCTTTTTTGATTACAAACTGTTCCCGACGGTCCATTTGGTCCAATTTCTTTTCAAGTTGTTCGAAATGTTCAAATGTTTTTCGTCGATAATATCGTTGTTTTGTTTCATCCAAAGCCAAGGAAAACATCGAAATAATCAAACCAAACGCGAGGACTCCAGTCATAGCCAGCAGCATGCCGATGATTCGTCCAGGCATGGTAACGGGCACCATATCACCATACCCCACACCAGTTACGGTAATCGTTGACCACCAAATACCATCAAACCATGTCCGAATCCGGGATCGCGGCTCGTTCCGTTCAAACGGAACCACCGCCAAACCAAGTGCGATTGATAAAATAACCAATCCGGCCAACAGATATTTAAACCGCCGCTGTTCCACTACCGGGCGAGCAAACGAAGACACGCTAATGTTCATATATATCCAAAATACCACATCTGACTAAACAGATTCAGGTTTAGCTTTGGGTACACCGACCACTTTTTCAAACTCATCCGCATCCATCGATTCATTCTTCAATAGTTCTTCCGCAATGGCGTCGAGTTTGGCTTTATTTTTGGTGATCACTTCTTTGGCCAAAGCATTGCCGACCATGATGATTTCAGCAATTTTGGCATCCACCTGGCCTTGTTTATCCTGAGACAACTGGGCTGGTTCCATCGAAGCTCGTCCCCAATCACTCATGTCATATTGAGGTCCCAAAGCAATCGGTCCCAAATCACTCATACCATAATCAACTACCATGGCACGAGCAATGCGCGTCGCTTTGGAGATATCGTTTGATGCCCCACCTGTCAGCTCGTGGAAAATGAGTTCTTCGGTCACTCGGCCTGCGAGCAACACCGCAATCTCTTCTTCAAATTCAGTTTTTGTTTCCTGATATTTATCTTGCTCAGGAGGAGTCAACGTGTACCCCAGGGCCATACCCCGTGACACAATACTGACTCGATGCACCGGATCCGTATGAGGTAACAGATGAGTTACCAATGCATGACCAGCTTCGTGATACGCAGTCATTTTTCGTTCATAATCGTTTTGCAACCGCTTTTTCTCGGGTCCCAATTTAACCTTCATAGCTGCTTCTTCGAGGTCTGCAGGTCCGATCTCAGTTCGACCTTCCCGAGCCGTCATAATTGCTGCTTCATTCAGCATGTTTTCAAGATCTGCGCCAGAAAAACCCACGGTCCGTTTGGCCAACATATCCCATGACACACCTACAATAAAAGGTTTATTGCCAGCATGAATCGCTAAAATTCGCTTGCGTTCTTCCAAGTCAGGTAAGGTGAGCGTTACTCGGCGATCGAAACGGCCAGGTCGTGTCAAAGCCGGATCTAGGAGGTCTCCTCGATTGGTAGCTGCAAGTACAATCACATTATCATTTGGAGTAAATCCATCCATTTCCACCAAGATTTGATTCAAGGTTTGTTCGCGTTCGTCATGCCCACCCTGTGATCCCATACCCCGCATCCGACCAATCGCGTCGATTTCATCGATAAATATGATTGCTGGAGCACTCTTTTTGGCAGTTTGGAACAGGTCCCGTACCCGAGATGCGCCTACCCCGACCAACATTTCCATAAATTCACTTCCCGCCATGGAGAAGAACGCTACTCCTGCTTCACCAGCTACTGCTCGAGCAAGCAACGTCTTACCGGTACCCGAAGGTCCTACCAGCAGCACTCCCTTTGGAGTTCTAGCCCCAAGCTTTCGATATTTGGCTGGATGTTTCAGAAAGTCGACTACTTCTTCCAACTCTTTTTTAGCTTCCGGCACACCACCGACATCTTTAAAGGTTACCGATTGTTTACCCTTGGAAAAAAGCTTAGCCTTGCTTCGTCCAAACCCCATGATCCCATCTTGGGATCCCCGAGCTTGTTTGAAAATAACAAAGAAGAACACCACCATTAATAAAATGGGGAGACCATTAATGAGTAAGTCTGCCCAAGCCTTACTGGATGATTGATCCTCCACCACCACTTTGGTCGAAGCCAAATCGACTCCAGAGTTATATAGAAGTTGAGCTAGACTAATTGACTCTTCTTTGGTTGCCTGTTTAACTGGTGACCCATCTTTGTAACTAATCTTCAATTGAGATCCAGCCACCGAGATCTTATCGACTTTACCAGCCTTAATCTCTTCCACCATCTGAGACAAACCAATTTTTTCCGCCTTACTACCACCCAAAAGGTTGATCAGGAACGGAAGGAATAACAACGCCAACAAAAACCACACCAACACATTCTTACCGTTCAGTTGGATGCGAAACTCTTTCTGTTTCATGTTGCCGGGAACTTGAGGTTGTCCGGAAGATCCTGCTGTTTTTACTGGTTTTGTCTCTTTTTTTGCCATACTTGTTTCCTTAAATTAACCGATCTCCATTCTGTAATTTACAATCAAATCGCACCAACACGGGTCGTTGTTCTTCATCTACCATTGCGTCTGCCGCAAACAGCATCCCTTGGCTTTCACCAAAGTCGCCCATTTTCCGTGGAGCTAAATTTACCACAAACGTTGTTTGGACACCAACTAGATCTTCTGGCTTAAACCACTGCAAAATACCAGAGAAAATAATTCGTTCACCAAACGATCCAAAATCTATCGTTAGCTTGATCAATTTCTTCGACCCCTCAGGAACTTCTGCCTGAACAATGGTGCCCACTCGGATATCCACCTTACTAAAATCATCGTACGTTATGTAATCCATAATTCTCCTTTATTGCATTGCGAATAGCGTTTGTTTTTCAGCACGCAGATATGTCGATCAAAGCCGAAGACGATGCGAGTACTGCAAAAACATAAAGCTGTTCGCAATCAATTCGCTCCTCTACTTCTTCTCGATATTATACAACCCACTCTTTATAGATATCCTACCTGGTGCTCGCAAATTAAACGCCTTCTTAAAATCAGCTCCATTGATCGTTTCACTTCCCTTATTTGTCTGGAATGTTACATTTGCCGTCACCCCATTATCCGCATACGTCACACTAACTCCCGTCACACTAGTGTAGCCTCCCATACCAGCCAACTCACTCTTACTATACGGGTTACCTCCCCAACACGAACTCTCTGGCGTCACACGACTCGCATCTCCTCCACCCTTAAACATCACTGCCCAAGCATTTAAGATATCCGCCATTTCCTCTGATGACAGCCAAGGGTGAGACTTACCACAACTGTCCCCTCCACGATCCTTGTACCACCCTTTATAAAACCAGGGACTGCCGGCAATTTTTTCATATGCCTTTGCCGTCCATCCGCTTCGACCACCCTCAGACGTATCCCAAAATCCCGGAGTACTATATCCGTTGGCACTATATGCCATCTGATATCCGCCGGATGTTGAAGCGTACCAAGTCGAAAACGGCGATCCGTTGGCATAGACCACTTTCCCTCGCGTTGCATTCACCGCCTCTTCCCATTTACCGCCTTTTGGAGAAGGTTTAAACACCTGACATGATTCTGTCGCACAGATAGATCCACCGCGCGCCAAAGCATAGCTCCGAGCTGCTACAGCTTGAGCTTTCAACGCTTCCATTCCCCCGCTATCGCCCCACGATCCCGGCATTTCGTAAATCCGCTTCGCGTACTCTTCTAAAGAATATTTACCGTATCCTTCTACGGTGATCTCTGCATCGGGATTATGATCTTTTATCTCAATTCCACCGCCATAGTACGCTTTCAAAATTTGTTCATAATTCTGTCCTGACTTGGCTCGTCCATAGGCCCCATACTGACTCATTCCTTTATAGTGAGGAGCTCCAAACGAAAAGGCCGCAAAAGCGGGGGAAAATCCTGGTGAGTAATCTGGTCGCGAGGCCGGATCATCCGCCAGAGGTACATCACCTACCGTTGTCTGGAACGTCCCCGTCTTTGCTGACAAAATTTCTTGCTGTCGTTTAGACAGGTCAGAAATCTTCCCCGCCAATTGAGTTTGATAGGTTTTTGCCTTGGCGATTTCACTGGTAAAAAAAGTCATCGTGCTTTGAAACTGCGTTTTCATCAGTGCCAACTGATTTTTTCGCTTGTCCAACGCCGCTTTATCTTGCTGTAGTTTCAGCAGCGTTTCGGTGGTCGACATAATAATCGTCTTATCCTGATCTACTACCGACGTCCGATACGTCAGTGATCGAGTCAGGCCCGAAGCGGTGCCTGAAGACAAAAAGGTAACCAATGGCGAAAATTGTCGCGATAGCTTGTAATAACTCTTTACCCGTGCGGCTAAATAACTGAATTGAGCATCCAATTGCAATCCTCGAGACTCTATGTCTCCCTCTAAGTGTTTTGTTTCCAAATCAGCTAATGCCAACTCATTTTTAATCTTGGTAATTTTGGCGGTTATTGAAGACACCTCTTTTTCCAATGGGGTAGTCGCCGCTTCGGACAACTCCTTCAGATGTTGTAGTTCATTTATCTGTGCCTGAAGTGACTCAATCGATTCTTCGGCTCGAACGAAGTGAGAACCCTGAGCTAGTCGAAGGGCCCCTACGAGTACAACACAAAATATAACCAAGAGAATTTTTCGCGGCAGTTTTATCACCCCCTAATAATAACATCATTCCTCTGAATCTCCCTTCTTAAGGGAGACTGGCTGAAGGCCGAGAGAGTTACTGTTTCATCCTCTTCTTTTCCTGGCACCAGGAGACACGTATAATATGCCCACCATGAAGAAATTTCTGATTATCATTTCGTGCCTCTTTTCCCTTACCCTTCTTACTTCAAAAGTCCAAGCAGGCGTTACCTACTGTGAAGATATTGGTATCGTCAGTGATTTAGGGGAATATCCCTATGATGCAAACCGACAAAGTCTCACCGTTAACGTGACCGGGCTTGAGCCAGGGTCATACGAACTTCAACTATTCCGAAATCAATTACAATCTACCCAGCTAAGCACATCCAGCGATACTGCCGCCTTTGTTATCCCCTTCAAGGATGCGGGTTGGATGGATAACACTCGCACCGCCCGAAAGACGTTTTTTCTCATCAAGAAAATTAATGGCAAGTATGAAAATATTTGCAAGTTTAAAGCTGAGGCAGTTGTTCAGCCTGGTGAAAACAATTGCGACATCACCTTCTGGCAAGATGGCAAAAAGGACCTGGCTTGCTATACCAACAATACCCCCATTGCTGTTTCCGCCTCCAATATTCTTTTCAAAGGTCAAGTTCCGGAAAAAATCATTGTCCGAGTCAAAGATGGAAAAATGAAAACGGAAAATGATTTTATTGCCGCCTTCTCACTCTCTTCCGGTAGTTTCGGTCAGACCCCCGGGAAAGTCCTTGGACTAGGAGATAATCGAATCCTGATAAAAAACAATGATGCTGGAGGAATGCAATTATGTGAACGCACCATTCCAATTCAAGATAAATGTGATCCTGAAGACCAGGTTGAAGGAACCGGAGCATCCGAAGACGTTCCTATCGACCTCTGTGAACGACTCAGTGTGTCGGGCAGTGACGCCACCGCAAAATGCAATGACTGTCTCAACAATAATGGTGTCTGGACTGCCTTAGGCTGTATCAGCACTGATCCCCAAGCTTTCATCAAGGATTTTCTCTCCATCGCCATGGGTATCGCCGGGGGGATCGCCCTACTCCTCATGATCTACGGGGCCTTCCTTGTCTCCGTTTCAGCGGGTGATCCAAAGAAAGCTGAAGAAGGTAAAGAAATCATCACCGGCACTATTGCCGGATTGCTCTTCATCATCTTCTCCGTCGTCCTACTCAAATTGATTGGTGTCGATATCCTACAAATTCCTGGGTTATCATAAAGCTATGAAGAAATGCGTTCCTTTCCTTATTATCCTCTTCGCTTTGTTTGTTCCCGTTCGTTTTGCATACGCTGAAGGGGGTTCTTTATCCTTAACCGAAATGACTGCTGACAGTGAGGTTAATCCTATAAAAACCGACCTATCAGATCCCGGAAAAATTATCAGTGCCCTCCTTCCCTATGTGTTAACAGCTGCAGGATTGGTTCTCTTTGGCATGCTCATTATGGGTGGATTCGACATGATGTTGGCCGGAACAGACGCAAAAAAAGCCGAAGCTGGCAAGGAACGCATTACTGCCGCCATTATTGGATTTGTCATCATCTTCGCCGCCTACTGGATTGTCCAAATCCTCGAGGTCATGTTCGGCATTTCCATTTTGAAATAAATTCTCTGTAGGGGCAGACCACTGTGTCTGCCCAGGGCGAATACATGGATTCGCCCCTACACCGATGTGTGAGAATCAACGTCCCTTTCTCCGCTCCCTATTCCCATACTCTTCTACGGCATCGTCAAATGCTTTAATGTCAAAATCTGGCATGAGAGTCTCAGTAAAGTAAAACTCAGCATATTCACTTTGCCACAACATAAATCCCGACAGTCGCTGCTCTCCCCCAGTACGAATAATCAAATCCGGATCCGGCATTCCCGCAGTGTCGAGAAAACTTTCAAAATAACTCTCTGTTAATTTGTCATTTGTCATTTGTGTTTTGTTATTTACTTCGAGCATTTTGTTAAATGCCCGAATGATCTCGTCTCTTCCCCCATAATTCAGTGCAAATGTTACCGTAATCGCTGAATTATTTTTCGACTTTTCCATGAACTGCTCCATCCCCGCTCGAATATCCGGAGCAAATCGAGACAAGTCTCCAATTACTCGCAAACGTGCCCCCTTATCAATCATTTTCTGAGCATATTTGGTTAATGCCAGGCGGAATAAATTCATCACGCCGGAGACCTCATCATCCGGTCGTTCCCAATTCTCAGTACTGAAAGCCCAGAAAGTGATAT
>Ga0066602_10002578_pt1 | contig 10624 bp, 3 predicted proteins | sample Higcelweek5metaG_FD_59481 | JGI IMG/M metagenome (GOLD analysis project Ga0066602, IMG submission 59481) | Freshwater pond sediment microbial communities from the University of Edinburgh, under environmental carbon perturbations - High... | ecosystem: Environmental > Aquatic > Freshwater > Pond...
AAAGTCAACTCTTAAAGAATTAGGACTATCAAAATGTAAAGGTCAAGCTGCTATTGAGGGCCTGAAAGAGTTTAAGAACCTACCCCCGAATTTTCATCAGACCAAAATAATGTCCAATGGAGATGTTGTTAATTCTCAAACTGGACAAGTAATTGATAATTTATTTGATTTTGTACCATAGGATTACTTATATGACAATAAATCTTGGTGACTATTATGGAGAAAACCCTGCCTGCAGGAAAACCAATGCATCTTTCGTTATCTCTGGGGATAATTTGGAGCCGGTCATTATTACGGAGTGTACTAATCTTGCTCCAACAAATTCATTTGCAAAAGGTGATAAGTTTACAACAAAGAATGGTCGAATCTTAGAGAGGCCATCAGGGCTCTGGTCTTTTGGGACAGAAATTATCCTGCAATCGAAGAGCACCCAAGAGCACGTTCTTCGGTTGTTAAGTAAGATTGAGCCGCAAAAGACTTTTTTCGAGAAGTATCTCCGAGATTCGAACTATCGAGTCGCGGTTGCAATATGGTGGGAAGCAACGGATGAACACGGAGGATTTACTCTGGCAAGTGAAGTGCTGAAAAAGCTCTCATCAATTTGCAATGATATTGATTTTTTCTTTGTTGGTTGAATTAACCTGACAAGGATAGACTGCAAAAGTTAAGATGTAAATAAAATTCAAAGAACTGCTTAACAATGTATTATAGTATTAAGTGTATTTACCATATAGGCTTTTAATGGCTATTAAAATAAGATTTTAATCCTATTTTTTACATAATTGTAAAAAATTAATTCTATTCCGGTATTATTTAATTTCAATGTTCTTTATGAACTTGGTGAATTTATGAAAAAAATATTCTATGTAATAGCATTCATTTTTACTTTTTTTAACATTCCATTTGCATTAGAAAACGCTGATGTAAATCTTTTCACTGGAATGGCAGCACATGAACATTCATTGTTTGTTTTATCCGGCCGGGGTGGAATGGACATAAATTTAGGAATCAATTATCATAGCCCGGTTGAAAATAGCGCATGGGAAAGGAATGATAAAGTTCAATTAAGCCGGTTTGGTTTCGGGTGGGATATGAACTTTGGAAGTATAATAAGTAATCACAAAAATACAGTCAATATTGATGATGACCAATATTATTGGCACTTGACTGATGGATCAATATGTCAAATTGTAAAGATTACAAATGCTAATGCAACTGTAGCTTTTATGGTAGAGAATCATCCATATTGGAAAATAACACAGCATATATTACAAACAGGTACTCCACCAAATATTTATAATATTGTTACTGGTTGGACAATTGTTGATGAAAATGGTAAAACTCACATTTATGGCGATATTTCGAAGCCGCCAGTTTCAACAATTGATAAACGAAATTCTACAGAATATACCTTTTCATGGGGGGCGAGCGGTTATGTCGGTGGTGGCACTGCTCAGAATCCTGAATTGTATCCATACAGATGGGATATTTCAAAATCATCCGATAAATTTGGAAATGAGATACAATATCTTTATGAACAAAAAACAGAAAAACTTTGGAATTCAACTTTAGAATACACAAAATGTTCATATTTGAAGAGAATAACTAATCCTGAAGGTGCATATGTTGTTTTTGAGGGGCAACCTAAAAAACAAGGAGAATATTATGATCCTTATACTTCAGAAAAAGAGCCCGATGGATTTCAAGAGTTTCTTGATACTGCATTAGTAAAAACGATATCAATTTTTACTGAAAGAAATGAACTTATGTATAAGTTTGATTTCTGTTTTAAAAAAATCAGAGAAAATGTAAAAGACAAAATCGGAGAAAAGTTTTTTGTTAAAAGCCTGCTGGCAGAGATTATTAAAAGTAATAAAATAAAAGTTGTATCGCGATTTGTATTTGACTATTATGATGATGAAAATGAATCGCAAAAGAATCCTGAAAATTACAATTTCGGGGCTCTTAAATCTATACAGACTGATGTTTGTGGAAAGTTGACGTATGAATATAAACAGATAAAATTACCAGGAGATATAAAAAAGTTTAATAAGTTTGGTGAGCCCTTTTCTTTATATGAACAATTCTATCGCAGTGCTGGCTTGACGAGTGATGGTAAGGAATTTGTCATAATTGGTGCTGATAAAAAAGTTTTTCTTTATCAATGGACTGGCACTAAATGGAAAGAAATGAAAATTGGTGATTTTCAGAGTGGAAGTACTTTGGGTGTTGATAGAGCAAAAGGTGTGATGGCAGGGATTGATTATTTTATTGTTAATTGTTATGATAACCGCAATCCCTTCCCCAATAAAATATTAGCTTTTAACTGGAATGGCGCTGAGTGGGTCAAGACATTGGAAAAAGATTATTATTCAGTCTGGCACACACAAATCTTTCCTGCAACAAAATATTTTGTCGTTCATGATAACCTGAATAAAAAGCTGCATACTTTTTATTGGGATTCACAGAAGTGGATTGAAAGTGATAAAAGCATAATTGATAACATTGCTCCGGCAAATATGATTTATTCAAATGATTATTTTGCCTACCATCTTAAAGATAATTCTAATATGCACGTTTTCACATGGAATGGAAGAACAAATCAATTTGAATCTTCAACATATGAAATAAAAGAACTAAATAATTATATGCTGCAATCAAATGTCAGCAGTGTTAACAATTCGATTCTTACATATCAAGATAAATCTATGCTTATTTATTCCTGGGATGGTGTAAAATGGAACGCTACTTATTCAGAATATGATAAAAATGGACTCAAGCCATATATTGGAAATAACTATATGTCAATTATCAGTAACAATTCAGCAGTAAAAATATTTCAGTGGAATGGGAAGGATTGGGAATATATGCACTGGGTTGAAGACATCATGGATAATGAAATTCCAGAACCATACCATGGCCCTGATGCTCTTGGTTTTCCAGGACAGGATTATTTTTTTGTTTCATACCCTCATGTTAAGTGTCAGTGGGGATGGCATTTTTTAGGTTTGGGTATGATAGATTATTATAGATATTCAAGTGTTCGTGCTTATAATTTTTTTAATAATGATTGGTACGATACATATACTGGTCAGTTTGGAAATGAAAAACAATCCAAAAAATTTCTTAATGGTACAGATTACGGAGTTTGTGTTGGTGGTTTGATAAAGAATAACCGTGCTGAAATGGCATTTTCACCTGAGTTCCCTGTAAAGTGGAATGGTAAAACTTGGCAAAAAGAGAATGTGGATATTGTTGGAGAATCGTATTTTTCTGTCGGAGAAGTAATTGCCAGTATTGTTCAAGATAAATGGGGTTCATGTTTTCCTCTTTCTGACAATGTATTTGTGAGTGGGAATGAAACTGAAATTGACATTTACAGAAAAATCAATGGAAGCTTTGATGGGGATGTAAAAACCTATGTTGTATCAAAAACAAAATTAAATGATGCTATAAACGGGGTGGATATTGTTACAAATTTTGTATACAATACAGAAACCAGTACATTTGATACAAGAGGAAATGTACCAAAATTTAACAAAGTAGAAACCAGTACTTTGGGTGCAGGTAAAACAGTACGATACTTTTTTAATGGTTATAATAGTATAAAAAACAATGAACAATCTGTAAAAAATCCTGAATATGATAAACTCAACGGAGCTGTTTACTTAACAGAACAGTATAATGATAATGGCAATCTGTTAAGTAAAACTGAGACTGAATATTCTATATATCATAATGGTGGCTGGCCGTCATTGGTTAATGATATACGATTTACAAAATCAACAGAGACAAAATTGGGTATTGCTAAGACTGTTGAATACTCTGATTACGATAATTTGAATGGCCATCCAACTACAATTATAACAAATGGCAGTAATGGTAAAAAAACAATTGAAAAAAGGACATATGCGTTTAATCGTTATTCTGGAATGGGTCCAACTGGTGCAAATATTCTGACTCCGCTCAGTCAGGTAGTGCTTTATGAGGATGTGGCAGATCCACTGCATGCGAAGTATGGACAAACTATTACATGGAATAATACAAAGTGCCCGGGAAAATGGGCTAAGGATCGATCATTCCTATGGAAAGGCAATGGTGGATTTCAATCTTTTTGGGATAATACATCTGTATGGCAGGCAAATGAAGAAATTTTGAAATATGACCTATATGGAACTCCAGTTGAGACAACTATACCAGGAACAAGTTTATTTAGCATTATTGAGACCGGGAATTTTGGGACTCAAGTTACAGCAACAATCAAAAATGCCAGTTATGATGAATGTGCAGTTTTAACAGGCGATGTTGACGAAAATTCAGGTTTGGACACATATTATGATGTTAGTAATAAATGGAAAAAAGGTGGAACATATTTAACAAGTTCCAGACATCATTTTGGTACAAATTGTATTATGGTTCCTTCCGGTGCTGCAGGGGTATCAACAAATATTCATGGAATAGACCCTAATAAAGATAAAGATTATCTTTTCACCGCATGGGTTTATACTGAAACCGCATGTGATCAGAATCATTATATATTATTGAACTTAGAAAAAGTTCCTGCAAGGGAGCCTTTGCCAATAGATGTAAAATTTACTAGTTTACCAAGCGGAAGTGCAAATGGTGTTGGTTGGCAGATGATAAAAGCAGTTATACCAGGCAATGCATTAAATGGGTTGATTTACGGAGATGCAGCAAGCTACTTTAAAGTCAATCTTTCCGGAGTGCTTATTTCGTTCTATGTTGATGATATAAGGTTCAGTCCTGTTGATGCAATAGTAAACACCTATTACTCAGATGCTTTATGGAAAAAAACAATTACTGAAGTAGATGAAAATGGTAAGTCAGTTTCAACAATTTATGATGACCAGGGAAGATTGGCCAGTGTATTTAATAACAAAGGGGTATTGTTGTCTAAATTGGCGTATGGCAATGCAATGTGTAATACTCAGATTGGCGATGGCTCGCTTGCATTGCTTATGTTGACAGCTGGAGCAATAACTGATGAACTTGACACTAAGGCAGCAATTAAAGTCTACAATGTTAATTATGATAATAATATAGAGAATGTAGTGATTTCTGCTGCAGCAAAACATGAAGATGGCAGAAGCAGATATAGAATTAATGATGGAAGCTGGATAGAACTGCTTTGTCCATGTGATCTTGAGTTTATACTTAGTCTTTTATCAGGAGAACAGAAAAAGGTTGACATAGAGGGTATTGCTCCAAGTGGAATAGAAGCTGACAATATACGTTATACTATTTACATAAAAAGAAATGCAAATTGCTGGGCCATTATGGGCGATGTTTTAAGTTCAAATAGAATAAGAGAATGTCAATTGTTTACAAATAATCAGAATAAGCAATTTGCAGCATACATTGAGAAGAACGGCTCATTGAATGTTAAAGAATATGGTATTGGTGGTTGGGTCACATTACCAAGGGTTGCAGTTAACGCAGAGAACATCAGTGCTGCATTTATGGGTGATAAACCGATTTTATGTTACATTGATCTTAATAATAATAGAAAAGCTGCTGTTAAACAATATACGGCAGGTACATGGAGCTCAATTACCGGCTTGGCTGAATTTGTTTCCCCATCAGAGGCACAAGACCCGGTTTGTGTATACACCAGTTCAGGAGTTCCCTATGTTGCATATATTGGAAATCTCAATGATGAACCGGGATATAGCGGTAATGATGCTGACGAAAGAGTAATTGTAAAGAAGTTCATTAATGGAGCATGGATATCAGCTACTGGTGATAATTCAAAACTGGCAGTTTCCAGTGAAAGTGCAAAAGATATAAATTTAAAAATATCACCGTTAGGTGTTCTTTATCTTGCATATATCGCTGTGGGCACAGACAAAGACAATAATGCAAATGATGAGGATGGAAAAGTAATTGTAAAGCAGCTGAATGGAAACCAATGGGTACAGGTAGGGGATTATATATCAGGACCAACTGGAAGTTGTGATCAGCTTGATTTGACATTTGTAAATAATATGCCTTGTGTCATCTATGCAGAAGCTGCACTAACAGTTGTCAATGGAGTACAAACCTTTAAAAATAGCGGATATAAAGATTTGAATGTTAAAGTTTTTGATCAAAGTAGAAGTTGGCTGCCACCTTTTAGAAGTAATATTCCACAAAACTATAGCCATTGGGTACATTTGGGTTCTCAATCAGTATGTAGGTTAACAAATGAAGATGTAATTAAAATGACCTCAGATGGAACCAATTTGTATTTATTATTTCAAAATACTGATAATGCTCACAAATTGACAGTTTTAAACTGGAATGGAACTAATTGGAATTCTTTGATAAATCCTGGATTTGCAGATTGTGGTCACCAAAATTCTCAATCAATTCTTTCCATTTTAAAAGTTGATAATAGTTTATATGTTTCCTATCCAAATGGCAATAAGGATGACCTTGTAAATATAAATTCTTTCAATTTGAATGAAAGCTGCTCAGATGCAACAATCTGTGATTTACAAATATCAGGAAATGGTTATGTTATTGAACCTGAATTCAAAAAGTATATATTGAATTATGAAATGGAAGTTGATAATAGTGTAAATGAAATTACATTGAGTGCAGTACCCTGTACTCCTGGTACGGAAATAAAAGTGCTTGTAAACGGACAGGAAAGTACTTTGTCAGTGGAATTAAGTGTAGGAAGTAACCTAATAGTATTGCAGGCTACCGCCGCAGATGGAACTACACGTACCACTTATACATTAAATGTTACACGTAAAGCAAGTTCTTTTGCATCTCTATGTTCATTTCAAGTTTACAGTGAGGCAACAATAGGAACAAAAACCATAATAGATTATACACCTATATTTGATCAAAATGTTCTTGAGTACAGCATTCAAGGGTATTATACTGGTGAGTATATTTACATTTCTCCAGTTAATGATGGAAATTCGACTATTTTTGTAAATGGTGTTCCCACAAATACAGGCAGCGTATCAGAGGCAATTTCAGTAAAATATGGCCAAAACAAATTTATTATCAGTGTTATTGCTTCAGATGGAATAACAAAAAAGATATACTGCTTGAATGTCAATAAGGAAGTACCAACAAATATTGGATTGGCCGGTATCATTCCAAGTTCAGGAGTGCTTCAACCAAATTTCTCTATGCAAACTTTTAATTACAATATTGCAGTTGAATCAAGTGTAAACGAAATCAAATTTACACCTACAACAAATGGCGCAGTAATTTCCTGTAAAAATACAGTCATTCCATCAGGTCAACTTTCACAAAGTTTGCCATTAAATATTGGAAATAATATATTTTCATTTGTTACTAAAAATAGTGGTATAGATAAGGGTGCCGCTTATTATGTGACTGTGACCAGAAAACCCACTGTTGATGTTCAGCTTAGTAGCTTGGTTATTTACAATGATTATGCTACTCCTCAGCAAGTAATACTTTCTCCGGCGTTTTCTTCGGAAGTATTAAATTATTCAGCAATGGTTCCTGATAATGTTAAGGGTCTAAGAATTATACCAACTGCTTCTGATCCGACTAATTCACTTATTGAACTGCTTGGTTCTGCAACTGTTATTACATCTGGTTCAGAAGCATTTTCTACAATTGATGCAGGAGTAAACCAGATTTGCATTAATATTACAAATGGAACAAATGTCGCAAGTTATAATATCAATGTGGTAAAAGATGCTGCACCAATCGCATCAAAAAGTAATATTTATTTTCAAAAAGGGACTATTGATTATTCAGAGTCCGATGGAACAGTTTTAATACCAGTAAATTTAAATAAGATTGTTTCATCACAGGTTTCAGTAAAATGCAGTGTTGTTTCAGGTACGGCAACAAATGGAGCAGATTATAATATTTCGTCCGGTACATTGATATTTGATAAATGTACTCAGCAGCAATACATCAGTATGACAATAAATGATGACAATATTGTTGAACCTGATGAAACTATAAAGTTGAAATTAGAAGACCCTTTGCCTGCAGGCTCTGTCCAGATTTCTGGCACTGGAGAATTCGAATGTAAAATACATGATAATGATTTTCCAGTTGTTTCGTTTAGTACGGTGTCAAGTTTATTTCCAGAATCAATCGGCAATGCGGAGATCCTGGTGTCCATCTCTACCCCGACATATCAACCAATAACGGTAAGTTTTGATGTAGTTGACTTGACAACTATTACAAATGCCGACTTTACTATAAGTAATAGGAAAATTGTTTTTAATCCTGGAGATCCGACGAGTAAAGCAATTCCTGTTTCAATTGTTAATGATATAATTATAGAGAATAATGAAGTTTTTAATATCAAATTGATGGATGCTGATAATGGATCTTTAGGTTCAAAGATTTTTCACACTGTAACAATTACTGATGACGAAGTGCCTCTGCCAAATGTTAAATTCAGTTCTTCTGTTGGCTCTGGTTTAGAATCATTTTCAAATCCTGTAATTAATGTTATAATAGATCGTGCTCCTGGAACTGGTCAGATTGTTACAGTTCCTTATTTTGTATCTGGTGGCACAGCAACAAATGGAGTTGATTATGATTTGCCAACAGGTGCTCTGACTTTCACATCAACTACGTTATTATCACAGAATATTCCTATAACCATAATAAATAATTCAATTGGTGAGGGGATTGAAACAGTTAGGATTAAATTAGGTTCTCCAATCGGTGGAGCTGTATTAGGAACACCAGATGAATTTACATATACTATAACCGAAAATGAAAACAGAGTAATTTTTGTTGATAAGTCTGCAACTGGAATTATTCACGATGGAAAATCATGGAGCACTGCATATCGTCACCCTCAGGATGCAATTAGTGATGCATATAAAGATCAAATTAATAGTGCGGTAGATATATGGGTTGCAGATGGTGAGTATAGTGGTGTAATTGCAATCCCGTCTTATCCCATAGTTTTAAATTTGTATCGAGATCTAAGTGTTGATCAACCAGTAGATATTAATTTATATGGGGGATTTAAAGGTGATGAGCTTTACGGTGGAGAGAACCTGTTAAGTCAAAGAAATTTCTTTCTGAATAAAGTGTTTTTAAAAGATAATACTGCACAATTAATACACGCATATTTTGCAAAAAAGGTCACTATTGATGGCTGCTATTTTTCCGGTGGAAGCAGTAGTTATATAAAAGGAAATGATAATACATTTACAATTACAAATTGTTTTTTTGATGATATTAGGGGGAGTATTGATTGTGAAGGAGAAAGCACTGACGCAAAAGTAATAATCTCAAATAGTCAATTTAAGAATTGTATAAACAAGGCTTTATATATTACAGATAATGTAGCAGTAATTAATTGTAAATTTGAAGATAATAGTAGCACTCCTGTAAGAATAAATTCAACTTGTTCAGGTAATGTGGATATAATCAATTGTGAATTTTTAAGAAATCAAACAAGTACATATGGTGGGGCAATTTGGCTTCATTGTTTAAATAGGATTGGAACTAATACATATATTAGAATTTCAAATTGTATTTTCAATGATAATCGGGCAATCTTTGGGGGAGGTGCAGTAGTTTTTGAGAATCCACATATCAAGACAACTGATGTAAATTTCGAAATTACTAATTGTACATTTACAAACAACTGGACGAGAACTATAGGCGGTGGAGCAATATATACATTTGAGTATTGCCCTTTAACTATATCAAACTCTATATTTTTCAACAATACAATTGGATTGAACCAGACTGTGATTGATGATATTGTAAACGCGTCTGATCTTACATTATACAATACCAATTATCAATCTGTTGCTTTTCTTGGCAGTTGTGCTTGCCCTGCAGTTACATATAATTGTAATACTGTAAATCCTTTGTTAAATAGTGGGTTACGACCGCAAAGTGCTGAATGCATAAATCATGGTGATGCAACTAAATTACCAGCTGATATTTTTGATTTGGATAATGATGATAATACCTCTGAGCCAATTCCTTATGATATTATTGGTAATAATCGAATTATTAGTAATGTAGATATGGGTGCTTATGAACAATAAAGGAGAAAAATGATTAAATATTTATGTTTATTAATTGCAATAATATCAATTCAAGTATCATCGTATGCTGAAACTACATTTCTTCCAATGAAATTAAATAATAGTAGCATTTGGTATGCTGATTCTTTTTTTGTTGGTGCTGGTATTAAAGCAGTTAAAAAAACGAATGTTCTTATTAAAAAAGTTTTTTCAAATACTGCCTTTAAAGGAAAACTGTTTTATGTAAACAATACAAATGACTCATTACAATTACTATTTGAAAACAAAGATACTATTAATGATGTAAACCTTGGTGTTGTTGATAGCGGTACAGATTTGATATTTGCCTATATGCCGGTTGCGGTTGATAAAGAATATGATAGAATATTGTTTAAGAAGCTTTATACTGGACAAAACAGAGTAAATGTTGATCGCTATATTAGTGAAATCAGGAATGGCATATTTGGATATCGGTGGTCAGTAGTTGGACAGGTTGACTCTTCAACTGTTCAAATTGGTTTTGATACGAATGGTTCACTACTGTTTCAAGATATTATGTTTACAGTTACAAATGCTAAAGTCCAAAGGTGATGCCTAATAAAAATATGAAAACA
>Ga0066602_10002582_pt1 | contig 10614 bp, 8 predicted proteins | sample Higcelweek5metaG_FD_59481 | JGI IMG/M metagenome (GOLD analysis project Ga0066602, IMG submission 59481) | Freshwater pond sediment microbial communities from the University of Edinburgh, under environmental carbon perturbations - High... | ecosystem: Environmental > Aquatic > Freshwater > Pond...
AATAGCCCCACCATTGTTCGATGTATATATTGATTCATAGCTGTTGATTACTATCATAGCGTAAACAAACAGAACCAAAAAGACTCCTTGTTTAAGGGAGCCTTTTTGTTTTACATCCCGGACGTAAAAAGGGAATTGAAAGTTGAGCTGTGAAGCTCTTGATCAATTCGATTTAGTACGTCGGCAAAGCATTGTACATAATTGTACCTGCGTATGCATCGGAGGGTTGGAATTGATCCACCTCGACTGCATAGGTCACATAGTTTGGAGCTAAGCCGCTATCAGGCGATGCTTTTCTCATAACTACGTTTTCCGTGTCGTCAATACCGCCAAAGCGAACGATGGAAGTGTCACTCCAGTTGGAGACATCTAGATCGTCGATATGAGCACCAATCCAGCCCGTATTTTGATTGCGGACTTGTGAATTAGGCTCAGTCCAGAGACCAGGACTGTCCCAGTCAGTGGTAAACGGATCGATATTGTTGACTGCATAGACACCAGTCATTTGATTACGCATCTTTGAAGTGACCGTGTAACCACCTTGTGTATTGGTAGTGACCCAAAGTGCATGAGTTGCATATTTGGGAGTACCAACAGCCAAGTTGCCAAAAGGTAACGTGGTAGGGGTAGTAGTCACGGATGACGTAACGCCATTGGTGTAGGATAAACCTGCTGCAACACCGGTAACGGTGAATTTGAAGGTAGGATCAACTGTAGCGGTAACCGTGACTTGAGATACGATTGTATACGTACCGACACCATCATCGACTAAGTTAAAACTTTCGTCATAGGTTGCAATACGGATAAAACAGGTATCACTGTTGTTGGTTAGATCATTATCACAGTTTGAAGACAGATCACCATTGGCAATATCTTCTAACTGTATTGACAGATCATCACCAGCAGTAATATCGACACTATCGCCGGCTCCGGTCCAATCAAATTGAACAGTGTTTGCATCTTGGGTAATGCTCCAATCTGTACCATCAACTGCGCCTAAATCACCGTCAAAAACACCTGGATCGGCACTAGACACATCGCTTTCTGGGGGGACACAACCGCCAGAAGGCGTGGTACACCATTGAAAGCGGACACGAGCAATTGTGGCACCAGTGGTGTGTTTGAAGTAGATGGTTTCTGGCGCGCGGACACCAGGACCAGAATCATCCATGGTGACACGAACGTCTTGTAGTTGGGCTGCTTGTGCTGGTGTGGCGGCAACGAGGCCGACGAACGCCAACAGGGAAGCAACCATTACTTTTAATGTTTTCATAAGTTTGTTTGTTTCACCTCCCTTCCGTTTGGAGTGTGGTTTTTTGAAAAACCACAATGCAGGATAAACCTGCACTAAGGTCCATAGTAAGGATTTTTTTACCAGCTTGTCAATAGTCAGTGCATTTGGGCTATACTACTGTTTAGTCTATGGAAGCGTATATTCACTTAAAACCAATCAAGACCGATGAGGCACCACCCGAAGCTGAAGTGGGATTGCTGTCTACATTTATGGCAGTGGCCAAACGTTCGTGGTGGCAGTATTTGACTGGTGGATCGCAAAAACACCTCAGCTTGGAAGTAATTTCTGTAAATCAACAGACAGCGTTTCAGATGACCACGCCCCCGGATACGGAGAGCTACTTTGTGAGTCAACTATTGTCGCATCATCCTCAACTCTACGTGCAGCAGACCAAGCAGGATGCGTTGACTCCCCTGTTTGCGATGCCGGCAGTGGCGGTGGCAAACTTAAACCTAACTTCAGGTGGAACGTTGCCATTGAAGACCAGCACCAAATTGGAAGATGTTCCCCTCTTTGGTGGGGTATTGGGGTATTTGGGTAAGGTGGCGGTGGGAGAAGGGGCGGCGATCCAGCTGGTAATTCGGATGGCCAATCAACGTCATTGGATGAACCGAGTCCGGAGCGGTATGACTCACACCGATGCCGAAGGGACGGTCATAACCAGTCCATACAAAGCCATTATGGAACAAAAAATCGTGGCTCCTATTGTGGAGGTGCAGTTGCGGCTGTTGTATGGGGCTCAGACGATGGAAACGGCGCAGATAAAACTGAGAGAATTGGCGGGTTCATTTGGGGTGTACAGCTTGGCTGAAGGGAATGGGTTGATGATGAAAAAAGCCGCGGGCAATCGTTGGTCTCTCAAGATGCAACAGCGCGAATTTGATTGGCGACAACCCACTCTGGCACTCAACTTGAATGAGGTGGCGTCATTGTGGCATGTCCCTGGTCTGTCACTGTCGCATATTTCCAGTATTGATTGGGGCAGAACCTTGGTGTCGGAAGCTCCCAATCATTTGCCTGTGGCAGAAGATATTGCGGATGAGCTCAAACAGCATGTCAATTTTTTTGCCAAGACTGGTTGGCGGAATCATGATGCGGTCATGGGGATTGGTCGCGAAGATCGGACCAAGCACATGTACATCATCGGAAAAACCGGTGCAGGCAAATCAACACTGATTGCCAACATGGTCATCAATGATATCCGAAATGGTGAGGGCGTGGCGGTGATTGATCCCCATGGTGATTTGTCGGAGATGATTTTGGACTATATTCCCAAGCGGCGAATGAATGATGTGATCTATCTTGACCCCACGCTGTCAGATGATCGGGCATTTTCCCTCAATTTGTTTGATGTGGATGGGACATCGCATACCGATGTGGTGGCGTCGGGGATTGTGTCGGTGTTTTACAAGTTGTACAGCTATTCTTGGGGACCTCGGTTGGAATATATTTTGCGGAATGTGATTTTGACTCTCCTGTACACCGGTGAGGCCACTTTTGCGGATATTCCTCGATTGCTGACAGACAAGCGATTTCGTAGTAATGTGGTCAACCAAATAGCTGAACGAGATCCCCTACTCAGAGATTTTTGGATGAATGAATTTGAGCAAATGAATGACAAGTTGCGGACTGATGCGATTTCGCCGATTTTGAATAAAGTGGGGCAGTTTTTGTCGTCTCAACGCATTCGACATGTGGTGGGGACCAGGAAATCCACCTTTTCGTTGGAAGAAGTGATGGATCAGCGAAAAATTTTGATTCTCAATTTGTCCCAAGGACGTTTGGGTGAAGATACTACGGCGCTTTTGGGAGCTATGTTTATCACCAAGATTCAGTTGGCTGCTATGAAACGGGTGAGTCGACCTGCCGATCAACGCCCAGATTTTTACCTTTATGTGGATGAGTTCCAAAATTTTGCCACGGGTTCGTTTACCAAGATTTTGTCAGAAGCCCGTAAGTACCGCCTGAATTTGATCATGGCAAATCAATATATTGGCCAAGTTGAAGAAGGGGTGCAAAAAGCAATTTTTGGTAATGTAGGCACGCTGTCCACGTTTGTGGTGGGAGCGGGTGATGCTGCTGCCCTTGCAAAGGAATTGGGTGGGACGTACACAGAAGAAGATTTGGTGAATTTGGGTAAGTATGAGATTTTGATTAAGATGTGTATCAATGGGTTGACCTCATCTCCGTTTGCCGCGACCACACTTCCCTTGCCTGCAGTGGTAAATGGCAACAAAGAGAAAATCATTCGGTTATCGCTGGAAAAGTATTATCAAAAAGTGCAGTAATTTACGTCTTTGACCGCTCGAGGCTGGATTCGAAGCCGAGGATAATACTGACTTGGTTTTGGCGGACACGGAGAATCCCACTTTCAATGTCGATTTCTTTGACTTTACCATTGGTGGGTTCGATATGAATCACCCCTTTGACCAATTCTGAATAGAGTGGTGTGTGGTTGGGCAGAATGGCCAATTCTTGCAATACTCCGGGAAGAGTCACCTTACTTGCCTCCGTTTCAATAAGAACACGGTCAGGACTGACGACCACGACATGGAATGAATTGATGAGTGAATCTGGCATAGGCTATTTCATCTTCTGGGCTTTGGCTTCGGCCTCAGCGATGTTGCCCACCATATAAAATGCTTCGTCTGACGTGTCGTCATATGAGCCCGACAAGATACGTTGTACTCCCGCAACCGTGTCTTCACGGGTGACGTATTTACCTGGATTGTTGGTAAATTGTTCGGCAGTGTAAAAGGGTTGCGAGAAAAATTTGTTGAGTTTTTTGGCGCGGTTGACGGTAACTTTTTCTTGCTCGGACAATTCACCCTCACCCAAGATGGCAATAATATTTTGGAGCGAACGATATCGCTCCAGAATTTTGTTGGACTCTTTGAGCGCTTTGTAATGGGCGTCACCCAAAATATCCTTGTCCAGACTGGAGCTGGATGCCAGTGGGTCCATGGCAGGATAAATCTTTTGCTGAGCAATTTTTCGGTCCAACACCACGACTGAATCCAAGTGGGAGAAGATAGCTTGAATGGCGGGGTCGGAAAAGTCATCGGCCGGAACGTACACCGCTTGGACTGAGGTGATGGAGCCGCGGGGTGTGGACACGATCCGCTCTTCAATTTCTCCCAGTTCTGAGCTCATGGTGGATTGATACCCGGTTTCGGAGGGAATGCGCCCGAGCACCGTGGAAATCTCAGCGCCTGCTTGAATAAAGCGGAAAATATTATCGATAAACAAAAGGATTTCTTTACCCGTCAGATTGCGGAAGTACTCGGCGATGGTCACTGCAGTGAGCGGGGTTCGGTACCGCATGGTGGGATACTCATTCATTTGACCCAAAACGACCGCCACATTTTCAAACACGTGGGTTTCTTCCAGGGTGAGATAGAGATCAGTTCCCTCACGAGTCCGCTCACCCACTCCACCAAAAACAGATTTGGTACCGTGTTTGACCGTGGTATTGTGAATGATTTCAGTGACTAGCTGGGTTTTACCTACGCCTGCACCACCGAAAAAGCCGATCTTGCCTCCTTTTAAAAAGGGAGTGAAAAAATCAATGACTTTGATTCCGGTTTCAATGATTTCACTGGCAGGGCGAACTTCACTAAAGGAGGGACTTTTTGCGTGAATGGGGGCAAATTCGGTGGTCATGATCGGACCACGCTGATCAATGGGTTCACCAAAGACATTGACGATCCGCCCCAGCAAGGCTTGACCGACAGGGACATTGAGTACATCACCCGTATCAACCACCGCTAATCCCAGTTGCAATCCTGAGGTGGGTTGCATGGAGAGGCAGCGGACGGTATGGTTGGTGAGATGCTCGTATGCTTCCAAGACCAATTTTCGGTCGATTTGAACAATTAATGCATTATTAATTTTCGGGAGATCCATGGGGAAATGGACATCCACCACTGATCCGGTCATGGCTACAATCCGACCTGTGTGATGGGCATTGGCGCTCTTGTTGAGTGGTCCGGTGGTATGACTGGGTTGTGGCATATAGAGTAGTGTAAGCTATTTTTTAGTGTTTGTCCCAGAGGGCACGACCCGCTTGGACTTCTTGAATCTTTTTATCCACCAATTTACGGCGGGCTTTGTTGTATTGCAATTGAAGGTCAGTCATCAGATTTTTTGCATTATCTGATGCCGTTTGCATGGCGATCATCTGGGCAGTGTAGAGTGAGAGACGGGAATCGAGGATTTGCTGACGGAACAGGGCATAGCGCAATTTGGCGGTCGTGGATGCAATTAAATCATCAAGATTAGGTTCAAAAATATATTTACCTTCGGTTTGCGCTTTTTGGGCTTCAATCTCCACAATGTGTGGGACGGCGAGTTCAATAAATACGACGTCATGTGTAGTGGTGTTAATGAATTTTGAATAGACTAAATAGATTTGATCATAGTAATAAAACATGCCGATAAGTGGTTTGAGATGTTCGATACTCACTTCTTCAGGAATATTGAAGGGGTAAAATTTAACGCCATACTTTTTGGAGGCGCGCTTGAAATATTCTTGACCCTTTTTCCCAATGACGAAATAGTCGTAATCGGGATAATCAGGTACGATATTTTCCAGCTTTCTGACAATGTCAGTGTTGTAGCTACCACACAAACCTTGACTGGAACTGATGACAATGATGGCGCTACGCTTGAGATGTTTTGCGACAGGGGTGCTGGTATTGGCGATGCGGTCTCGCTCCAAGGCTTTGGCTTTTTCCAGCTGAAGTTCGCGGAGAATAAGGGTAGATTCTTCCACAAATCGACGAGCAGCAATGACAGCATTTCGCAGCTTGACCATTCGGCCTGCAGCAATTTGTTGCAGACTGGATGCAAATGTGCCAACTGAGTTGACGACACCTTGTTGTTCTTTGATTGCATTAATGGTGGCCATGATTTCCTTGTTGGTTTAGGCAGCGGGAAGTGGCAGCTTAAATTGACGACAGAAGGAGACAAAAATAGTGTCGAGATGTGGGTCGATGCTTTCGATATTTTTTTCAGTCAGAATTTTTTCATCCAAGACTTTGGTGTCCAGCGATCTGAGATAGGGCACAAACTCTTCTTTGAACTGATCAACTTGATACAATTCCCATGCATCCATGCGGGCTGAGCAGGACAGTGCTAGAATAATCACTTCTTCGGTAGCGGACAAATTGTATTTGGAATCTTGAGCCAGCACTTCTTTGATCCGTTTTCCCCGTTTGATGTCTCGAATTGTTTCATCACTGACTTCGGTGTTGATGGTTTCGTAGGATTTGACTTCGTTGTACCGTGAGAGGATTCTGCCAGCCAACTCCCCGACTTTTTGGAGCAGCTTAAACTGAACTTTGCCTCCAATTCGGGACACAGATGCTCCCGAGTTGACCGCAGGCATAATGCCTTCATGCATGAGATTGGCGTCCAAGAGAATGTGGCCATCAGTAATGGACATGAGATTGGTAATGATGTAGTCGGACACGTCACCACCTTGTGTCTCGGCAATGGGCAATGCGGTCAGTGATCCACTGCCAAGCTTGGGAGTCAATTGGGATGCGCGCTCCAACAGACGGGAGTGGAGAAAAAAGATGTCACCGGGATACGCATCACGGCCAGGAGACCGCTTTAGCAGTAGTGAGACTTGGCGGTACGATTTGGCTTGTTTGGATAGATCATCATAGATAATCAACGCATGTTTTCCTCCGTACATGTAATATTCACCGAGAGCCGCGCCGACGTAGGGAGCCATGTATTGCAGAGTGGGTGGATCATCGGAGTGAGCAACTACCATGGTGGTATACGCAAAGGCACCACGGGCTTCCAGCATTTGAGCGGTTGCTTTGGCTTTTGCGGCCTGCAACCCAATGCCGACATAGATACAAAACACCTTTTGACCCTTTTGATTGCAGATAATATCGATCATGGTTCGGGTTTTGCCTGTTTTTCGGTCCCCGATAACCAACTCTCGCTGACCACGACCAACGGGAATGGTACTGTCAATTACCATGAGGCCTGTGTGCATGGGCTCGGTGATGGGTACCCGATCAATCACTCCAGGAGCAGGAAATTCAACATCGCGTTTTGATTTGGAATGAATCGGACCTTTGCCATCCAGCGGCTGACCAAGTGGGTTGATGACTCTCCCGAGCAATTCTTTGCCCACCGGGATTCTTAGTCTATTGCCAGTCGCTTTGACTTGATCGCCCCGTTTTATGGCAGTGTAGTCCCCCAAAACCACTGCTTCGATATGGTCTTCTGATATACCCAGTGTCAACGCTTTTTGAACGTCTTTTGAGGTCTGAATCTCTACCACATCTTCCATTTTGACTTTGTCTAATCCTGTCACATGGCAAACACCGTCGCCGACATACGAGACTTCACCGACTTGGGCGACACGGAGAGAATCTGTTTCGTCATCTGGGAAAGAGAAATCAAGGAGCTTGGGAAATGATAATTCATCAGCATCATGTGGCTCGATCTTGGTAGGCTCAGGATGATTAAAAGTGACGGTTTCAAAGACTTCTTTGAATGCATCCTCGATAGTAGTGGTTAGTTTGGCCATAGTGATACTGTGATTACTTTACACTTCAAGGTCGTATCTGCCCACCAGCTTGGTGGTTTTTTCCAAGGAAGCGAGCCATTCACGTTGGAATTGCTGAAATTTGGTCCGTAGCGAAAAATCGAACACATAATTATCAATTTTGACTTGAATACCACCTAACAAACTTGGATTTTGTTGATGATTAATAATTACTTTATACCCGAATTCTTGGGTTAAATCTTGGGAGATTATTCGCATTTGGTTTTGGGTAAGAGTGGAGGCAGTGGTGAGATGTAAGACACTTGCCGTCTGGGTGGTGCGCTGGAATAATTGGATGAATTCATCTAAATAGTCAATTTTTTCACTATCAAACAACCAGAGGTCACCTGCACCGATTTGGTCGGAGAAAAATGAGTTGACGATAGAATTTTCGATACCGCTTAAGAGATAATTTAATTGGCGTTTTTTTTGAGACAGATTAAGTGATCCATCGGTGACAATTTTGGCGGCATGGGTTTTGAGGTGTCTGTCTTGAGCAATATTTTCCAGCGAGATAGAGACTTCATTGAGAGCAGCGGAGGTGAAGATTTGTGATAATAGTTTGTCGGCTAAGGCCTGCGTGCCTGATTTTTTCATATTCGGGATTTACTTTGTTTGACTTCATTCAGCGCATTCATGATGATTTTTTCGTGTTGTTCGGGAGTGAGGCTGACTTCAACCACCTTTTGAGTGATGGAAATAATGAGTTTGACCAAATTTCGCTCAACTTCTCGCATTCGTTCAGCTTTGTATTGTTCTATTTCTGCATCTGCTTGAGTATAAAAGTCGGCGACTTCTGTCTTTGCTTGTGCCAAAATATCTCGTCGTTCTGCCTTGGCATCGTCGACGATTTGATTGTATTCTGCTTGAGCTTGGGTCTCAAATTCTTCGGCAATGTGCTGGACTTTTTTGACAACTTCCAGAGCTTGACTAATTTTTATAGAAGCTTCTTGAGTGGCTTCTTTTTTGTGGCTTTCCAGTTGATCTTTGGCCGATTCCAAAAAGCTGGTCAGCTCTTGTTCGTGCGTTTTGGAGCGCCGCAAAAAATACAGCACCAATATGATGATGTAAGCAACTGTTAAACCGGTATAGATTAACCACGGCGACATGGGCAGCCCTTCATATGCGTCCTATTACCTCTTTATTACTGTAGCAGTGATATGCGGATAAAATCAATGTTTACTTGATGATGATAGTGCAGGCGAAGACCGCTAGTGAAGCGGCAAGGACAAAGACAACCAAACTGACGTAGAGATTTGCTTGTAATCTGCCTTTGGCAAACGGGTTGCGGCCGATTGCCTCAAGCCCTTTACTGGCCATAATCCCGCCCCCGATACTGGCACCCAAGATACCAAAACCTGCAGCAAGACCAGCGCCAATGTAGCGGACCACTACATACTTATCCATGTTTTGACCAATCATGAGCTCATTAATCTTGGCGGATACGGACGCTCCGAGAACGTCAGCAAAGCCACCTCCTCCACCTCCAAAACCTAACTGACTTTTCTTTGGGTCTCCCGTAACTTCAAAGACGTTGGAAACACCCACCATACCGTCTCCTGCAACGGTGATGGAGACTTCTGGGTTGCTCGCATTGATAATCGCCTGGATGTACCAAATACCTTCTTTGCTTGGTTGGACCACAGCAGGATCAATGGTGCCGGTAGTGTCTGCCAATACGAGTGGACCATTGTAGGTGGTAATGAAATTATTTTGCATGTCTTTGGCTGCAACGGAAATGGTGAACGGTTCCCCTACTCGCTGAGGACTGGCAATCTCTTCGATCACCAGTCGTCGGTTGAGACCAGATCCCACGCTCCCGGCAATATTGGCTGTCTTGGTGATATTACCTTGGGTGGCGGAGACAGTGACCGTACCTACTCCGGAATCAGATCCGGTGATGACTGCGCTATTGGCACCTGTCTGGGTGACGGTCCCAAGATCTCCGGTAGTACCAAAGTCATAACTGACGCCAGACACGGGATTGCCATAGTAATCAGTACCTTGAGCGACGATGGGAATGCTTAAGCTTCTCAGGAGCGAGAGAACTTCTGGTTCAACTTGTACGTTGTACAAAACGCCGGTGACGGGAGCAGGTGTGGCGGATGCAGATGAGGTGAGACCTGTGTTGATGTTTTCGGTTGAGGCACTTCCCGTCTGAACGTTGACAATACTGACACTGGCAGTGGATCCAACGGTGCCAGATACTGCCTTGACTGTATTGGAAAAGCTCCCCAAACTGGTACCGGCAGTAAAGACACCGGCAGTGTCGATGGTGCCTCCCCCATTTTGAATGGACCACGTGACTGCAATGGGAGTAATTTGGTTGTAATACAAGTCATATCCCACAGCGGCAAACGGCATATGGGTACCTGAAGGCACGATAGTGATAGAGGGGCTGATAGAAAGTGAGATGAGGTTGGAGGGAACTGCGGTCTCAGAAAAGTTGATGGTGTGCTGGAAACCGGAAGTGAGACTGGCGGCAATAAGGTAGATACCTGCTTTTGTTCCCAACGTAAATGTGGTTGAAACATAACCATCAACGTCCGAACTTTGACTGTTGTTGGTGATGCTGTAATTGGCAGCATTGGTGGGGATACTAATGACGGAGAAATTGACACCTTGTCCTGGAATAGGGTTGGAATATGGATCACTGACTTTTGCTCGTAAGGCGATGGGTAATTGGGTGCCAACTGTCTGGGTTTGAGCATTGCCCGCGGAAATACTCAAGAATCCCATCCGACTATCG
>Ga0066602_10002595_pt1 | contig 10592 bp, 7 predicted proteins | sample Higcelweek5metaG_FD_59481 | JGI IMG/M metagenome (GOLD analysis project Ga0066602, IMG submission 59481) | Freshwater pond sediment microbial communities from the University of Edinburgh, under environmental carbon perturbations - High... | ecosystem: Environmental > Aquatic > Freshwater > Pond...
TGTTTGTGTCCACCCATCTTTGAGTACTTCACAGGTATAATAATTACCTTTTGTAAGGTTCACAAAACGATATTGTCCGAGTGCGACATTTCCTGCTGGAGTTGTGTCATCTCCGGTTTCCATTTGAGTCATGAGATTCCAATTTGCATCATAGAGGCGGATATTCCACCCATTTAAATATAATTCGCTTGTATCATATGCACCATTTGCATTTGTATCATTATATTTTCTGCCTTGAATTGATCCGAGTTTAAAATTCGCAAAATCATAGTCTGTATTCTGTCCTGCAGTTACAGATATAGATGCACAGGATTGAGCTACAGTTCCGCCACCTGGTTGTGTGACAAACCATCCAGGTTTATTTGTTTCGCATACTTGATAGTTCCCAGCAGAAACATCAGCAAATGTATAATCGCCATTGATATCTGTTGATGTTGATGCAATAAATCCATTGCCTGTTTCGTTATATAACGATATATCCCATCCTGATAAGGCTGGTTCTCCAGAATCTACAGTTCCATCTCCATCTAAATCTTCAATTTTTTGTCCAGAAATCGTACCATAATTATGGCATTCATAGACGTTGAGTGTTACGGATCCACTATTATCAGACATGCCACCTTGATTATCATACGGTGTTCCATACCAAGTACTAAATCGATCTCCTATGACAAATTGTGGATTTGCTGGTGATGATGTGTAGACACTATACATATGGTCTGGTCGATATGATCCCCAATTGACTATGCCGACTCCAGATCCTAGATTTGCAAGAAGTGCATGTGCTCCATAATCAGGCGCAACTCCGTTAATGCCATATTGTGTTGAGAGAGAACTATTGATGGTTGTATATGCTGCGTCAGATACATACCCTGAAGCAGATGTGGGGATAAATGTACCCGATGGTTCAAACAGGTAATTTCCTGCAGGTAATCCATCGAGTGTTTGTCCATCTGCGTCGGTGGCACTAATGCTGTACGAATTGATTAATTTTTTTACAGGAGCATTGGTCGGACAGGAATTTGTTCCTGTGTATACAGGAATTGCATAATTAGTAAATACACAAGTCGTCGATTGATTTGTGTCGATATTTGCTGTTGCACTATTATTATTTGAAGTGATAGGTGTACACCCTGTTACGTCATGAAGGTAATATCCTGTTTGGGTTTTTTCTGTAATAGTATGGTTTCCCGTTATTACAGTTCCAAAATCCACGAGACCTGAATCACTTGCATGTATCCATGGTCCGTTATCGAGTTTGAATTCCCAATCAGCAAGATTGTCAGCTACGTTGACAATTTTTTGAACTTTCAATGATCCAGTATTTACCGTGTTGGTAATAGTACAAGTAATATTTTTTCCAATTGGAAGACTTACTGTAGCATTGGTTGGATTGTTTTGTGGAGTGATACCATTGTCGCATGTCCAAGGAGATGCGGTATACCCATTTGGTCCGCCTGATTCTGAAATTATATAATCAGTTCCTGGATTTACTGTAATGGGTCCTACTGTAGGACCTCTTCCAGAAGTTACGCCAGTAATTCCCAAAAACCATGCACTTGGAGATGCGGTTCCAACACCTTTATTATCCACAATTTTTTGAAGCGTGAGTGTAGTTGGAATAACTGTATTGACTAAATCAAATGATTCAGTTGGAGTATTGATTGTTACAATTCCTTCACCACTTGTTTTCGTCCATCCTTCTTGAAGAATTTCTTCAAGTTGATAGTCTCCATATGGAACATCTGTAAATGTGATGCATCCATTTGTACCTGTGTCTCCGACAAATCCTTGATAGACATCGAGTGAAAGTGAACCCTCGTTATCTCCATAGCATCCTTCTCCACTTGTACTACATCCATCCCAAATTTTATATGTAAGGTTTCCGCCAGTGAATCCTTGTGCATATACATGTGCTGGATTATAGGTAGTTCCCCATCCAGCTGTCGTAGGACTGCCAGTGATGTTTGGATTTACATTCAAATAGTGATTCATGCAGGACGCGCCATCGCCATTCACCCAGCTATCATACGATTGTGAGCAAGGAAGTCCTTTATAACGGAAAGAATTTGCTGCATCAGCAATCATTCGACTATCACCATAGTTATATGTGCCTGACGCAAAAACAGCATAATTTCCAGGATCAAGTGTTACAGCGTTCGAAGCAGTACCGTTTGATGGAACAGAAATTGTTGAACCAATTTTTGCTCCCTTTAAGGTTACACGCCAATTTGGAAGACCAGCACCACTCGGGTCTTTTTTACAAACAGTAACGTTTGATTTGATTATTTGGTTGCCACATGCATCACTGGTAAGGTCACCGGTAATGGTATATGACATGTTATCTTCAGTTGGAGGAATAAAGGCATTGCCAACGTCATCAAGTACTCGTACTTGCCATTCCGCAGGGCCTACCGCAGCTTGCCCTGTGTGCATAAGCGTGTAAGTTAATGTGGAATCAACAATGTCTCTATGTCCAGATCCCCATAAACCTTCCGTAAGCTCAAACCAACCCCCAAATCCACCGCCGCCTGATTTGACCCGAGCTTCGAGTCGATATGCTGGATTCCAATGTTCGACGACTGCTTTGAGTCCATCATCAGGCCATGCATTTCCATCTGCACAGGCAACACCATCAATAATGTGGGCAAATGATTCATCCAGTGTCACTGTGGGATTTATTCTATAGGTGACTTGGCAACTTTCACTGAATTGTGTAGCAGTCCAATCTGATACATGACCTGCTTGATCTACCGCGCGAACTCGATATCCATACAATCCTTCGCCTCGTGTAAATGCACCACTATATCGTGGATTTGTTACAGTAGTTGGCCAAATATAGGTTCCACTTGGCGGATTATATGATTCGTAGTCATACCGCAGGAAATTAGTATCAATTGACGCATCCCATGTCGGAGTAATTGTGTAGCTATTTGTTGTACTTCCACAACTCAAATTCGGATTGGTGAACCGTAAATTCGTGGGTGCGGTTGGCGCAACAGTATCAAGGGTAACATTCCAAATCTCACTCCAAGGTCCAGGTATTCCATCACTATTGACTGTTCGTACTTGCCAATACCATTTTCCATCAGGTGCTCCTGTTGAGTGAATCATCGGAGTAGTAAGCGGTGAAGGAGAATGCCAAAGAGCAGTGGTGAGAACACCATCGACTGCTAGTGGATTCAGAGATGATTGGAAGTCATAGGTCACTGGTCGTGTGTCGTCGGTCACTGGATCCCAGGTAAAATCAAATTCATTGGTTGGTTCAAATTGGTTATGTGGCAGTCCATTGACTGGTGCAGGAAGCACATAAGAAATATTGATAGCAACATAATCGTGTCTTGTTTTTTTCCATGATTCAAATAATCCTCCAGCTTTCATGAAGAATCTAAATTTGAAATTATTGACTTTGTCTGGTGTGTTGACGAGATCAAGAGGGATAGTAATAGTTTTTGTTTCGTCTGTATTTGCGCTTGCTAATCGAAGAGTTGTGGTATCAGCGATGGTGCGATTAAAGTCTGAACCATCCCATGCTCGTATTGCTTGGCGTTGATTTGATACATTTTGCAAACCATCTCGTTGGTATTCAAATGTAATAGTGGCACCTGTGATGATTGCATTTGACGAAACGTTTGGAGAAAAGTGAAATTCAAGAAATTGGTCCTTTTGAAAATCAAAGTTCCAATATTTTGGCCAATGTCCATTGGTTTCATATCTATTCTCATCATTTGAGTTCAGTTCTGTGTTTGAAGCGTCTAAAATTTCTATATCCAAAAGATTTGTTTGGTCTTGTCCTGATGTGACGAAAAATATCGTCATATGATCTATATCTTTGGCTTTTACAGAACTGTCTAGCTGTTCAATATTCGCTTCTTCAATTGGTTTCACTTCTTCTGTTTTTAACGTTTCTGTAGTGTTCAGAACTTCTTCTGCTGATTTTTCAACATATGCAATTTCAGCCTTTGAGTCATTTGAAGACTTCGGAAGTTCTACGCTATATGTATATATACCGTCCTGCATACCTGTCGTTATGTCATAAGCAAACTCTTCAGTTGTAGCTATTTCTGGTGGGAGATTAAGATCTTTGATTGTAATCTGTCGAATTTTTAAAGGCGATCGAAGTGATTCGTCTTTCGGGAGCGAAGTGAATACGACGGAAACTTCAGATTTATGTGGAAAATGATAGCGAATGCCGAGTTTTACTGATTCCTTGGTTTCGGCAATATTGAGTCCGTCATCGATATTCCATTCTTCATTCGTACTATCAGTGATTGTTTTTTCTCCAATTTCTTCTCGTTCAACGAGTTCCGGCTTAAATTCTGTTGATGCTCCGTCAAGAATTTCTCCTGTTTCTATCGGTGTAACCATCTCAGTTGGAGTCACTGTGATTGTTTGCATGCTTGTAGGAGTTAAGGAAGGTGTGGTTGTTGGTTCAACAATGGCTTGGGAAGATTCTGTAGCATCCTGTGCATACGTTTGAGAGATGGCAACAAATCCGGGAGCTAGTGATTGCACCACTAACATTATTCCGGTTACCAAGGAGATAAACTTTTGGTATTTTGTGCGTATATTGATCACAATAAGTACAATTTGACAGGTATCCTATATAATACTACTTTTTCTATTATTGTCAATTTTTCACGGAGTCGTCAATAGGGAATTTCAAGGCTTTGATAAAAAATAGCGATTTTTCTATGTTTAGTGACATTTCACGAAATATACTATCTTATAAATATCTGTGCGCGTACATGTCCCAGAAGTATGTTTCCCGCCTTTGGCGGGATTACAACTTCGGGATCCCGCATTCTTAAGCTCGATTTGCCGAGCAAGAAGTGCGGGAGATTTGAACCACCTAATATCTGTGCGCGTACATGGATTTGAACCATGGACCTTTGCAATGTGAATGCAACGCTCTAGCCAGCTGAGCTATACGCGCAATGCCATGTTTAAGTATAAGGAAAAAGGAGAATCCACGCAATAATGAGTATGGATTGGAGATTATCCTGATTGAGTAGCCGTTGATCTTTCTGAGGATAATCCAAAGGTTGTTCCGTGTTTTTTATATTTTCCCCAAAATCCCATGCGCTTTTTCCGAGATTGGAAACTTTGAAGCCACACCCGACTATCCTCGACTTGCTGACGCAAAAGGATAAGCATCTGTTTGAGTTGATCAAAGAAATTTAAGTGATAAATACCCGGATCGATCGGTTCAGTAAAAACCGCTGACTGTACTTCTTGATGGAGATTGGAAATGGATTTTGCAAGCGATAATAGCTCTTTTCTGATTTCAGCAATTTGTCGCTTCATGATTTCAGAGTCTTCTCGGGCGAGCGTATTAATAATTTCTCTTGGTCTTGTTTGACGTTCTTGAGGTTCTTTTTGTTCTACAGGAAACTCTACTGATTGTTGTGGTTTCATCTCACCACTTTTGATGGATTGACCCAAGAGTGATTGGAGCGCGTCAGAGGCGATTTTGCCAGCCACATCAGTTACAACCGTTTTTCCTACGGTTGATCCGATGCTTCGCACTGATTCAACGAGGTTATCTGAAACCTGTGCTGGCATTTTCTTTTTTGGCTGTCGAGACGTACTCGAAAACGTATTCATAAATCAATTTTAGTTTGGCAGGAAAGAATATTCGTTAGAATGTCGCTATATGATCGATTGTTTTTTGTCTCCTCAGAATCGACGCGAGGTAATATCGCTGATCTTGAAGTGCTTTCTTCTCTTGTTCTGTTTTTCCTGTAGCAATAATTTTTTCTAATTCTTCATTCGAAACAACTATGTTTTCTTTTTCAGCTATATCCTCTAGGCTAAATTCTAACGTCAACGTACGTTTTGCCTGTTCTTCATATTCGCTGCGGATGGTTTCTGCTGTTCTTCCTGTCGAGCTCAAATACTGATCAACAGTCAATCCAAGCTTTTTAGTTTGATCGACCAAATCAGAAAGGAGGCGTGTCACTTCCTGCTCAAGTAATATCGCTGGAATTGTTATGGTTATCGAGCTATAGACGGCGCGAAGGATGTCGTCGATAGATGGCTTCAAGTCTTTTTCTTCTTTAGGTTTTTCTGCTTGCCCTGGGACCCAAATATTTTTTGACTTTTCCGCCTTCACGTCTTGAATCGCCTTTTTGTATTCTCCAAGTATGAGAGTAGGTCGTTCACACGTGATGGCTTCGACAATCCAATCTTCCCCTTCTTTTGCTTTTTTGAGGCTCACTTTTGGCATAATGATTGGGTGAAGTTTTTCTTCATTTACTGCTTTGCTGTAGACTTCAGGAATGACCTTTTCTAAGGCTTTTTCGTAGACTGTTTGTTTGTTTAATTTTTCTTCGACGATATTTCTTGGGGCTTTTCCTTTGCGAAATCCCGGTAATTCTGCTTCTGCCACGAAAGCATCTACAGCTTCAGTGTATGCTTTTTGAATAGCATTCCATGGAATGCTCATGGTCAATGTGATAGAACCGTCTGCTGCTTTCGTTAGTTCGTTTTTCATGGGTTGAAGTGTATCATATTTTTTACTGTTTTAACAGAATGAATTCTGCTTGGTGCTCTCGAGAGGACTTGAACCTCTACGGGTTTCCCCACAGGTTCCTAAAACCTGCGCGTATACCATTCCGCCACGAGAGCGTATGTTGCTATATTAGGCTTCTTTAATAAATGTACGATACCATTCTCTGGCGAAGCCAGATCTCGCTCTGCGAGACGCCACGAGAGCGTATGATCATTATAGGAGTTTTTCGATGATAAAGAAAGACGTGTTAGAGCATGAGTTCGAGCTCATTTGACGTTTGAGGACTGTATTCATCAATTTGTTTCATAAAAAATGATACTTTTGCAGCCCAGCGTGGATCAGCAGCATATTTCCTTCCAATTTGTTCTATGGCTATGGCACCTTTATCTATGTAGTTATGTTTGATTCCTTCAGACACGACAGTAATACCATCTTCCCATGATGCGAAATGTCTTCCATCTCTCATGCCAGTAAATACTGCCCAGCCCCAGGCATTAAACGAGTTTGCTGGAATATGTTGTCCAAAGTATGATTCATTGCCTGCAATTGCTGGGATTAGTTTCCAGTCTATTTCTAGACGATCAGCTTCGTTAATGAAGTGTTCTGCAGAATTGGCAAATGGTGATTGTTTGGATTCAAAAAATAGTTTCAACTTTTTGACACGTTCATCATTAGATGTAGCATTGGTAACAGAAGATTGCACAAGCATCGCAGTATCGCCTGCTATTTTTCCCTCAGCATAAACAGGCGTAACACCTGTTACATGGAGTATAGTAAGAAATAAACCTATAAAAATAACTTTATATTGGTTCATATGTCTTCCCTCTTCTGCGTCCATAAATTTGTTTTCTTTATGGAAGCGGATAAGCGGAAGATTCGAAGAGCGTAAATGCTTAGAATATTAAAAATCCTAAAGCGGATTTCTAAAAGAAACCTACTTTAGGATCTAAGAGAGACTATACCCTATAGTCTAAATTTTGTCAAGACCCCAAAATGGATGTGAGAGGGTCTTTTTGAGGCTACATTGAGGCTAGCTTGCATTTGTCATTTTTGGTGGTTTTTTGGGGAGAAAGATCAACTTTACGTTATTGAATATCATCCATAAATGATGTGACACATCTCGTCCAGGAGTAATCTTTTGCCACAGAAGGTGGAGCCCAAATTGCGCCGATCTCCCGTAAATCAGTGATGTTCTTGTTGTAGAATTTTTCTTTTATAAACTTGCCTACCCAGTCTATTGCTTCCGGCCAATCAGAAAATTTTCTTCCGTGTTGTTGACCCGTATAGACAGCGATACCCCAGGCGTTAAAAGAGTCTTTAGAAGGAATCCTTGCGCCTAGATTGGATTCACACATAGCAATAGCTGGAATGAGGCGGTAGTCTATGCCATAGGTATCTGCTGTTTGTATGAAGCTCGTCGCATAAGGTAAGAGTGGTGAATTTGGGCGATGATTGCTGATAAACTCCGTAAGGAGAAGAGATCGTGCGTCGCTTGCTTTGATAAAGACTCCTAGGATTTGCCCGGTACTATCAGATGTGCCTTCTGCGATAGTTGACTTCTGCATTGTAGAAATGCGGGTACGCATAGGTGGTACGACAATCCCACTTAATACAAGAAGGCTAATGAGGAGAAATGTGCTTGTAGCTTGAAGCCACAAACCAACTATAAGCAATTTTTGCTTCATATATCAATAATGTCATAGACTGCTTTTTGAGTCAAGGAAAATATGGAACATTACTTCATTTGTATCGTAGACACTAATTTTAACTTAGCGTGTCGCGTCAGTTTTTTGATTTCAGATTCTCTTTTCAACGCTTCGCTTCTGGAATGAAAGGGTTGCTGAAAAACTAACGTGGCTGGTCGTCTTGATCTCACATATCTTGAACCAACAGTATTATTTGTATTATGTTCTTTGATACGACGATCTATATTGTTCGTTATACCTGTATAGAGGCTTCTATCATGACACTCGACGATATAGACAAACCAAGGCATATGTATATTATGCGCAATCACCCTGAGCTTGTCGAATGGTGAGCTGCCAGAGACTTGAACTCTGAACCGTCCCGCCTTGGGCGGGATGCTCTACCATTGAATTTGTGAGCGCAGGAGGATTTGAACCTCCAACCGTCTCCTTAAGAGGGAGATGCTCTACCATTGAGCTATGCGCCCGTTTTTTCGTCGCTTTTTTACGCTGCGCCTCCGGAGGGAATCGAACCCCCATCACTTGTTCCGAAGACAAGCACTTTATCCTTTAAGCTACGGAGGCAAAATTGTAATGAACCTACCTATTATAGCAGATAGGAAAACACTTCTTCTATGATATAATTTCACTATGATGGAAGCACGATCAAAAATTATTGCATTACCCAAAAGCGTCCTTCGTTCCCTGATTGTATCTTTTCTCGTTTTTTTCATACCATTTCTTTTTAGCCAACAGCAATTGCCGACGGGAATATTTGTCAATGCGGCTTTATTTCTGTCTGTTTTTTTTCTTCCTGCTTCTGAAAGGCTACCGATTATTATCCTTCCGAGTTTAGCTGCACTTATGCGCGGAATTGTGTTCGGTGTGTATACACCGGTGCTTTTATATTTATTACCTGTGATTTGGGTAGGAAACTATTTGTTAACAGTGACATTTGAAGCGATGATGGCACGAATTTCCATTGGATATGCAGGAGTTATCGGAAGCCTTGCTAAATGCGCGGTATTGTATGGATGTGCTTTCATCTTATATCGCATGCATATCGCTCCAGTGTTGTTTTTGACAGCGATGGGAATTATGCAATTAATGACAGCTCTTGGTGGTTTTGTCGTTGCCTACGGTATCTATACTTTTATTTCTAAAGAGAAGTAGTAATCTTCATGTATGCTTTCCATACGTTTTGCATGAGACTTGCGATGGTCATGGGACCAATTCCACCTGGTACTGGAGTAATTGCTGATGCAATGGGATTGATCATTTCAAAATCCACATCCCCCACAAGACCTTGCTCTGTTCTATTTATGCCGACATCGATAACGACGACACCTGGTTTGACCATATCCTTTGTGACAAATTTGGGTTTACCAATAGCTGCAATGAGGATATCCGCTTGTTTGGTTATTTCACTCATATTTTTTGTTTTACTGTGACAAATAGTGACAGTCGCATCCTCACCGAGTAAGAAAAGTGCGATGGGTTTGCCTACCAGATTACTTCTTCCCAAAATAACGACGCGTGCTCCTGCAATGGGGATTTCATACGCATGTAGTAACGAAAGTATGCCAGCTGGTGTGCATGGTAAAAGTAAATCTTCGCACACTATGCCTTTACATGTCGCAAATTTCCCTACATTTGCTGGATGGAAACAATCAACATCTTTATCTTCTCGTATAGTACGAATAATTTTTTCTTCTACATGCGCTAAGTGTTTTGGTAAAGGAAATTGTACGAGAATGCCATGAATCGTGGGATCAACATTGAGTTTTCTGATAACTTCGAGCAGAGTTTCTTCATCCACGTTGTCCGGCAATACTATTTTTTGTGAAACATAGCCAATTTCTGCACATGCCTTTTCTTTGTTTGAAACATATACTTTGGACGCGGGATCATCGCCCACCAGTACGACGGCAAGTCCGGGTTTGATTGTGAGCGAACTCACTTTCTTTTTTAACTCGTTTCGTATGTGTTGACTTATTTGTTTTCCATCAAGAAGTGTTGCCATACTTTTCTTTAAAACAGTCCACTTATTGTACCATTTTCATCGATATCAATAAGTTCTGCTGATGGTTTTTTGGGAAGTCCCGGCATAGTCATAATATCTCCAGTGACTGCGACGAAAAATCCTGCACCATTGGAAAGTCGTATTGAGTTGACTGTTATAGTAAAACCGGATGGTCGATTTAATAATTTTGGATTATCCGAAAATGAGTATTGGGTTTTTGCCATACAGACAGGCAGATCTGTTATTCCCCACTCTCCAAATTGCTTCATTTGTGAAAGAGCTGTATCGCTAAATTTCACTCCGTCTGCTCCATAAATTTCTTTTGCAATTGTGCTAATTTTTTCTTGCAAAGATAACGTTAATGGATAGA
>Ga0066602_10002605_pt1 | contig 10560 bp, 7 predicted proteins | sample Higcelweek5metaG_FD_59481 | JGI IMG/M metagenome (GOLD analysis project Ga0066602, IMG submission 59481) | Freshwater pond sediment microbial communities from the University of Edinburgh, under environmental carbon perturbations - High... | ecosystem: Environmental > Aquatic > Freshwater > Pond...
GCCGGGGGCCTCTTTCTTGAGGGTCGTCAGATCCATGCGGACCTCCTCGTTGATGTGGTTAACGAACGATTCGCGGCTTTCGATGCGGTCAATCAGCCCAACGCCGAGAGCCTCACCTGCGAGAAAGACTTTGCCATCGGCCACGGACAAGGCACCGGCCCTATCCACTTTGCGGCCGGTGGAGACAGCCTCGAGGAACAGATCGTACAAAGCGTCTGTCCCGGACTGGAGATACGCGCGGGCCTCGTCTGTGAGGGGTTCCACGCTGTTGCCCATGGCCTTGTATTTGCCAGCGGTGATGACGGTGAAGGTGTAGCCAATGCTTTCGGCCAAGCGGGACGTCTCAACATGGACCATAACCACGCCGATGGAGCCGATCTGTGCCGTTGCGGGTGCGGCTATTTCCTTGGCGCAGGAACCAATCCAGTAGGCGGCGCTGGCCATGAGCCCGTTGGCGAAGGCGTAAAGGGGTTTTTCTTCGGAAGCGGCGCGGATGATGTCAGCCAGCTCCTCGGTTCCGTCGACTGTGCCGCCAGGGGAGTCGATATCAAGCATGATGGCGCGCACACGGGGGTTGCTGGCAGCCAGCTGCACGACTTGGCCGATGCGGCGCATGGAGGTGAGGCACCAATCACCACGCTTGCTCAAGGGGCCAACGACCGGAACAATGGCCAATGTGCCGACCAACTCATACGGCAGGTCGCCTGGATCCTGCTGCCCGGGGAATAAGCCCATCGGGCCTGCGGCTTCCGTGGGCTGGTCCAGCTTGCTGGTGTGGTGAAGCGTCATCTGTGTACACAGAGACTCCAACTCGCGTGGGCGCATGGCCCACAAAGAGGGGAAAAGAGCAGTGCTCATTCGGAGAGGTCCTCCTCACCCGACGCCGTCTCGGGCTGTGTGCGGTTGTTGGGAGCAACGACGGCTGGCACCTGGACGAGCCCAGCTTTGCGGATAGCGCGATCTTCGCGCTCCAGGGTGCGCAGCACCGCGTCCCAATCCTTGCCACCGGCATGGCATATGCCCGTGCGTGTCTCGGTGAAGGTTTCCAGGCCAAGGGATTCGGCCTTGCGCTCCTTGACTGGATCGATGTTTCCGCGAGGCGGACGGGTCCAAATTGCAGCGCACCACGCACGCGTGGATTCGTAAAACCCTGGCGCGTTTTTTGGCATGACGAGCAGGCCGCGCAGGTAGGCCTCCTCCATCACCATGGTCCAAACCCGCTGCAAATAGCTGCGGATGAACCAGTCTTGATACATGGTGTGAAGTTTCCAGACCTCGAGCAGGGCGGCGCGAGCGGAGGAGTAATTGGTCTTGGAAAAGTCCTTGGCGACGATCTCGTAAGGCTGGCCCGTGGAAGCGGCGGCCATGCGGGTCATGCGCGTGTAAAAGGCGTCGAAGGACGGCGCGGGGCGGTTGTTGGAAATGGTCTGGATCTTGTCCCCGGGCTTTCCCCTAAGAACAAGGCCAGGGTTGACCTCCTCGGGGTACCGACGGCTTGAGGGGCTCTCTCCGCTCGGGGCATGCCCGGGCAGAGCTTGTCCGTCCATGCTATTTCCCGGCGACTCGATAAAAACCGTGAAGCACGCGGCGATGAGCGCGCCCACCAGCTCATAATCAACGTAATCGGCCAGGTCGCGGAAGTGCTTCATGGCTGGGGAAAGCAGAGACTCGCCGCGCAGTTGCTCCGGCATGCTTGCATGGCGCTGGTGCAGGCAGGTGTACCGGTGGCCGACTTTGCGGGGGACAAAGCGGAAGTCTTTGCTGGTGAGGCCGAGCAACATACGGCCTTCGCGCGGCTCGGCTATCCAATAGCCAAGAGGAGCATTGCCTATGCCGAGCTGCACGCCAGCGCGGATTGTGGGGTCCGTCATCTTGTCGGATGGAGTGCGCAGCCGGGCTGGGTGCAGAGACTGGAGCGCCAGGCCAAAGGTTCGGCATGGGTCTTTTGCGGGGTCCAGCCAGACCGGCAGATGCAAAAATTCGCCGGTGACGAACATGGAGCGTATGGCTTGGTACTGCAGATCGTCGAAATGGTCCGTGTCCGCGGCATCGGCCTCTGCGCACCAAATCTCCCAGGCGGCCTCTGCACTCTCTGCAAAGTCGTTTGCAGCCTCGGGCGCGATGCCGAGGGCGGATAGTTTAGGGTAAGATTGGGGGCGGAGCCCAGGGCCTGCCACATTGAGCGCCAGGCTGTCCACGCAAGAGGCCGCATGCCCATCGCTGCCGACAAGGGACTCGGCCCTGGCCATGACCAAATCGAGGGAGCGGGCTTCGTCGTAGCGGCTGGAGCGACGCGGACGGAAATTTTCCAGTGTGCCAGAGTGCCCGGAAGATGCTTTGCGGATTTGCTCCACAACGCCGCCCATCATTTGGGCCGCAAGGGCTATGCGGTCCATGTGGCCGCCGGGTGCGGGAGCTACCACGAGCCCCTCCGAGGAATGCCCGGAGTAAACGACGGACCGCTGCGCCCACAAAGCTTGGCCTCTTCCTGGTCAAGCCAATCCAGAGTGTCGCGGATCTCTTTAGCTGTCATCTTACGGACAGAGCGGCCAGCGATGGAGTATTCCTGCGCGGCGGCTACGCCGAGGAGTGCGCTTTTAAGAGCTTCCCTGTGCAGGGCTATTTCTTCGCGGGTGAAGGTTGCCATGTGTAAATGGCTAGCACAGAGGGCGAGGCAGGGAAGTGCACGTGAGAGCAACGTGGGGACGATGGAGACGAAAAGATAGAGCCAACTTTTGCTTGTAACTTCATGATATTTTGATGTTGACTGAACACAACCTTAATGCTTCAATTGGTGCGATATTTTCTTGAGACTAGCCTTACTGACTAAAATAGAAAGTTTTACGAATCAACACTTAGCGAGCTAACTTATTGGGATGGATCTTAGGGAGGTATGAGAAGATGGTGGCCTGGGAAAAAATTAAACATTTCGTAACATCAGTTATTTACAAAGCTTTTCACGATTTAACCGTAAGAGCAATAGGTTTTGTAGTACTTGTAGCATTTTGTGCTGTTGCGGCATATTGGGCTGAAGTGACAAGCCTGTACATGAGGCTAGCTAAAAGCCATGAGTACAAAAGTAGGATCGTTGTTCTCGTAGCACATCTCGCGGGAGACGATTCAGACGGAAGCTATACCAATAAACTCATTGATGCTCTCAATAGCTCTGATGCTGTTAGAGCGATCCTTTTGAACAATACGCTTGAAGTTAAGAACGATTCTATTGACAGACATGAGGCTCAAGATTCTCTTTCTGCGAAGGCACAGTTAGAGCTCAATGCCTCGGATGCGGATATTATCCTGTTCGGCAAATTTGATAAAAATACTCGAGCCATAAGCTGTTTATTAAAGCGAGATGGGAAAAATAGGACTGCCAGCACCCTCGAGATTAGGGACTCCAATGGAAACGTTGCATTTGGCAATACTTCCTTGATGGTTCAGGAATTAGTTATTATTGGATATATAAATTTTTTGAGTGATTATGTGAATAGATGGCAAGATGAAGAGCAAAAAACAGGCAGGCAAACATTAAGTCTAACGGCTAAGCTAGTGAGATTTGCAGAATCAATTTGGAACACCGACAAGTCCATCAATGCCCCAGTGGTACAGATCCGCGACAAAATGTTTGGCATCATGAGGCTTGTGGGCAACTTTCCCGCCTGGCAGCAATCAAAGGCGTTTGCTGTGATGGCCGCGGCTCAAGGGATTCTGGCAGATCAGACGCATGATCAAGCCTTGCAAGCAGACGCTCTTGCATATGAGGTCGAGGCTATGCGTGTTATTGAAAATGTTGACGTGTCTAAAGAGTGGCGCCATGCCGTATATAGCGGTCTTGCCACTCGGTATTATTCAACCGGATTGGCTGGGGACAACGTTGATCAATTGAAAGAAGCCGCACGCTTATACAATGCGTGCTGGTCAGATTTATCTACAGATTCTGGGTCTGAACAGAATATAACAGCGAGACTCGGTGAGGTCGAAACATACGTTGCTTTGATCTCGCTTGCCCCAGAGGACAGGGATGCGGAAGCTTGGTTCAACTCCTTGACTAAGCCCGTAACGGAATTCAAAAATGTGCCGCTATCGCAGGATGCCTCAAAATGGATGCTTTACCGAGTTGCTCAAGTTATAACGAATTGCATTCAGGGGAGTTTCCGTGACAAAGGACATTCGAAAGAGCATTTTTCGAAAGCATTGGCCTTTTGCGATGAGTTAGAAAGAGAAAGTCCAAGTATTAAGAATAAGGTTTTGGCATTTTCTGTATACCAGTATAAGGCATGGGCAGAAGCGGGGCTATCGACATCATATTCTTCAAATGAACCTGAAACAGCGGCTCATCTTTTGACAGCGATAGATTCAATGGACAAGTGTAAAACTTTGGTCGGAAGTAATGAACTTTTTATAAAGTTGCCTATGCAAAAAATTCAAGCTGGGATTTACTTGCATATTCTTGGCGCAGGGGTTTTCCCATTTCGCGTTCTTTATGATGCAGAGGCGTTTACAAAAGATCGATTGAGTGAAATTAACTACAGGTCTTATCCTGAATTGTGGTGTGAATTTGTAATATTGAGAAGTTTTTCCTTAGCAAGACTTTCTGACTATTATTCTCACGGGGATAAATTTTTGCAAAACATATTCCTTGATTGGCATAATTATGGTGAAGCATTGCTTGAATTTAATAGGTTGAAGCCGGTGTTCAATACAGTCAAGCTGACGCGTCATAATGTGTCATATTTAAAGTTCTACCCATTCTTGATGGGGTATTTAGCAGAATTGGACTCTAGCAGTGCCGGGACTGCGCTGGGGTATGAGGCCATACCAGCTTACGAGAATATGGTTGCAACGTTATACCAGTTAAATATGCCCGCCGAGGCTGTCGTGAATAAATTGTATTTGGCTGAACTGATGTTTACGTTGTCGAAGCGCCAAAATTGCAGCAGAAAAACTGATATGATTGCTGGTGTTCGTAGGTATTGCGCGGAAATCCTATCCGAAAACCAACTTATCGTAGATGAGCAAACGCGGTCCAGGGCGCAGACGGTCCTTAATAAGCTTGAGTCTCAACACCCAAAGCCCATCCATGTTGCTTGGAAGGGTGCCTTTTGCTTTGGATAGTTCGTCTTTCAGCGCATTGTGAAACGCATGGATACTCTTCTCCGCCATTTTCCAGACCCCTCGCATCGAAGATGCGAGGGGTCTGGTCTTGTCTTTTTTAGCGTCTCTAACTTCCACAGGCGATTATCGACTTTTGTCCAACTCTTCCTGGGTGATGTTAAATCGATTTATAACCCGGAAGCGATTGATTGGACATTCGTTACCTATTCTCAGTAAAGCATTATGAACATTGGAGCCAATTATTTTATATTTTTCTATACCAGTGAATTGTGTGCAAGCACGAACGAAATTGGTCAAGTTACTTCCCTTATGTTGCCTAAAGCAGTTGTAAAAATCATCGGCTGTCGCGTTTTGCAAAGCTTCAATGTGCTCATCATCCCAGTCGTTTGTCGAAATTCTGGTGATCGCTTGGTCAAGGGTGGGTGACATTTTTGCCTTAGCATGCAGCTCCTGGCAGCGTTGTCGCAGGATTGGGTCTGTGTCGTGGAGCTGGTTGTGGGGGCTCTTCAAATCAAACAATGCCATCTCATCCTTTCGAACTGCACTGTACTCAATGATAAGTTTGTCCGCAAAGTCATCCTGGCCTAGTTCGCGTAGCACGATCACCAGCCCGTTGAGGAAGCGTAGACTCATAAAGTGTATATGCTTTTCACATTTTGTACGCACTACTTCTATGAATTCATCTGTGTTGTTGTCGAAGGAATTGTTCAGAGCATCCCATATCGAGTTGAGATCCGCTTGATCTTGAGCGTTTTGAAGCTGGGCGTCCCATTTTTGGGCCTCTTCAACGAATCTGGTTTCTTCCAGATAGCCCTGTTCAATGATTGCTTGAATCGTCAGGTCGAAATCCTCGACAAGTGTGAAGCCATAATTGTGGAGCAGCGTCTCCCATCTCTCGTGTTGAGGCTCCTTTTCTGAACCAGATTTTTTGCCAAGCAATGAGCTATAGGGATTCCATTCGATCAAAAACTCTAGGGTTGGTTTCTGCTCATTCCTCTCATAGTAACACCAAGCGAACAGTACAAGGATTCGTACGGCCCGCTCCATGACCTGTGGTTTTAGCGCTTCTACCTTAGCATGCATGAGCTTTGCTATTTTGACGATTATTCGTAGCACACGTATGTTCGTCAAACCTAGTGCTTTCGCATGCGCCACGATGTTCTCGTGGTAGGGGGTGTCCCCCTGCACGGCAATTGCTACGGACTCCTGTGATGTTGGGGCGTAGAGTAGTTCTATCTCAATGACTTTCTCCCGATACTTTTCGTAGATATTTTTCTTGTTTCCGAGGTTCTCTTCATTGAAAATCAGAACGACCTTGCACTTTTTTTTCTCCTTGAGCTCATTGATGAAGCCCATGAGTTCTTCGGAGGTAAAGGTATTTTCATCGAGGCGCTCGAAATCGTCCAGGCAGATCACTGCATTCATGATCCTCTGAGATACGAATGCCTCAAACGCACGAGGGAGATTTTTAATCCAAGGAATGTCGCCGAAAGGACTATACTCCTTGTGTTTAGCAAAATACTTGGTGCACCATCCCGCTGCAGCCACTAAGTCTTCCGGCAACCACACGTTGATATTGCCTATTCTCCTGGGGGGCTTTGGCTCGGGCGCTTTGAAGTCCTGTACACTCGCGTATAGCGCAATGCTCAGTTCACGTTTGGACGCGATGCCGAACAAGGACGCGTAACAGTACTGGGTTGGTTTAAGTGAGCTGCCAAGTTCTTTGATGAGGCTGTCCCAAAAGTGGGTTTTGCCAACCCCCCAGGATCCTTTGAGCGCAAGCACGCCTAGGTCCTCACGGGTGAGAAAGTCCGCGGCGATTTCTTTCACGGTTGCTATGGTCACGATGGCGGCTCCTGATACGTGATGACTTTTATTTCTCCTGCGTTCATGCCAAAATCAGGGGCTTGGGTCAATGACATCCGCCTAAACGAGAGCGACGGCAGGCGTCCCCGAATGCATGATGTTGCGGCTCTCCTCAGCACTCTACCTTTTGGCGCTTGGTAAAACGCACCAAGCTCTTTTCCGTCACTCTTAAGCCTTTCACATCCCCGATGCGAAGGGCTTTTAGTTTTCCTGCGCCCACAAGCTTGTACACGAAGCTACGGGAACAGTTGAGCCGCTCCATGACCTGCACAACATTTAGCAGGCGACCTTCGGCGGTGCGGTCGTAGGGGACATTAACAGCGTTGCTCATGCTCTCCTCACAAAGTTTTGCGGTTCTGAAGCCAGGAAAGAGACCTGGTGAAGCGGGGACCAGGCTCGGGATTGTCCGTTGGTTCCGGGGACGGGTTGACTGAGGTTTCTGGCTTTTGCTCGATGCGGCTGGCCAGCATCTGCAGGCTGGGCGTCCAGCTGGCGTTGACCGCGGCGAAGTTCATGCACAGGCAGTCGAAAAAGTGGTTGTCGCGGTGGATTTGCTCCCAGGCCACGGCGCCGCCCCGGCCGCGCATCAGGCGCTCCGAGGCCAGCTGGCGGGCGAGGCTTGCCTCTGCCTCCGCGTGGAGGATGATGGGCTGCTTGGAGCTGGGCTGCAGGCGCGCATGGACTAGGCCCTTGAAGTGGGCGGTATCGAGCTTGAAGAGCTGGAGCCCGCCGGGGATGGCCGCGTGGGAGCGGGGCATTTTGTCGATGACGCTCCACGTGACGGGCACGGTTTGCTGGTGGCTGGCGCCCTTGGTGGCGAAAATGCGGCCACGGCCATGCTCGCGCACGAACTGGTAGCACTCCTCCGTGCGGGTGAGCAGATCCACGTCCGTGCGGGTGCCGCCGGTATCGATGGGGGCCCGCCAGATCGGCAAAGGCGGCTCGCCAGATGCCTGGGGGAAGGTCGTTTCCCACACGAGCGCCTCAACATCGCAAAAATCGAGCAGGCGGCCGTAGTCGAGGACAAAGCACTCAAGCCCGGCGGTCCAGGCGCAGACCATGAACCAGAAGCCATGCTTCTGCATGTCGATGCCTGTGGTGAGGGCGATGAAGCCGCGCGGCACCACGCGAGCGGGCATGTCCGGGTTTATCAGGTCGAGGATCTTGCTTTCGTCCGTCTCCACCACCACGGGCTTGTAGGGCTTTGCCCAATAGCCGTTGACGTAGGCCTGTTTGACGTCGGGATCGTCCGAGGCCTCGGCCTTCATTTTCTCGGACAGGATCTCGGACAGGCTGACGGCGCGGGAAAGGATGGCGGGCAAGTGGAAGCCCACGCTTTTGGGGCGCGGCACGCTTTCTTCGGCCCGCCAGCGGCCAGCGGCCACGGCCACGTCGCGCATGTGGTCGGTCCACAAAAAGCCGCAGGCGGGGCACTTGTAGCGCGCCAGGGTGTCGCGCTTGATCTTTTGCGGGTCCACCGTGCTCGAGGTGCAAACGAGGCCGGACTCCTCCATGCGCGAAAAGGCGGAGCACGCCGGGCAGCGCGGCTCGTAGTGGCGCAGCTCGTCCGCATCGTGGACGGCTCGCCAGATGCTGGATTCCTCGCCCCCCACGGGCTTGCTGACGCGCAGGATTTTGCGCTTGTGGGAGTAGGAGCGCGTGCGCTCGAGGAGGTCGACCACGGGCACGCCCTGGCCCGCGAACTGCTTGTACAGGTCCTCCTCGTCCATGAAGAGATCTTGGATGGAGATGGAGGCGCGCTGGCTGGTGGACTGCGCGCTGGCCAGATGCAGGGCGGTGCCGTCGCGGAAGGACACGGCCCCGGTGCGGAACTTGCGCAGCAGGCGGCGCACGGGCGCGGTGCGGCGGAACAACGGCTTGAGTTTGGCTTCCACCATTTTGAGGATAGCGGGATCGTCCGGCATGGAGAGCATGCGCGGGCCGGGGCGGCGGTCGATGGTGTAGCCCATGCACGCGTACAGGAGCATGGTTTTGCCGCTCTGCGGGGTGCCGCACACGCGGACCTCCTCCACCCAGGGCTCGGCCCAGGTGTCCATGATGCCCACGGTGTAGGGGGTGACGTCGCGCCGCCAGCGGCTGCCCGAGGCCGGGCCATCGGGCACGATGAGATGCTCGGCCGCCCAGCTGGACGGCGACTGCTTGGGCAGGCGGCGGTAGATGTGCCGTTCGCCCGGGGTGAAGCGGAAGCTGGCCATGGCAAACCTCACTCGCATAACCCACCAGCCAGAACGCACGTCGGGCTGGGCATGTAGGCCATAAGGTCGAATTCCTTTCCTCCTCGCCGGGTCATGGCCCAACGCGCTACGCCGTCAATCTGCTGTGGTGTGGTGGCCGATGTATGGGACTGGTGGAAGAAGGTAGCCAGCTGGCCCTTGCTGGCTTTACGCACCAGCACCTCCCATGCGCGTATTTTGTCGATGGCCCAGGCATGTTCGAGGGTTATCTTGCGCAGCTCGGCCTTATTTGCGTTGATGCACGGGAAACACCCGACACGGCCAAAGCCCTGCGAGTAAAGCGGGTTGAGCGGAATGCCGTGCTTATGATGCATGGCCACCACATCCTGCACCGTCCAGGTGAGAATCGGGCGGTAGTCGGTCAGGCCTTCAAGCTCTGGAGATGGAGCGCTCTCGGCATACTTCGAGCGGTTCAGCGACTCGTCTGCCCGCACCCCCTGCCAGGACCAGACCTCATGACCGGCCAGAACAAGAGGCTCCTGCACTTCGGTGAGGATGGGTGCGCGCTTGAGAAATTCTGTACAGAATTGGCGCTTGCGCGAGGGAAACAGCCCCTTCCACAAGCAGGCGTCTAGGAATGATTTGCCCGTGGGGTACAGGACATCCAGGGCGCGGGTTACCTGCTCCGGCGTCCAGCCCCTGCGCTCTGCCTTTTCGCTTTGCAGCCACGCCCTGCGCTTTTCGATGCGGGAGGAGAAGTCGGCGCGCACTGTGCGGATTTCCGGGCCACCTGTGCGGCGCGGAAGATCGGCAAGGTACTCGTAGACCACCGGATGTTCGTTGCCGGTGTCCGCGAACACGGCCAGAAAGTCGCCCCCGGTCCGCTCCAGGGCCAGCAAGTATGTGGCGGTCGAGTCCTTGCCACCGGAGCAGGAAATGACATTAATGCGGCCCATCTATCTCTCTCCCTCGGCCAGGTCGAAGCCCTGACCGTCCGAGCGCGGGCGCAGATCGGCCAGCAGCACGGGCTTGTTGCGAAACCCGACCCACACGCGCCACTCCCCGTATTCGTCGACAAAGGGCACGGCCCGGGTGCGCGTGGCGAAGTATGCGGGCTCCACGCTGGTGATCTCCGCGCCGTCGTCGCCCACGTCTCCCGTGGGCAGGGCATCGTGCAGCCAGACCAGCGTGCCGCGAGGCGTGGCCCGGCTGACGATTTTCGCCTTGCGCGTCTTGATGCCCAAGGCTTGCAGCCCCCACTCGGCCAGCAGCTTCCGCAGGCCGTCCGCCGTGAAAAAGCTGACGCGCTCGCCCTTGCGGGTGTGCCAGGCCTCCCCGACCATGACGCGCCAGCGGCCGGGCGCGCCGCCCCATTTTCCCCAAT
>Ga0066602_10002615_pt1 | contig 10535 bp, 8 predicted proteins | sample Higcelweek5metaG_FD_59481 | JGI IMG/M metagenome (GOLD analysis project Ga0066602, IMG submission 59481) | Freshwater pond sediment microbial communities from the University of Edinburgh, under environmental carbon perturbations - High... | ecosystem: Environmental > Aquatic > Freshwater > Pond...
TTTGCCAACGTGATGCAGGGAAAATGGAAAAAAATTTCTGACGGCTACGGTAAAATGGTCCTCGGCTACTTTGGCAAAACCCCCGCCGCGCCGGATCCGGAAATCGTCAAATTGGCCGCCGAGCAGCTCAAACTTGAGCCGACGACGCAGGATGTCCATGAGATCAATGACAAAAATCCGAAGCTCGGCGTCAAGGCGATGACCGCTAAATTGGAGGCCGCCAGTCTTCCCGTGACCGACGAAAACATTTTTATCGCCGCTACCTGCGAGGACAAAGGGATCGAGTTTCTTAAGGGCGTCAAGCCCGATGGCATCCGCTATAAAGATGAGCCCAAACCGGCTGCCAAGACGGCGGCTCCGGCCAAGGGCGGTGCTTACACCGCCACCGTGGACGGCAAAGCGGTCGTGGTCGAGCTCAACGCCGCGGGCGATGCTTACACCGCGACCGTGCAGGGCAAGAAATTCACCGTCAAAGTCGCCGAAGGGGTGACGCAGGCAATTCCCGCTGCCGCTTCGGCAACGGCCGCCAAAGCCGTTGCTTCACCGCTTCCCGGCACCGTGGTGCGGATTTTGGCGCAAGCGGGCAGTGAGTTGGCCGCCGGTGACCCGATTCTCGTATTGGAGGCGATGAAAATGGAGACCGAAGTCAAGGCCGAAAAAGCCTGTGTCGTGACCCAAATTTGCGTGGAGACCAAGCAGGTCATTGCCGCCGGCGACACGCTTTGCATGATCGAGGAGAAATAAGCCATGCCGCAAGTAAAATATTTTTTATTGGCTCTTTTGGCGCTGTTTGCGGTCAGTTTGCCGGCCACGGAAGCCGAGCTCAACACCGCGACCGACAACTCGCTCAAGCTCCCCGACTCGGCGCTGCTCCAGTCTGAGATCAGCGACGAAGTGTTTGCCTGGTACAAGGGCGCCGACGGCGTCATGTACTTGCAATACGTCTGGGACAAACCGGCGATCGTTTACTCGCTCTCGATGGCCAGAGGGCAAAAAGTGCTCCCGGGCCGCGAAGTACTGGTCGTCAACCCCGAGGGGCGCAGCAAGGGCAAGGTAAAAATCGGCGCCTCCTTAAAAGTCAATGCGCTCAACCCCGATTTGCAGGGGGCGGCGACGCTGACCAAGGGGTTTCTCATCGGCTCATTTTTGCCGATGGATTTGATGCACGACTCTTTGGATAATGCCGCGGCCAAGGGCTCGCACATGCCCGGCTGGGGCGAGAGCTTTGTCAATTTGTGGAAAAGCACCGGGGTTTATGACATCTACCGGCAAACGTTTGACACCGACAGCATCGGCAGCACCTGGATCCTCGGGTTGGGCCGTGTGCTGATGATTTTGGTGGCGCTGTTGCTGATCTATCTTGCGATTGTCAAGGAGTTTGAGCCGTTGCTGCTGCTGCCGATCGGCTTCGGCGCTTTTTTGGCCAACATCCCGGTGGCGGCGATCTCCGGCCCGGACGGATTGCAGGGGATGATTTACACGGTCGGGATCGAGTCGGGCGTGTTTCCGTTGCTCATTTTTATGGGCGTCGGGGCGATGACCGACTTTGGCCCGTTGATCGCCAATCCTAAGACTGCGTTGCTGGGCGGCGCCGCCCAATTCGGGATTTTCAGCGCTTTGTTGGGGGCGCTGTTATTGACCATGTTTGTTCCGGCGATTGATTTCGGCCTCAAAGAAGCGGCGAGCATCGGGATCATCGGCGGCGCCGACGGTCCGACGTCCATTTATTTAACGACCAAGCTCTCGCCCAAACTCTTGGGCGCGGTGGCGGTAGCGGCCTACAGCTATATGGCGCTGGTGCCGATCATCCAGCCGCCGATCATGCGGCTGTTGACCACCGACGCCGACCGCAAGGTGCGGATGCGGCAGCTGCGGGCAGTGTCCAAGGTGGAAAAGATCTGTTTCCCGATTTTAATCACCATTTTGTGTGCGCTGCTGCTGCCGGACGCGGCGCCGTTGATCGGGATGCTGATGTTCGGCAATCTGATGCGCGAGTGCGGCGTGGTCGAGCGTTTGAGCGATACTGCGCAAAATGCCTTGATTAACATTGTCACCATCTTTCTCGGCCTCGCCGTCGGCTCCAAACTGTCGGCCGACCAGTTTTTGTCGGTGCAGACCTTGGGGATTTTGGTGCTGGGCGCGGTGGCTTTCGGCATCGGGACCGGAGCCGGGGTGATTTTCGGCAAAATCATGAATTATTTCAGCAAAGACCCGATCAATCCCCTGATCGGGGCCGCCGGGGTCTCCGCCGTGCCGATGTCGGCGCGGGTGGTCAACCGTGTCGGGCTGGAGTATGACTCGCAGAATTTTTTGTTGATGCATGCGATGGGGCCCAATGTCTCCGGGGTGATCGGCTCGGCCGTGGCCGCCGGGGTGTTGCTCAACCAGTTGGGCAATCTCTGACGCATTGTCGGTTATTTCGCCGCAGCCGTCCGTGGCTGCGGCGTTTTTTTGTGAAAAATTGAGGCGTAGAATGAAATTTACCGTGGGTTACCGGCAGCTGGCCGACGTGGTTGCCGAAATCATCGACAAAGGCGATCAGGCCAAGAGCGTTTTTCAAGAGGACGATCACCGCTTTTGGACGACCAGGCCCGAAAAGGTGGCCGAGTACCGGGACTACGGCACCATCCACGATTATTTGGCCAACAAGGTCGGCTTTATCCGCGCCGGGACCAACAGCTTTCACCACCCAGGCACCATTTGCGGCGCGCGCGGCTGCATGATGACGTGCATGATGCATTTGGAGGAAAATGGCGTCCTGGGCAACAAATTTGCCGGCAAAATTCCGCCGCCGCAAGCCGTGGAAACTCGAGTACCCCAAAGATTGAACCGGTGCAATAAAAAAAGCGCACCCGGTTGGATGCGCTTGGCGATACGGTCGCTTACTCTTTGATCGGCAGCTTGAAGTCGGTGATGATGTCATCAACTTGCTGCTGCGAGATCGGGTTGAGCTTGCCGATCCGGCTGGCGAGCAAAATACATTTGGCGGTGAATTCCGCCACTTCGAGGCGGTCAAAGGCCTCCAAAATGCTCTTGCCGCAGGTCAGGACCCCGCAGTTTTCGATGATTACCACCGGGTTGGCCGGGGAAATCTGGGCGATGACCGCCTCGGGGTCGCACAAATACTCTTCGCTTTTGACCATCACCAGATCGCGGAGCATGATGTAGCTCTCGGGAATCGTCCGGCTGTCCATATAAGTGCCGGTGACGGCAAAGGACATCGCATTCGGCGGGCGGGTCATGATGATCGAGTTGATCCAGTCCTGCTTTTGGTAGAGTTTGCGGCAAAAGGCCGTGGCGGCCGAGGGGGTCTTGCCGATTTCGGCCGCGCCGCCCTTCATGCGGACGACGTCGCTGCCGTTTAACCCCATGATTTCAAAATTGGCCGGGGTGATCAAAAAGTCGTCGCCCTTGATGCGCGTGCTTAAAAAGGCGCTGCCGGAAAAAAGCAACCGTTGACGGTAGGCGCGGCTGCTGAAATTGGCCATATCGTCGCGCAACTCGCACTCGCGGGGAGAAATGCTTCTGGGTTTAAAAAAAGGCCAGTCGGCGTACTCGATCTTGGAGATGAAGTCGTTGGTGCGGTCGCTCAAGGTGGCCGCATTGATCTCGATGCGGGCGACGTAGTCAAGCGCCTCAAAGCGGGCGAAGGCCTGCAAAATGTTTTCGCCCGCCATCACCGCGCCGTGGTTCTCCATAATGACCGAGTCGGCGCCTTCGGCAAATTTGGCGGCGATGATGTTGCCGAGCTTCTCCGAGCCGGGGATCTCATAGGGGGCAAAATCAACTTTGCCGCAGGCTTCGGCGATGGTCGGGAGGAGCTTGGTATTGGGAATCCGGCCCGTGAGGCTGAAGGCGACGAGGGCGGGAGAGTGGGCGTGCAATACCGCCTTGACGTCCTTGCGCAGCGTGTACACCGAGCGGTGAAACGGCAATTCGCAGCTCGGGCGGTGATTGCCGACGATATCGCCGTTGGGTTTCACCATGACGATGTCCTCGGGGCGCAAGGTGCCTTTGTCGATGCCGCCGGGGGTGATCCAGATGTTGCCGTCGTCATCCTTGATCGAGAGATTGCCGCCGCTGGTGGTGGTCATGCCGTAATTGTACAAGCGTGTGAGAGTCGCAACCAGGATGTTGCGCGGATGGGTGTATTGGTTGTAATACATATTAATACCTGCTGGGTGATAAAAAACCGGAGAAAACCGCTTGCTCCGTATTTTTTGGGGTTACCGCCGGGGCCGTTTTTGCCCCGCAATATTAATATACACCCGGAATCCGGCAAATTCAATATTTTTTTATCGAATTGTTTGCGCAAAATTGCCAAACGACTTCCGGCATCGGTAAATTACCGCGAAACCTTGTCAAAATTGCGGGCCGCGTCGGTCAATTTGGGCCACAGCGGGTCATTTTGGGCATCGCTGGCGTTTTCTTTGAGGGCGGTCAAAATCCCGACCGCGTTGGCGGCGTTGGATTTCACCGTGCCGATGTGGCCGTCGGCATACAACACAAGATAATTTTTGTTGTCGCGGACGTTGGGTTTCTCAATTACCAGCGGGAGCATTGAGAGATTGCGGCTCGCGCGCGGTGAGCCGATGATGTTGCCCAAATAAAGATAGCTGGTGTTTTTCTCCGTCAGCGCGCCGTTGGCCTGGGTGGCGTAGGGGTCGGCGGTGGCAATGAAGATCTTTTTGGGCAAGTTAAGCTGGTCGAGCCCGGCCGCTCCGGCTTGCTCCGGAAAGGCGCTGTGATCCTCGGCATAGCTCATCAGTGAGATGCCGATCTGGCCGAGATTGCCCGCCTCCTCGGTGGCGCGCCCGCGCTGGAGGACTTTGCCCAGCACGGTCGAGGGCTCGGCATAACTTACGGCGGCAAACAGAGACAACAAAGCAAAAATACCAATTCTTTTTAACATGATCCTTCTCCTTGATGACTGCCGGTCGCCGCATGATTGCGACAAAAGGGCAATTTGGGTTATAAAAGCAGCATTTCACTCGGTTTTTCGGGCCAAAACAATACCAGTTTAAACTTGGCCGGTGTCATCTTTTCGCCGAAGAGCCGGTAAAATTCGTTGCGGGCAGCCTTGTCGGCAAAGGCCGCTTTGGCCCAGTCGCTGCCGAGCCCGCGATTGACTTTGGACAATAAGGTGTGCGCCGACAAAATCGCCGCGCCGGCCGCAAAAAACGCGGTATGCGGCGCGAGGGCAAAGCAGCCGAAGTCATCGACCAATTTAAGGCCGGGCGCATTCATCTCGGTGCCGACCACCACAGGGATATGGTATTTTTTGCAGCAGTCGATGATTTTATTCATCTCGGCGACGAGTTTTTGCTGTTTTTCCGGGTCGCCGACGTTCCAATTGCGGTCAGGCACAATGTTGAGCATCTCGGCCCCTTTGGCAATGTGGAGCTGCAATAATTTCTCGGGGTCGCTCTCGCCGGCGGTGAGGCCGTTGAGCCAGGCGACGCAGGGAATGGCGCCGCAACCCTTGATGAAATCGTTGAATTCCTCCAGCGCGGGGAAGCTGTCCAGCGTGGGTTTGACATAGCCGACGCCGCCGGCTTTCATGGTTTTGGAGCGGATTTCGCCCTCGAGTTTGACCGGATTGTCAATGAGTTTGCGGGCGGTTTCGGCATCCGCCTTGAGTTTTTGGCCCCAAAAGGCGGCGCGCTGGTCCGCATCCGGATATACCGCCTCGGCCTTTTCGCGGTAGGCCTGACAGACGTGGCGCTCGGTGACATTGCCTTTGGGGGTGAGTTTGACGGCGTCGCGGTCGAAATCAATGGCGATTTCGGTCAAAAAGGCATTGACCTTGTCAACCAGATCGCGGGTGCGCTCATTGGCTTTTTGCCGGAGGTGGCCGGCGAAGGCTTTGCGCGCCGCCGGGACCGTGCCCGAAGGAAATCCGAGGCCGAGATGATAGGCGATCCCGGGCTCGCCGGGCGAGTTGATTTCGGCATCGGCCAGCTCTTTGACGCAGACGCGGCTTTCCATCCCCGCACAATGGCGGACGTCCAACAGCTCGGCGGCGGCAAAAAACTCATCCACCGCATCCAATACGTCAAAGTCGATGGTGCCCGCCGCGTACCAGCCGGAGCTTTTGGCCAGCCAGGCGATTTTGGACGGCGAGAAGCCGTAGCCGTTGTACGAATAAAAGGTGTGGCAATGGAGATTGTTGATCAGCGACTCGGGCTCGAGTTTCACTTTTTTGGCATGCACCAGCTCGGACAACTCCTGCAACGCGCTTTTGCGCACGGCGGCATCCGCCTGATCGATTTCTTTTTCCAGAACTTTGACTTCGTCACTGCTTAACATGGTAAAACACTCCGTTGATTGGGGGTTGCTATTTTTTTGAATCAGGTATGGACAGGATCAAAAACAGTGTAATATAATCCGAAAAGAGTGCAATGCCAACATCTTTTTGTAAATTTTTTTTGAATTTTTTAAAAAAAACGGTTTAAATTGGAAATTTGTGTGCTATACTATAGCATTGTCTGTATCGATTGACAGGCTTTTTTATATATAAAATATCAGGTGGATTATGATAAATTTTTTATCTTCATATAAGTTGCGCGGAGGAAATGTAGTCCTCTGCCGCCTTGGTACTCCGCCTGACTACTCATCGGCAGGCAGGGAGTGCTATGGACAACTTGTTTGACGACAACCGTCACGACGACGAAACAGAAACGGATCAATACGCCTCGGCAGTTCCTCTTGCCGCCCGGCTTCGACCCCGCAATCTCGACGAGTACGTCGGGCAGCGCCATTTGCTCGGCGAGGGCAAACTTTTGCGCCGCGCCATCAATGCCGACCGTTTCAGCTCCATTATTTTATCCGGCCCCCCCGGCGTCGGCAAAACCAGTCTGGCCGAATTGATTGCCGGTCTGACCAATTGCGCCTTTGTCCGTCTCTCGGGTGTGACTTCCACTGTGGCCGATATTCGCAAAGAAATTTCCTATGCCGTCCAGCGCCGCAATGTCAACGGCCGCCGCACCGTCCTGTTTATTGACGAAATTCACCGTTTCAACAAAGCCCAGCAGGACTCGTTGCTCCCCGATGTGGAGAATGGCAACATCCGCTTGATCGGCGCCACCACCCACAATCCCCAGTTTTACGTGGTGGGAGCCTTGCTCTCTCGCTCTTTGCTGTTTGTGCTCCAGGCTCTGGGCGAGGATGATATAAAATTATTGCTTGAGCGGGCGGTCGCCGACGGGCGCGCCTTTGGCAAGCTTAAGGTGGAGATTGCTCCCGGCGCGTTGGACTTTTGGGCCAAGAGCTCGGAGGGGGATGCCCGCCGGGCGCTCAACGCGCTGGAGATCGCGGTCGCGACTTCCGAAGCGGTTGACAACAAGGTGGTGATCGATTTGGCCGTCGCCGAGTCGTCCATCCAAAAGAAAATGATTGCTTACGGCGATGACGGTCATTATGACACCGCCAGCGCCTTTATTAAGAGCATGCGCGGGAGCGATCCCGATGCCGCGGTTTATTATCTGGCCAAAATGCTCCACGCCGGCGAGGACATCCGTTTCATCGCCCGGCGGATTGCGATTTTTGCCGCCGAGGACATCGGCAACGCCGACCCCCGCGCGATCCAAGTGGCCGCCGCCGTCATGCAGACGGTCGATGCGGTCGGGATGCCCGAGGCGAGGATTATTTTGTCGCAGGCCGTCACGTACTGTGCGACCGCGCCCAAGAGCAATGCCGCGTGCGCGGCGATTGATCTGGCGATGGAGGACGTGGCCAAAGACCGGGTGCAGCCGATTCCGGCGCACTTGCGCGACCCCAACTCCACCGGCGGTAAGCAAAACCACCACGGCGAGGGGTATGTTTACCCGCACGCGGTCGGCGGTTTTGCCGTCCAGGAGTACCTGACGGTGCCCAAAAAGTACTATATTCCCAAAGACAGCGGATACGAAAGCAAAATCAAAGAGCGCCTCGATTATCTGGAGGCGGTCAAGAACTATGCTAAAAACTGAAATCCGCCGTCAGTTGATCGGGCTACGATCAAAGTTGACACAGGCGGAACGGGAAGCCGCCTGTCCAAAAATTTTACAAAATATTCGCAGTTTGGAGTGCTATCAAAACGCCCGGCATATCGGCATGTATGCCGCCGATGCCACGGAGGTTGATTTGATGGCGTTGTTGCAGCTTGACCCCGGTAAAATGTTTTATTTTCCGCGGTACGATGCGGCGCAAAAGTGTTACCAAATGGTACATGTCGGCGCGGGATCGGATTTGGTGCCGGGCAAATATAATTTGCTTGAGCCCAAACCGGAGCTGTCGGCGGCGGACTTGGCGTGGACCGATGAGGAGCTCTTGTTTCTCGTCCCCGCGGTGGGGTGCGACCTTTGGGGCAACCGGCTCGGCCGGGGCGGCGGGTTTTATGACCGGCTGCTCGCGGGCAACCGGCGGCCCAAAATTGCGGTGATTTTTGATTGTCAGTTAGTTAAGTACGAGTTGCCGGCATTGGACCACGATATTACGGTGGACTTTGCGGTGACGGAAAAAGAAATAATAAAGAGGAGAATCGATTAATGGACACACAACTGATTGTCGTTGGCAGCATTTTTATGACCATCGGCATTGCGATAGGCATTACTTTGATCAGCTGGTTTCAGCGGCTGCAAAAAGACTCTGCCATCAAAAATGCGGAAAAGGTCCGTCAGGATGCCGTCAAAGAAAGTGAGCACATTTTGCGCGACGCCCGGGTATCCGCCAAGGCCGAAACGCTCAAAATGCTCGAAGAGTGCGAGCAGGAGCTCAAAGAGCGGCGCCGCGAGCAGGGCTCCAATGAGAAGCGTCTGGCCCAGCGCGAGGAGTTGCTCGACAAGCGCGCCGACTCGATGGACGTTAAGATGAAAACCATTGAGAAGCAGGAAAAAGACATTGAGCTCTTGCGTGAGCGTTTGTCCGGCCGCGAGCAGGAGCTCTCCAAGAGCATCTCCCGCCAGATTGACGAATTGGAGCGCATCGCCCAACTGGATCGCGAAAATGCCAAAGAAATGCTGCTGGACAAACTCAAAAACGAAGTCAAAAACGAGTCCGGCTTGATGATCCGCAATTTGTTGGAAGAAGCCAAGGAAAAAAGCGAGCGCGAAGCCCGCCGCATCCTTACTTACGCGATCCAGCGCTATGCCTCCGACTGCACCTATGAGCGGACCACCGCCACCATCCCGCTGCCCACCGATGAGATGAAAGGCCGCATCATCGGCCGCGAAGGCCGCAACATCCGCGCCATCGAAGCCGCCACCGGTGTCAGTATTTTGATCGACGATACCCCCGAAGCGGTGGTGATCTCCTGTTTTGACCCGATCCGCAAAGAGGTCGCGCGCCAGTTGATGGAGCGTTTGATCGGCGACGGCCGCATCCACCCGACCCGCATCGAGGAAATTGCCAAAAAGATCAGCAAAGAGCTCGAAGAAGAGCTCTATCAGGTCGGCGAAGCTGCGGTTTTGGAAGTCGGGCTTCCCGGCGTCCCGCCGGCGATCGTCAAATTGCTCGGCCGCCTCAAGTATCGTTACAGCTTTTCGCAAAACGTGCTCAAGCACTCGCTGGAGACCGCTTACTTTATGGGCATGATTGCCGCCGAGCTCGGGTTGGACGAGCAAAAAGCCAAACGCATCGGTTTATTTCATGACTTGGGCAAAGCGATGGACCACGAGATCGAGGGGCCGCACGCCCAGATCGGCGCCGACATTTTGCGCAAGCATAACGAAAACCGCGAAGTCGTCCACGCTGTGGCCGCTCACCACGGCGAAGTCGAGCCCGAGAGCTTGTATGACATTTTGATCGCCGCCTGTGATACCTTAAGTGCGTCGCGTCCCGGCGCCCGCAGCGAAACCACCGAATTGTACTTGAAGCGTCTGGAGCAATTGGAGACGATTGCCCATGAGTTCTCCGGCGTCGAGAGTTGCTTTGCCTTGCAGGCCGGCCGTGAAATCCGCGTCGTGGTGGTGCCCGAAAAGATCACTGAGGGCGAAGCGCAAGTTTTGGCCAAGGACATCTGCACCCGGATCGAAAACGAGATGACCTATCCCGGGCAGATCAAAGTAACCATCATCCGCGAAACCCGCTCGGTGGAATACGCAAAATGAGCACACTCAGCCGGGTCCGTTTGGAAATTGATTTGGGCAAACTCGCCAACAACGTTCGCGAGTTAAAGCGCCGTGTCAACCCCTGCCGCTTTATGGCGGTATTAAAAGCCAACGCTTACGGACTCGGGGTCACTCCCGTGGCGCAAACGATGACTGATTGCGGCGTCGATTACTTCGGTGTCGCCGAGATCAACGAGGCCATGGAGCTCTTGCCCTTCGGCAAACCCATCCAGATTTTGGGCAATTTGCTGCCGGACGAAATCGCTCCGGCGATTGAGCACGGCATCTTGATCCCGCTCAACGATTATCACTCCGCCAAAAAAATCAGCGACGAGGCGGTGCGGCAAAACAAAACCGCCCGTTGCAGCCTCACCATCGATACCGGGATGGGGCGCTTGGGGATGGTTTCCGATACCGCTTTGACGGACATTTTGCGCATTGTCGCCT
>Ga0066602_10002617_pt1 | contig 10530 bp, 8 predicted proteins | sample Higcelweek5metaG_FD_59481 | JGI IMG/M metagenome (GOLD analysis project Ga0066602, IMG submission 59481) | Freshwater pond sediment microbial communities from the University of Edinburgh, under environmental carbon perturbations - High... | ecosystem: Environmental > Aquatic > Freshwater > Pond...
GAATTTCCTCCAGGGTCATCATCCGCTGGATGGTGATCCGGAAGAGGTTGACCGCGACATCCGCAAACACCGCATCCATCAAGGTCTTGAAAATCTTGTACGCTTCGTTTTTATACTCCACCAGCGGATCTTTTTGGGCGTAAACGCGCAAAGACATGCTGGAGCGCAAATGATCCATCGCATACAAATGCTCCTGCCACAAGCGGTCGATCGCCTGCAAGATGGTATGGCGCGTCACATAGTCGCCCTCCTCGTCGGTCATCATCCGGTTGCGGTTGCGGTAAGCTTCCTCGATCCGGGCGACCAGTTTGGCGGCGAGTTTCTCGGGGTCGGTCAATTCCTGGCCCGCAAGCTCGCTCTCGATTTCCTGCGCCGTGAAGTTCAGCGGAAAGGTGTTGTTCAAATAATAGAGCAGCCGCTCGGTTTTGAATTTTAACGCGGAGTCATCTTTGGTGCCGTCAACCGCCGTGGCGGCGAGCATGACTTGATTTAGCACCACCTGGTCGATGATGCCGAACAAGACCTCGTAGGGGTCCTTGGACAGCAATGCGTCGCGGCGCAATCCGTAGATGATTTCGCGCTGTTTATTCATCACATCGTCGTACTCAAGCGTGCGTTTGCGGATCGAGAAGTGGTGCTGCTCGACGCGGCGCTGCGCGGTTTCGATGGATTTGTTGAGCCACGGGTGTTGAAGCTCGTCGCCCTCCTGCAAGCCGAAACGGTCAAAAATCTTGATGATCCGGTCGGATCCAAAGAGACGCATGAGATTGTCCTCCAAGGACACATAAAATTTGGAGGAGCCCGGGTCGCCTTGACGCGAACAGCGGCCGCGCAACTGGCGGTCGATGCGCCGCGAGTCGTGGCGCGAGCTGCCGATGACATGCAAGCCGCCCAGCTCCTTGACGCCGGGCCCGAGCTTGATGTCGGTCCCGCGCCCGGCCATATTGGTGGCGACCATGACGGCGCCGACATGCCCGGCATTGGCGACAATTTCCGCCTCGGACTGGTGGTTTTTGGCGTTTAACACACTGTGGACGATATTTTTGCGCTTGAGCATGCGCGACAGGATTTCCGAGTCTTCGACCGAGATGGTGCCCAGAAGCACCGGCTGACCCTTGGCGTTGCGCGCGGCGACTTCCTCGACAATGGCGTTGAATTTCTCGCGCTTGGTCTTAAAGATCGAGTCGTTGTCGTCCTTGCGGATGCAGGGGCGGTTGGTCGGGATGACCATCACGTCAAGCTTGTAGATCTGATGAAACTCGGAGGCCTCGGTTTCGGCCGTCCCGGTCATCCCGGCGAGTTTCTCATACATGCGGAAATAGTTTTGGATGGTGATCGTCGCCATCGTCTGCGTTTCCTGCTCGATGGGCACGTCCTCTTTGGCCTCCAGCGCCTGATGCAGCCCGTCGGAGAAGCGGCGGCCGGGCATGAGGCGGCCGGTGTGCTCGTCGACGATCATGATCTTGTTTTCCTGAATGACGTAATGCACATCCTTTTCAAACAAGCAGTAGGCTTTCAACAATTGCGACAAATCGTGCAGCCGCTCGCTTTTGGCAGCGAAATCCTCTTCAAACTTTTTACGCTCCTCGCCGCGCTTGTCCTCGGGGATCTCCGGCGAATTCTCAATCCGGTGGATCTCCTGCAGCAAATCGGGCATGATAAACGCCTGCGGGTCATCCGGCGAAATCGACAGGCGGCCCTTCTCCGTGAGATCGGCCTCGTGGGTCTTTTCGTCAATGGCGAAAAAGAGCTCGCCCTGGACTTGTTGCAGCATCCCGCGGTTGCTGTCGCTGCGGACTTCGCCCTCGAGTTTCTCCATCGCCTTGACGATATCGCCGTCCTCCAAAAGGTGCAGCAATTGCTTGTGGGTCGGCATGCCGAATTTGACGATCAAAAGCTTGAGCAGCGCGTCGCGCTTTTCGCTGTCGGAGAGATTGGGTTTGGCAAGCATCTCTTTGGCTTCGCGCGCCATGCGCGAGCACAGCAGATTTTGCCGGGAATAGAGATCGCCCACCAGCGGTTTGAGGCGGTCAAACTGATGGGTTGACATCGGCACCGGGCCGGAGATGATCAATGGCGTGCGTGCTTCGTCGATCAAAATACTGTCGATTTCGTCGATGATCGCAAAATAGTAATCGCGCTGCACCAGATGAGAGGCCTGATTGGCCATGCCCATGTCGCGCAGGTAGTCAAAGCCGAATTCGCTGTTGGTCCCGTAGGTGATGTCGCACATATATTGCTCGCGGCGCTCGGACGGCGGCTGCATGTTTTGGAGGCAGCCGACGGTAAGACCCAAATAAGTGAAGATATGGCCCATCCACTCGGAGTCGCGCTTGGCCAGATAATCGTTGACGGTCACCAGCTGGCAGTTTTTGCCGGTCAGGGCGTTGAGATACAAGGGCATGGTGGCGACCAATGTTTTGCCTTCGCCGGTGGCCATTTCGGCGATGTTGCGCCGGTGCAGGGCGATCCCGCCGATGAGCTGGACGTCAAAAGGGACCATGTCCCAAACCAAAGTCTGTCCGCAGACCGTGACTTCGGTACCGACCAGACGGCGGCAGGTGTTTTTGACGACGGCAAAAGCTTCGCAGAGGATGTCGTCCAACGTTTCGCCGTTGGCCAGACGCGCTTTGAATTCCGGCGTCTTGGCTTTGAGCTCGTCCTCGGTCAAACTCTGGCAGGAAATTTCGAGCTCATTGATGCGTTTCACCAAGGGCAGGATTTTTTTCAAATCCCGCAGTGATTTGGAACCGAAAATTTTCTTTAAAATATTGGTCAGCATAATTATTTGGATCCCGGCCGGTCGATCGGCTGATTGCCGGCACACATCGGACAATTGTCCGGCTCAAAGGTCGGCAGTGACAGTTTCAAAACACTTTTAAAGGGCACATCAAACTCGGCTTGACCGCCCGAGCGGTCGACAATGACCGCGATCCCGACGATCTCGGCGCCCAATGAGCGGGCAAGATCGATGGTTTCCTGGACGCGGCCGCCTTTGGTGACCACATCCTCGGCCACCAGTACGCGGTCGCCCGGTCTAATGACAAAGCCGCGCTTGAGCACCAGCTTGCCGTCCTCTTTGTCGGCAAAAATCGCTTTGACATGCAAGGCGCGGGCGACTTCCTGACCGACGATCAGGCCGCCGACCGCGGGAGAAATGACCATGTCAATTTTTTCGCCGGCAAACTCTTTGGCGAGGTGGCGGCAGACGGTTTCGGCCTTGTCGGGGTATTGCAGGAGTAAGGCGGCCTGAAAAAAGCGGTTGCTGTGCAAGCCGCTGCGCAGTTGAAAATGCCCGGTGAGGAGGGCGCCGGATTCTTCCAGAATTTTGATGATGTCTTGTTCGTTCATAATAATCTCCAAAAAAAATTGAAGCGGCGATGAAGCTTTCATGCCGCCGAAGTGATGATGTTTAACGAAAGGTGTCCGGGGAGGACGGCTCGACCCAAAGGTGGAAGTCCACCTTGCGGTCGGCAATCTCCAGCGTGATCAACGTATTGAGTCTGGTCAGCAATAACGCATACGGGATTTTGACTTCGCCGTTGGCGACATTGACAGAGACGTTGCTGTCGCCCAAAATGTCTTCGGCCTGACGGATCGCCACAATCAAATTGAGCATCCGGTGAAGCTTGTCCTTGAGTTTGCCGTCAAGCGAGTACGCTTTGTGGCACTTGGGGCAAACCGCCTGAAAATCCCGGCCGGAGATATCCGCCAGATTGAATTTAACAATCCCCTCGCAGCCGTCGAGCAGACAGTGAAAATCAATCTGCGCTTTGGCGCCCAACTCTTGACTCGGGTTTTTGCTCATTAATTATGCTTCTTTCTTGACAATTTCGAGAATGGCAGCCGGGTTGCCGGCGTTGGAAATCAGCTCCTCAATCAATTTGGGATTGCGCAATTTGCGGGAAATGCTGCCCAAAAGCTGCAAGTATGCCTCCTGATTTTCGTCCGGGGCGATGGTAAAAACCACCAGCCGGATCGGCAGATCGTCCTGACTCTGATAATCCTCAATCGGATTTTCGCAGACGCCGATGATGACGTAGGGGTGCAAAATATCATTGACGCGGATGTGGGGCAATGCCAGCATCCCGCCGACGCCGGTGGTCATCATCTGTTCGCGTTTCCAGGTCAGCCGGAAAATCACATCGCGGCTCAGTTTGGTCAAATCCGCGGCGCGGCTGATCAATTGATCCATGATGTCGAGTTTGTTGGTCCCGCCGAGGGACATCACCGACTCTTTGGTTACATACTGTGTGAAGTCATTTTTCATTTTTCTATTTTTCTCCAGAATTGCATCGGTATATATTTCTATTGACACTCGCAAACCTAAAATAACGCATGTTTGCGTGATTTTCAACACTTTTTTTTAATATTTTTTACAAAAACTCCTTTTTCACTACAAAATCCACGATCCGGATGTCCTTGCCATTGACAAACTCGCGGATAATCTGCAATTTTTCGTCACTGATTTCGGAAGTGAGAACAATGTGGTTGATTTTGTGTTTGCGGTAGATTCGGTCAAGGTCGCTGATTGAGCCCAGCACCGGGTGGCCGTGCACGACCATGTCATGCAGCCCCGGATTGTCATCGACGATCCCGACTACTTTAACCTGGGTATCCTGCCAGTTGCGGGTGTTGAAGCACAAATACATCTCCGCTTTGACCCCGCCGCCGACTATCAATACGTGACTGACATCGTTGCCGGTGAGCGCTTTTTGCTTAAATACCCACAGCATCCGCAAGCCGATGTAGGCCATCCCCATCCGGAAGCCGAGGATGATCAAAACCGATGCAAGTGCGTAAATAACCAAAAACTGCAACAGTTTGTCGGTTTCGTTGTGAAAGTAGACAAAGATATAAAAGAGGTAGCTGTCAAGGATCATCGCCAGCAGCAAATACTCAAAAATCCGCAGGATTTCGGTGATGCCGGAGCGGAAAAAGACAATCCGGTACGAGCCAGAGAGAAACAGCACCAAGACCACCGGGACAGTCAAAATCAACAGCTCCCAGGAGAGATTGATGATGTTGACCTTAGAAACCCACATTGCGCCAAGTGAGGCCGCCATCAGCAAAATAAAGTCAATCACCGGCACCGACAGCTGCACCCAAAAGAGTTTGAAGGAATGCCGTTTATTTTTGCCGACCACCAGCCGGGCCGAGTCTAAAAGCTCAATGGTGGCAATTTTACGGATCATCATAAAGCTGAAAAGCAAAATGGCGAAAAATCCCAGCACCGGGATTGTCCGCTCAAAAAACAAAACCATCAACCCCAAAAACGCCACCACGATCGCCAGGGTGTAAATTTTGATCGCGGCCTTGCGCTGGCTGGTGAGATTGTTGAGGATGCGGTGGTGCAAATGCTCTTTGTCGGCAACCATGATGCCGCCCTGACCGGTGGAGAGTTTGCGCACTCCCCGCCGCCACATGGCCAAAAAGACGTCAAACAGCGGCACCCCGGCGGCCAGCGCCGGGATCAACAGCGCCGATAAGGTCACGCTTTTTTCGACATTGATCAAAGAGTACATGGCAAAAAAGAGCCCGAGAAACATGCTGCCGGTATCGCCGAGGAAAATTTTGGCCGGGTTGAAATTATAACGCAAAAAGCCGAGACAGCTCCCGCTCATCACCAGGGGAATGATCAAAATTTCGTTGGGCTGCCCGGTAAAAAACGCCCATGCGGCCAGACACAGCGAAGAGATTGTCGCCAAGCCGGACGCGAGCCCGTCCATTCCGTCAATGAGATTAAAGGCATTGACCAAAATAATCACCCAAAAGACGGTAAAGGCAAGTGAAATGTAACTCGGGAGGCATATTCCGCAAATGTTTTTGATCTGAAAGACAAAGAGCCAGACCAGTACCCCGGTGACAATCTGCATAAAAAGCTTTATTTTGCTCGGGAGGTTGAAGCGGTCGTCAATCAGCCCGGTAATAGTCAGCACCGAGGCCGGGATGGCAAAACGGATGACCAACTCCAAATATTTCTCGTTGGTCAGCCGCTCGGTGTACAGCACCATGATCACAAAAAAAGCCAAAATCACCGCGATGCCGCCGCCGCGCGGGATCGGCGTTTTATGGATCCGCCGGGCGTCCGGCAGGTCCACAAACCCGAGTTTAGGCATAAATCCGATCAGAAACCGTGTCAGAAACAAGGACAAAAGGCAGGCCAGAAACGGGTAAAAGAGCAATTGATAATTGCCTTTTAAAAATTCTGCCGAGAGATTTCCCATGATTGCGCCCGTCTTTTTTTAGATCGTTTCAGTCTTTTTCGCTGTTGCAGATATTGCAGTGCCGGCAATCCAGCCCCTGTGGCGGGATATAGAGTTTGCCGCTTTTGACGGCTTTGCGCTGGTTGAGGTAATTCATCCCGGCCAGCAATGTCCCGACGATGATAAACGCGCCCGGCGCCGCGGAGGCCAGCAAAAAGTCGGTGGTCCAGCCGGGGATGAGCTTGATTTCAAAAATCGCGCCGGAAGTCAGAAACTCGCGGATGCACCCGAGGGAAGTTAACACGAGCGTAAACCCGAGCCCCATGCCGGCACCGTCCAAAATCGAGCGGAAGGCGCCGCTCTTGGAGGCAAATGCTTCGGCGCGGCCGAGCACGATGCAGTTGACGACGATCAGCGGGATAAAGATCCCCAATGCCTTGTACAAGGCGACCGGCGCATAAGCATTCATCAGCATGTCAATGATGGTCACAAAGGTGGCAATAACGACGATGTACACCGGGATGCGGATCTTTTTTGGGACGATTGCGCTGATGAGCGAAATCACCAGATTGCTGCCAATTAATACAAACGTGGTGGCCAAACCCATGCCGAGGCCGTTGGTGCCGTTGTTGGTCACCGCCAGGGTCGGACAGGTCCCCAATACGAGGACCAATACCGGGTTCTCCTGCCACAAGCCTTTGATGAAATCCTGAAAAAATGATACTTTTTTGTCCGCCATGTTATTTTCCTCCCTTGCTCAGGGCTTCGATGATCTTGGCCTTGTTTTTGACAAATGTGCTGTCGGCGCGGTTGACGACCGCGGTCACGGCGCGGCTGGTGATGGTGGCGCCGGTGATGTACTCAATCGTGCCGCCGTCTTTTTTGACTTTCCAGTTGCCGTCGCTGGTTTGGCCCTTAAACTGGTCCAAAATTTTGTTGGGGGGGAGCCCCTCTTGTTTGTCAAACATATTGCCGACGGTCTTTTGCGTTTTGCGCTCGCAGACGTTGGTCCCCAGGCCCGGGGTTTCGGTCTGCTTGGTGATCAATACGGCGATGATTTTGCCGTCCGGCTCAATCCCGATCAGGGCCTCGACCGGCCCCGAGTACCCTTTGGCGGAAGCCTCGGCGGCGACCGCGACGAGTTTGCCGTCTTTGGTGGCGCCCAAAAACTTGACGCCGTCTATTTCGGTGACATTTTCGGACGGCTGGTTGTCAAACGCCGGCAAAATCATTTCCAGCGACTGATTGGTGTTGCGCAATTTGGCCTCGGCGATCGGCTGGGCGACCACATCCGAAAACACGGCCAAAAGCACCCCCGAAATAATCGAGGTCAGGGCCAGAAAGCTGCCCAAAACAAACAAATTTTCGTTATCTTTGAGATTCATGATTGTTACCCTCGCTTTGCCACATAGCCGAAGGGTCGCTGACTGCATAAGCGGTCAATGAGCGGCACCAGGGCATTCATAAAAATAATGGAGAAGCTCACGCCCTCGGGGTAGTTGCCCCAGATGCGAATGACGCTGGCGACCACCCCGCAGCCGATGGCAAAAATCACGCAGCCGGAGTTGGTGATCGGCGATGTCACCATGTCGGTGGCCATAAAGATGGCGCCGATCATCAGACCGCCGGTCAGGATGTGAAACAACGGCGTCGGGGTGACCCCCGGGTGGAAATAGTTGACCGCGCCGGTAATAATCGCCACCGTGCCGATGTAGCACACCGGGACGCGCCAATTGATGAGCTTAAAGCCGATCAGCATCAAGCCGCCGATCAACAGCGCCAGCACGCTGGTTTCGCCGAGGCAGCCGCTCTTTTTGCCGAGAAAAAAGTCCCAGTATTTGCCTTGATCGTCGATGGCCGCAAAGTTGCCCTCGGCTTCAAACCCCTGCCCCAAAATTTTGGGGGTGGTTTTGACGATGCCGAGCGGCGTCGCGCAGCTGACCGCGTCGGGAGCGGTCAGCGCCGCAGGCGGAGTATCGTACATCACGCCCTGGACGACGCACTGGCCTTTGACCGGACCGTCGACACTGAAGCCTGTGACCGGCCCCCAGGTGGTCATCGCCGCCGGAAATGCGATCAACAGACCGACGCGGGCGACCAATGCCGGGTTAAACGGGTTGTGCCCGAGTCCGCCGAAGACCTGCTTGGCCAGCCAAATCGCCAAAAAAGCGCCGATGAGGCAAATGTAATAAGGGATCTCGGCCGAGAGATTCATTGCGAGCAACACGCCGGTGACGACCGCGCTGCAATCGCCGATGGTGTTAAGCACCGGCTTTTTGGCAAAGAAGCACCACAAAGCTTCGGCGCCGACGCAGCAGACGGTGGTAAATAAAATCACCCAAAAAGCGCGCATGCCGAAGAGCAGCACCGAGGCGAATACCGCCGGAAACAACGCCAGCAATACTTTGCACATGATTCGCCGGGTGGTTTCGCAAGTGGAGATGTGCGGCGAAACGCTCAGCATGAGTTTTTCGTCGTCGGGCAATATGATCTGAGATTCGTTTTCGTTAGTATCGCTCATGATTATTTCTTTCTTCTTATTTCAGCTTTGGCGCGGCGCATGTGCTGGACGAGCGGGCGTTTCGCCGGGCAGACGTAGGCGCAGGAGCCGCACTCGAGGCAATCCATGACGTGATTTTCTTTGGCCAAATCGAATTTTTCGCTCTCAATTGCACAGCCGAGCAAACACGGCACCAGATTCATCGGGCAGCCTTGCACGCAGCGGCCGCAACGGATGCAGCTGCCACTGGTGTACTCGACCGACAGCTCGGGGGGCAACAGCAAAATCCCGGAGGTGTTTTTACAGACCGGCACCAGACTGGTGCGCTGGGCGAACCCCATCATGGGCCCGCCTAAAATGAGTTTGCCCGGCTGCCGGGTGACGCCGCCGGCAAGCTCAATGGCTTTGATGACCGGGGTGCCGATGCGCAAGCGCCAGTTGCCCGGGTTTTTAACCACTTCGCCGGTGATGCTGGTGACGCGCTCGACCAGTGGCAGCCCGTTGACCACTGCGTCGGTGACGGCATAAGCGCTGCCGACGTTTTGGACGACGCAACCGGCGTCCATCGGGAGCCCCCCGGCGGGGACGACGCGTTTGGTAATGGCGAGAATCAGTTGTTTCTCCGAGCCCTGGGGGTACTGCACTTTTAAGCTGGCGATTTTGACGCCGTAAGCGCCCGCATATTTTTCCAGCGCCGCAATGGCGTCCGGCTTGTTGACCTCGACCCCGATCCACATTTCTTTGACGTTGAGGATTTTTCCCAAAATGGCGGTGCCGATCACCACTTTTTCGGGCTCCTCGACCATCAGCCGGTGGTCGGCGGTCAAATAAGGCTCGCACTCGGCGGCATTGATGACCAACGTGTCAATCTTCTTTTCGGGCGGCGGCGAGAGCTTGACCGCGCTCGGAAACGCGGCGCCGCCCATCCCGACGATGCCCGCCTCGGCGACGCGCGCCTTGAGGGCGGCCGGATCGCTGTTTTGCCAGTCGAGGGCCGTCATCGGCTCAACGGCCTGGTCGAGCTTGTCGGCGGTGATCTCAATGGCCATTACCGCAGCGCCCATCGGGCCGGGGACTTCGGCAATGGCAGAAACTTTGCCGCTCGTGGGCGCGTGCAAATTGGCGGAGACGAAGCCGTCGGCCTCGGCGATCAATTGATTTTTTTTGACTTCATCGCCGACTTTGACCAAAACTTTGGGCGGTTTGCCGACGTTTTGGCCGACGATGACCTGATATTTGTCAAATAACGGTGCGGTTTGGATCGGCGATTTTTCGCTGAGGGCTTTGCCGTCGCCGGCGGGGTGGATGCCGCCCTTAAAGGTCATGACAGGTTGTTTACTCATTTGGTTTCTTTGCTCCAGTTGGGGTCGCTGATCTCGATCTCGAGGTGCTTGCTCTCGGTGAGCAAACAACCGGTCGGACAGTCGGCCTCGGCAACATTGTTGGCGTCGGCCAGCGGCGCGGCCTGATAGTTGACCGACACTTTAAAGCCCTCGGGCACAAATTGATCGGGCGCGGCTTTGGCACATTTGCGGCAGCCGATGCAGGGCACATTGCAATATTTCTTTTTGACGGGGGCCTTGGCGGGCGAACTGCAATAGACGTGCACTTGCGCGTCCGCGGGCACGAGCTTGATGAGTCTGCGCGGGCACACCGCGACGCAGGCGCCGCAGCCGACGCAGAGCTCGGGGTGGACGATGGCCAGATTGTTGATCATCTCAATCGCGTTAAACGGGCACTTGCGGGCGCAGCTGCTTAAGCCGAGACAGCCGTAGGAGCACCCTTTGGGGCCGCCCGCGACCAGACTTGCCGAAACGCAGTCGG
>Ga0066602_10002626_pt1 | contig 10488 bp, 5 predicted proteins | sample Higcelweek5metaG_FD_59481 | JGI IMG/M metagenome (GOLD analysis project Ga0066602, IMG submission 59481) | Freshwater pond sediment microbial communities from the University of Edinburgh, under environmental carbon perturbations - High... | ecosystem: Environmental > Aquatic > Freshwater > Pond...
CATAAAATATAATATCTAAGTCAAGGGAGATTTTATGAATGAATCATGATGAACCAATAGATCTTTCAAATTTTATAAGTGTGTATGATCCCAACACGGATAAAATGTATTATGGTGGCAATCAGTCTTGGTTTTTGAGTAATACGCGAGCAAGGGCCGGTTGTGGACCTGTCTCAGCGACTAACATACTATTATGCTTTGCAAAGAACAACCCGTTGATCGCCACAAAATTGAAAATACAATTTGAGCAGGGAACCATCATTACTATGCAAAACTATCTGTTTTTTATGAATGATGTTTATGAAACCATGAAAACGTGGGAAGTACCAATACTGAGGAAAATATATGATCGCTGTAAAAGAAATAATGCTTTTTTTCAAAAAATTTCGCCTAACAATGGTCGCAGCATCTGCGGATATATTCGGGGAACTCTGAAATATGCAAGTAAGCATGCTCTTTACTTAAAAAGCCATGCCCTTCCAGCATCTTTCTGTGATTATGAACATGCGCTTTATTTTATCAAACAAGGCTTATCGGAAACTGGATGTGTGGGAATGTTGACTTCTTACAACCAACATTCTCTGACCTTACTACCGGAAGACTGTAGAAGCATTGATGCTTCTTCCTCTATCAAAAAAACTATGCAGAACCATTTTGTTACAATTACAGGGATGATACCAGGTGATTCCCCTAAATTACTAGTATCGACATGGGGTCGCATTGCATTAATTGACTATAGCGAACTTTTTATTTCATGGCAAAGTCGTAAAGCACTTGACAGTGCTCTAATATACTTTACAAGTGATGCATCACAAGAAGACACACAAAAAAGTATAAAAGATGCCGCACAAGTGCTTTGTGCGGCTATTTTTCAAACTATATTCAAAAAATCAAAGACTCCCATTACCCATTAAGCTTCACCTTATCCAAATGCCATATTTCATCTACATACTGCTGTATTGTTCTGTCAGATGTGAATTTCCCCGCACAGGCAATATTAAGAATGGCGCTTTTTGCCCATCTCTTTTCATCCCTATATGCATTCTCTACTTTTCGCTGGGCATCTGCATATGCTTTGAAATCCTTTAAAATAAAGTAAGTATCTGCTTTTGCTGTACTTTGTGTATTTAATAAAGAATTATACAAATCTCTAAACAAATCTGGATCATTTGGTGAATAGAATCCATTAATCAACTGCATCAATACTTTACGAATATCTGGATCGTTATTAAAAACATCAACCGGATTATAAGCACCATTATTTTCATAGTTTATAACTTCATCAGATGAAAGACCAAAGATAAAAGCATTCTCTTCCCCTACTTCTTCTACAATTTCCACGTTAGCACCATCCATCGTTCCAATCGTAAGCGCACCGTTTAACATGAACTTCATATTACCAGTTCCTGAGGCCTCTTTACTAGCCGTTGATATTTGTTCGGAAACATCTGCTGCTGCAAATATTAGCTCTGCATTTGATACGCGATAGTTTTCGATAAACACCACTTTTAACTTACCATTAATAGATGCATCATTATTAACAACATCTGCTACCGTATTTATTAATTTAATCGTAAGCTTGGCAACTCGATATCCTGCTGCCGCTTTTGCACCAAAGATAAAAGTTCTTGGATAAAATGGCATTTCAGGATGCTCTTTTATTTCATTGTATAAGAACATTACATGTAGGATATTCAGTAGCTGGCGCTTATATTCATGCAATCTCTTAACCTGCACATCAAAAATGGAACGTGGGTCAACCACTACCTCATTATGCTTTAAAATATATTTAGCCAGACGAACTTTATTCTTATATTTGATAGTCATAAATTCCTGTTGTGCTTTTGGATCATCTGCAAATACTTCTAATTTTTTTATCTTAGGCAAATCGATTATCCAATCATCGCCTACATGTGCTGTTACCCAATCAGCCAAAAGTGGATTGCCATGCAGTAAGAACCTTCTTTGTGTGATACCATTTGTCTTATTATTAAATTTTTCAGGCATCATCTCATAAAAATCTTTTAACTCCTGTTTTTTTAGTATCTCTGTATGTAATCTTGCAACGCCATTAACAGAAAAACTAGCTACAATAGCAAGGTTTGCCATCTTAACTTGTCCATCATATATGATTGCCATTTCGCGTATTTTTTCCTGTCTACCTGGATATTTTTCCTCAATCTTTATAATAAACCTACGATTAATCTCTTCGATAATCTGATAGATTCTCGGCAACAATCTTGAGAACAACTCGATTGGCCATTTTTCGAGTGCTTCTGACATAATCGTATGGTTTGTATAAGCACACGTTTTATTAGTAATATACCATGCTTCTTCCCATTCAAGGCCATATTCATCCATTAAAATGCGCATAAGTTCCGCAATTGCTACTGTAGGATGTGTATCATTAAGCTGAAATGCGACCTTTTCATAGAACTTTTTAATATCATCGTGCTTGCGCATATATTTGCTTATTGCTTCTTGCACGCTCGCTGAAATAAAGAAATATTGCTGTTTCAATCGAAGTTCTTTCCCCGCATAGTGATTGTCGTTTGGATAAAGAACTTCTACAATATTTTTTGCTAGATTTTCTTGTTCAACGGCCTTCTGATAGTCTCCCTTATCAAATGAATCAAGTTGAAAGCATTCCACTGGTTGCGCATCCCAAATACGAAGTGTATTTACAATCCCATTCCCGTACCCTACGATTGGTAAATCATAAGGAATCGCCTGCACTGACTGGTAATTCTCCTGAACAAATTGCTTTTTCCCAAACTCATCTGTGTTTACACGGATATTACCACCAAATTTAATAATTTTTGTATATTCTAAACGACGGAGTTCAAAAGGATTACCATCTTTTAGCCAATTATCTGGGGCCTCTATTTGATATCCGTCTTTTACCATTTGCATAAACATACCATATTTATACCTAATACCACAGCCATATGCTGCATATCCTAATGTCGCAAGCGAATCAAGAAAACATGCCGCCAATCGTCCGAGTCCACCATTTCCAAGTGCTGCATCTGGTTCTTGATCCTCTATTGCATTAAGATTTAACCCTAATTCATTCAGTGCTTCATTCACTTCCTGATACGCCTTCATATTAATTAGGTCATTACCAAGCGCACGCCCCATCAAGAATTCCATTGATAGATAATAAACTGTTTTCACATCCCTCTTTTCATACTCCTTCTGTGTCTTCAGCCAATTATCAACAATTTGATCTTTAATGGCATAAGCTACAGCTTGAAATATCTGTTGCTCATTAGCCTCCTCTATTGTCTTACGATACAATGTCCTTACATTGTATAATACACTTCTTTTAAACAACTCTTTGTCAAAACGAGGGGTTGTTGTCAGTTTTCTAATCATGATAAACCTCCTACTAGTCACTATACTATATAAGACAGGTAATTTATAACCTGTCTTATATAGTATACCTTGATTGTTATATAAATGCAATTATGGCTTATTCATTTCTATGCTTTTTCTCTACTCCCAAATTGACCTTTTCGCCATTAATGCTCCATTCCTTGCTGTAACCCTTTAATTCTCCTGTAACAATTTCTTCCGCAAGAACTTTTTCTTTTATGGCAACACTATTTCTATTCATAATGGCAGTTATCTTATCATTATCGTTCACATAGACGTCTATATGATCGACCACTTCAAAATCAGCTTCCTTACGCATTGTTTGAATCTTACTGATTATTTCATATACAAATCCTTCCTCAATAAGCTCTGGCGTCAGTTTTGTATCAATAACCACGGTCACTTGATTATCAGCTTCCGTTACATAACCATCCTTCTGTACCATTTCAATTAACAAATCTTCCTCTGCCAGCAACACTTCTACACCATTAATATCAAGCTTAAGACTTCCTGTCTCCTTTAGCATATCCATTGCAGCATTACCATCTAGCACTGCCAGTTCCTTTTGAATTCCACCAAGCTGTTTTCCATATTTAGGACCAACTGTCTTCAATTGAGGTTTAAAATTATAGGATGTAAATTCTCTTACATCATCAGAAAAGATGATTTCCTTTACATTTAATTCTTCGTTTACAATTTGCTTATAAAAATCAGGTAGTATAGACGGCGCTTTAATAAACATTTTTCCAATTGGTTGTCTGTTCTTAATATTTGCTGCATTTCTACAAGCACGTCCCATGACTACCACTCTCAAGACTTCATCCATGTTTTCTTCTAGCTCTTTATCCACAATTCTGTCATCAGCAACTGGGAAATCGCATAAATGGATGCTCTCTGGCGCCCCTTTATCGATGCTACACACAAGGTTTTGATAAATGTCTTCTGTCATAAATGGAATCATCGGTGCTGCAGCTTTACATACGGTTACAATCGCGGTATAAAGCGTCATATAAGCGTTTATCTTATCCTGCTCCATACCCTTTGCCCAAAAACGTTCCCTGCTTCTTCTGACATACCAGTTGCTCATATCATCCACATAATCTTGTAACGCTCTTGCTGCTTCCGGTATTCTGTAATGAGCCAAATTATCATCTACTACTTTTACAAGTGTATTGAGCTTCGATAGCAACCACTTATCCATTACTTGCAGTTTATCATATTCTAGGGAATATTTTGTCGCATCAAATTTATCAATATTAGCATATAATACAAAGAATGCATATGTATTCCACAAGGTGCCCATAAACTTGCGCTGTCCTTCCACTACCGCTTTCCCATGGAAACGATTTGGCAGCCATGGTGCTGAGTTTACATAGAAGTACCAGCGAATTGCATCTGCGCCATAAGTCTCCAGTGCGTCAAACGGATCGACTGCATTTCCCTTGGATTTGCTCATTTTCTGACCATTCTCATCTTGCACATGCCCAAGTACTATTACATTTTCATATGGTGCTTTATTAAATAATAGTGTTGATTCTGCGAGCAATGAATAAAACCACCCTCTTGTCTGATCGACAGCCTCTGAAATAAACTGTGCCGGAAACTGCTTCTCAAATAATTCCTTGTTTTCGAACGGATAATGATGCTGTGCAAATGGCATAGCTCCTGAATCAAACCAACAATCAACCACTTCTGGCACACGTTTCATGGGCTTGCCACATTTAGGACAAACAATTGTAAATTCATCAATATACGGTCTGTGCAGTTCTACTGTCATCGCATCTTCTCGTCCGCTCATTTCCTTTAGTTCTGCACGACTTCCAATCGAATGCATATGTCCACATTCGCATTCCCAAACATTAAGTGGCGTCCCCCAATAACGATTACGTGAAATACTCCAATCCTGAATATTTTCTAACCAGTCACCAAACCGTCCTTTTCCAATGGACTCTGGTATCCAATTTATTGTGTTGTTATTTCTTATTAAATCCTCTTTGACCTCTGTCATTTTAATAAACCAAGACTCACGCGCATAATAAATCAATGGTGTATCACATCTCCAACAATGAGGATAGCTATGCTCAAATTTTGGTGTCGAAAATAATAGATTCTTTTTCTCTAGTGCTTCTAGCACAAGCGGATCCGCCTTCTTACAAAAAACACCTGGCCAATCTGTCTCTATTGTCATCTGCCCTTTCCCGTCTACTAACTGCACAAATGGCAAATCATATTTACGTCCAACCTGCGCATCATCTTCGCCAAATGCACACGCCATATGAACTACTCCTGTACCATCTGTCAATGTGACAAAATTAGCACAAGTAACATAAAATGCTTTCTTATGCTGTTTTTCGCAAACTTCAGCAGTAAAGTTGAAGAGTGGTTCGTATTCCTTGTATTCCAAATCCTTTCCCATATAAGATTCTATAATTTCATATGTCTTTTCATCATTTTCCTGATTTGAAATTCCAGCTAATGTTTTATCTAATAACGCTTCTGCCATATAATAGGTATATCCATCTACGGCCTTTACTTTAGCATAAGTCTCATCTGGATTTACGCATAACGCAACATTAGATGGAAGCGTCCACGGTGTTGTTGTCCACGCAAGAATATATGCATCCTCATCCTTTACTTTAAATCTGACGATGGCAGAACGTTCTTTTACATCTTTATAGCCTTGTGCCACTTCGTGACTCGAAAGTGGTGTCCCACAACGAGGACAATAAGGTACAATTTTAAACCCTTTATATAATAGCCCCTTGTTCCAGATTTCCTTCAGTGCCCACCACTCTGATTCAATAAAATCATCATGATATGTAACATAGGGATTATCCATATCAGCCCAAAATCCAACCGTCGCCGAAAAATCCTCCCACATTCCCTTATACTGCCAAACACTCTCTTTACACTTTGTAATAAATGGATCCAAACCATACTCTTCAATTTGCTCTTTCCCATCAAGTCCTAACATTTTCTCTACTTCCAGTTCCACTGGAAGTCCATGCGTATCCCAACCGGCTTTTCTTGGAACCATCTTTCCCTTCATCGTCTGATATCTTGGAATCATATCTTTGATAACGCGTGTCAGAACATGTCCGATATGAGGCTTTCCATTTGCTGTCGGTGGTCCATCATAAAAGGTGTAGGTTTCCCCTTCCTTCCTGTTGTCCATACTCTTCTCGAAAATATTATTGTTGCTCCAAAATTTCCCTACTTCTTTTTCCCTATCGACAAAATTTAGGTCTGTTGAAACTTTCTTATACATAATTATTCTCCCTTTTTAAATAATCCAATGATAGGCATTATGCCGCCAATTACACAAAAAATCCTCCTCCTATATTAGGACGAGGTCATAATTTCAATATGATTCCCAGTTAACCACCCGATACGACATACTTGGCAACGCTTTGAATTGCTTTTATATGTTTTCCGATAACGGTGGAACGCCGTCAGCACTTACTAATCCCGTAAAATGAATCGCATCCATACAGGCTGTTCAGATAGAGATTCAGAAGTGATGTTCAACTATTTTCTACTTGTACCAATGTACTCGTATCGGACTCTCACCATCTCCGACTCGCTTTACCTTTCAAAAATAATCTACTCTCTTCGTCAACATCTTTATATATATATTATTTATTCTGATAAGGCGATTATACGGTCAATCTCTTGATTTTGTCAAGACTTAGTCATACAGATTGATTTATTTTTCAAATTAACGTATTATAATCATATATTATGACAAGTTTACAATTTTATTTGTATTACAAAAAATTTGAGGCCAGGTAGCAACCACAGGAAATGGCTATTTTATGGAGGACCAGTGACATGAATTACAGTAATCTTACCTTATTAACCGATTTATATGAACTTACAATGATGCAGGGCTACTATAAAAACGCGACCCGCAATGACACCGTTATCTTTGATATGTTTTACCGTAATAATCCTTTAGATAGTGGTTATTCCATCATTGCTGGATTAGATCAGGTGATTGATTATATCAAGAACCTTCATTTTTCAGAAGACGATATTGCTTATCTTAGAACATTAGGAATGTTTGATGACGATTTTCTTTCTTATTTAAGAGATTTTAAATTTTCAGGTAATATTTATTCTATTCCTGAAGGTACAGTCATCTTTCCAAGAGAACCTCTCGTAAAGGTTATTGCTCCTATTATGGAAGCTCAGCTTGTGGAAACAGCTATCTTAAATATCATAAACCATCAAAGTCTTATAGCAACCAAAACCGCACGTGTTGTACAAGCAGCACGTGGTGATGGAATCATGGAATTCGGCTTACGTCGTGCACAAGGACCTGATGCTGGAATTTATGGTGCCCGAGCAGCAATGATAGGCGGTTGTATCGGTACAAGTAATGTACTTGCAGGACAGATGTTTGATGTCCCAGTAAAAGGCACACATGCTCACAGTTGGATTATGAGTTTTCCTGACGAATATACTGCTTTTAAAACTTATGCTGACTTATATCCATCAGCTTGTATTTTATTAGTTGATACCTATGACTCTCTTAAATCTGGTGTACCAAATGCCATTCGCGTTTTTAGCGAAATGCGTGAAGCCGGAGTCCCTCTTACTTTTTATGGAATTCGTTTAGATAGTGGTGACCTTGCTTATTTATCTAAGAAAGCAAGAATCATGCTAGATAAAGCTGGTTTTTCAGATGCAGTCATTTCTGCATCAAATGATTTGGATGAGTTTTTGATTGATAGTTTAAAAGCACAAGGTGCAACAATTACTTCATGGGGTGTTGGCACTAACCTTATTACATCAAAAGATTGGCCAGCATTCGGTGGCGTTTACAAATTAGCTGCCATTATGGATAAAAACGGGACTTTTATTCCCAAAATTAAACTATCTGAAAATACTGAAAAGGTAACAAACCCAGGAAATAAAACCATATATCGGATTTATGAAAAAGATACTGGTAAAATCAAAGCTGATCTCGTATGTCTAGTTGGTGAAGTTCTGAATGAAAATGAACCTTTGTTACTTTTTGATCCTACTGAACCATGGAAGAAAACAAGATTGCATCCCTCTACATATACTATACGTGAGCTTCTTGTCCCTATTTTTATAAAGGGAGAATGTGTCTATACTTCGCCAAAAGTAATGGAAATTAAGAAATACTGCCGTCAGGAGCTTGAAACCCTTTGGGAGGAAACACGACGTCTCATTAACCCACACAAAGTTTACGTTGACCTATCAAAGAATTTGTATGATATGAAAATATCATTATTGGATGAAATGAGTCAGGATTAATAGTTTATCTTATCAAACCTTTTTCCTTCCAATACTTTGTTTCTATTTCGCTCCATCTTATTTTGTCATGCATTTTTGTCATAATCATAAATAGCGTTCTAATTTTTATACTTGGTTTTACCGAACCAGCTATATGATTTATTTTGTTTGCCAGTTTTTGTACTTTTTTATCCCTCTTCCTCTTTTTCTTTTCATTTAGTTCATCCATCGAATTTGCAGCTATCGTAAATGGGAGCATATATGTTCTTCCCACTGCCCACCAGATAAACTGTTCCCGGATGGCTTTCGTCGTTTTACCCGCTCCTGCTCCAGCCGTTGTAGATACGGCTATACCGATTTTACTCCTCATATCCGGATTGGGACGATGAGATATCCATCTGTAGGCCATATGATCAAAAAAAGACTTTAATTGCCCTGACATTCCCATACAGTAATTGGGTGAATCAAATATAATAACATCTGCTTCATCAATTGCATCTACGATTGGAGCTATTTGCTCTCGATGAGGGCATAAATGTTCATCTTCCAAAATACACTTTGTACAACCAACACAATGTCCGGTACCATTTGCTACATATTCCTTGATATCCTCTGGTGCACAATTCAATTGATCTAAAAGCATATGTGTTAACCGATAAGTATTTTTCTTGTGAGATTGTCCATGCATAACTACTACTTTCATTCTCTTAATCCTCCGTTCTTTTATCACGAACTTCTTAAAATTACAGACTTGTATTTCCATTTACCTTGCTTATATCGTATGATGCTAGCAATCGCCGTAATTACCCATGTAAAACCAGTTGCATACCAGATTCCCCACACACCTATTATTGGTATTGCAACTAGTAAAAGTGGAAATACAACTCTTCCTACAACTTCGACAACTCCATTTACCATCGCATAAAATGAATCCCCTGCACCATTTAGCAATCCTCGCGTTGTATAAATCAATCCAAGTGGAAAATACATTGTACTAGTAATCCTTAATGCCAAGCTCCCCACTTTAATAACCGCAGCATCTTTAACAAACAACCGCATAATCCACTCTCCACAGGTCCACGCAAAAAACAACATTATAATGCTAAAGCCTGCAGCCAATATATTGCTTTTATGATAGCCCTTTTTTACTCGTTCCAGCTTATCAGCTCCCATGTTCTGACCTGTAAATGTAGCTATTGCCGCGCCTAAAGAATTAAAGGGTTGTTGTACTAGCTGCTCTATCCTGTTGGTTGCTGTAAAAGCAGCAACCACACTTTCACCAAATCCATTCACTACCACCTGGAGTGCAATGCAAGATACCGCTATCAAAGAGCTTTGCGCTGCTATTGGAACGCCCAGCTTTATACTTCTCTCTATAATTTGTCTATCCATCCTGAGATGTTCTTTTTCTATCTTAAAATATGAATTTTTCATCATCGCGAACACTAATAGACCAACAGCCGCTATCACTTGCGAGATAATAGTTGCATATGCTACTCCTCTGACACCTAATCCAAATTGCCTGACAAATAGCAAATCTAGAATCACATTTATGATACTTGCTATTATTAAAAAAATGAGAGGTGTCTTAGAATCACCCAATGCGCGCAAGATTGCCGCAATAGCATTATATGCTGCAACGCCAAGTATTCCTGCACTTACGATTTTCATATATATGGTAGCATCCTCTAATATGGTTACGGGTGTACGTAATAAAACTAAAATAGGGCGAGCAAATATAACTCCCGCAATACTCATGACAATTCCCGTCACTAATGTTATATATATTGTATTAGCAATAATTTTCTTTACATACTCATCTTCCTTTGCGCCAAAATGCTGTGC
>Ga0066602_10002630_pt1 | contig 10475 bp, 8 predicted proteins | sample Higcelweek5metaG_FD_59481 | JGI IMG/M metagenome (GOLD analysis project Ga0066602, IMG submission 59481) | Freshwater pond sediment microbial communities from the University of Edinburgh, under environmental carbon perturbations - High... | ecosystem: Environmental > Aquatic > Freshwater > Pond...
GGTTTAGCTATCCCCGCATCTTCACAGATTTTCTGAACACCTGTACCTTCATACCCCTTACGTGAAAACAATTCTAGTGCACATCGCAAAATCGCTTCCCTACTATCTTCTTCCTGCATCAAAATCTCCTTTGACTTATTTGTTACATTATATACCGTTCGGTATATAAACGCAAGGATAATTTGTCTGCGAATATTTTTTATAGGATACCGGCGGTCATCTTTGAACTCGTCCTGATCCGTCTCCTCCTACGAGAGCCATTACCTCATCTAAAGAGACAATATTAAAATCGCCTTCTATCGAATGTTTCAGACAGCTCGCGGCCACGGCAAATTCAATTGTTTTTTGAGCAGAAAATTCTTCCAACGATGCATAAATCAAACCAGCACCAAAAGAATCTCCTCCTCCCACGCGGTCTACAATATGCACATCATAGGATTTACTAAAAAAATAATCTATTCCATCATATAACATAGCCGCCCATTTATTATCACTCGCTGAAACAGAACTACGAAGCGTGATTGCCACCTTAGAAAACCCAAATCGTTCTGCAAGCTGCTTTGCAACATCCTTATAACCTTCATGGTTTACACAACCAACTGTAACATCTGTTTTATTTGCTTTGATTCCAAATACATCGTCTGCATCTGCTTCATTTGCGATACAAACATCTACATACTCACAGAGCTTCGCCATGACCTGTCCCGCTTTTTCTTTCGTCCATAACTTTTTTCTATAATTTAAATCACAACTGATTATTACATTCCGTTCTTTTGCTGCTTTACATGCTTCTATACAAATATCAGCAATTCCATCTCCAAGTGCTGGTGTAATACCAGTAAAATGGAACCAGTCTACATCCTTAAATATTTTGTCCCAATTAAAGTCTGCGCTACCTGCTGTAGCTATGGAAGAACCAGCACGGTCATAAATCACTTTGGAAGCTCTTTGGCTTGCGCCTTTTTCTAAAAAATAAATTCCAACACGATCACCACCTCTTGCAATAAAAGATGTATCAACTCCATATCTGCGAAGTGCATTGACACCTGCCTGTCCGATTTCATGCTTTGGAAGTTTGGTCACAAAAGCGGCCTCAACGCCAAAACCCGCCAATGATACAGCAACATTTGCTTCACCTCCGCCATAAGTAGCGCCATATTTGTCAGCTTGAACAAATCGATAGTATCCTTCCGGTGCAAGCCGCAACATAATTTCGCCAAATGTAATAACTCGCTTTCCCATTTTCCGCCTCCTATTTTTTCTGCATTAAATGAAATGCAAATCCGCCAAATTCATCTGCAAAATAAATAGCTGAGAATTGACCCTTTACATCTTGTTTTACAGTATCATAATCAAATTGATAACCACATCTTTCCAGATGATACACTGCCCTTATAATATCATTTGTACAAATCGCTATATGTCCCATTTTACCCAGATACTTTCCCTTCATAATTTCAAGACCATCTCCAACGAAAATAGAACTGCTTCCATTCTTTTTTTGAAAACCAAACAAATTGGAAAGTGAATTCGATAACTGATCGGCTACATTTTCATTTTCCATGTTAATACCAACATGTGCTATTTCAAATCCCAGCATTCGTTCCACCGCCTCTTTGGCAAGCTTAGCAATTCCTGCATAATCTCTAGCTGCAATCATTTCCGGCTTTACCATCCAGCTCCCACCACATGCAATTACTTTCTTATAGCTTAGATATTCATTCAGATTATCAAGGCTTATGCCTCCAGTTGGCATAAACTTTATAGTAGCATATGGTGCAGACATGGCTTTTATCATAGGAAGACCTCCTGCTGCCTCTGCCGGAAAAAACTTTACGACATCAAGTCCTAGTTCCATCGCCTGCTCTATATCACTTGGCGTAGCGCATCCTGGTGTAATTGGTATTTCCTTTTCCAAACAATAGGATACCACCTTAGGATTTAATCCAGGACTTACGATAAATTTTGCTCCGGCATTGATTGCCCGTTCTGCCTGTTCTATTGTTAATACTGTTCCAGCGCCCACCAACATATCCGGACAACCCTCAGCAATTCTATGGATAGATTCCTCTGCTGCATCCGTTCTAAATGTAACTTCTGCGCAAGGGATACCTCCTTCTATGAGTGCCTTTGCTAATGGAACTGCATTCGTAGCATCCTCCAATTTTATTACTGGGACAATTCCTATTTTTGATATTTCTTCTAAAATTATATTCATCCTTTTAGCTTCCTTTACATGAAATTTCCAATACTGTTTTTTTACTTAATGTAATCAGGATATACTTCTCGAATCGCGTTTTCATCATCTTTATAACGAGAGAGATGTTTCTTAATTATCTTTTTAGCAGTATCTGCATCTCTATTATGAATTGCCTCAACAATCGCCCTATGATCAGCTACCAGTTTTAAATCCTTTACAGAACTTAAACTCAGTTTTCGTACTCTGTCAAAATTCAGACTCATATTTTCAATCATACTATATGTCTGTGCCTTATTGCAGATAAGAAACAACCGTTTATGAAATTCATTATCCAATGCAAGCAATTTATCAGGCATTCCATTTTTTAAATAGAATTCCTGCATCAGAACATTTTCCTCTATTCCCATAATATCTTCTGGTTTAGCTGCCTCACAATCAAGTTCTACAACGGCCTGTTCTAATACGAGTCTTACGAAACATACTTCTTCCAACTGCATATAGTCAATCGGTAAAACAAGGCTTCCTTTTTGAGGATATATCTCAATCGTTTTGGCTTTTGCCAATTCAAGCAATGCCTCATGTACCGGTGCCCTAGAAATTCCTAGTCTGCTCGCTAATTCATTTTCGCTTAGCCAGCTTCCAGGTTTTATTTCTAATTGAATAATGTTTTCCTTTAATACACGAAATACATACTCTTTTCCATTTTCCTGTTCAAGTCTATCCGAAGTAATCATAGAGTCTCTCATTCTCCCTATCTGCGTTTTATTTCTGTTTATGGTTCCAATATTTCTAAATAACCAAATATTTTTGTAAGGTTTTCCGAACCGCCCCTGGCCCTACAATCAATTCTGCAAGCATTTTTTCTATTTTATCCGATAATCCTGCTTTACACAAGTCAGTAGCAAACAATGTTGGGTTTGACAAAATAGGCTTTAAATTATCTTTCACGCTTTCCGGATCACCAAATATGATTCCAGAGAGTTCCTTTTGAAGCTGTTCTAACATCGGATCAGAACTTAATTGCATTGTTTTTCCCTGATCATCAATTGCAAGCAAGTATCGCAGCCATCCAGCTATTGAAAGCGGAATATATGTCAGACTCTTTACATCTAGGCTTTCATCCATAATATAAGATTTAATTGTCTCCCCAAAACGAATCGCTATCTTTTGACTTGTATCTGTTGCAATTCTTTGCGGCATATCAGGAACAAATGGGTTTGGCAGACGCTCCTCAATAACTTCTTTGATAAAATCCAATGGATTTAAAATCCCTGGATTAGTCACCACTGGAATACCCTCTACATAGCCAATCTTTTCAATAAATAATATCAAATCAGCATCTTTCATTTCATCTGAAATCCTATCAAATCCAAGCAGACATCCATAAACGGCCAATGCTGTATGCAATGGATTCAAACAAGTTGTCACTTTCATGCGCTCTGTATCATTTACTGTTTGTCGATTCGTAAAGTATACACCTGCGTCCTCCAAATGAGGTCTGCCATTCGGAAACTTATCTTCTATAACTAGATATTGTGGAATTTCTGCATTTACAAACGGTGCTATAAAAGTATTTTTACTTGTCATAATTGGAGCCATATGCAAGATTCCATACTGAGCTAATAATTCTTCTATTACTGCCGCTGGTCTTGGTGTGATTTTATCTATCATGCTCCACGGAAACGAAACTTTGCTCTCATCTTGAAGGTAAGACAAAAATCCATCTTCTACAAACCCTTTCTTCACCCACTCAGAAGCAATATAAGACACTGCTGTTTGCAGTATTTCGCCATTATGACTGCAGTTATCCATACTTACTAGTGCAATTGGGAAAGCACCTGCTTTATAGCGTTCATATACAAGAGTTGTAAGCATGCTCATTGCGTGATGTGGTTTGGATGGTCCATGATCAATATCCAAAATAACCATCGGCATTACTTCATTTTTGATATTTTTTAGTACATAACCCTTCTCTGTTATTGTAAAACTAACCATTTGCAAGGATGGATTTACAAAAATATTTTTTAACCTCTGAAAGCTTGTATCATCCTCACAATTTGCGCGAACTGCTTCTGCTATACTTGCAATTACTTCACTTTGTGTATTGCCATCTGGTTTCAATCCAACAAACAAAGTGAGATTATCGAAAGGATCATATATCTTATCAATAATATCATAATCAAATGTATCCACTGCAACAATTCCGCGGCTCTCAATCCCTTTATTCAACAGCTGTTGCTGCAGTTTTGCAATAAATCCACGAAAAATATTACCCGCTCCAAAATGAATCCAAATTGGATTTTCTTTGGTTTCTGCTGTCATCTTTTCCACGTCATAGGATGGTAATTGGATACCAGCCTTCTTCCAACTCTCTATTTCTTGTAGTCCCTTTATTGATAACTCCATACTTACTTGCTTCCCTTCCTGTCATTTGTCTATAATCCAAAATAGTTTTTAGCATTATTATAAGATATATCCTGTACGATTTTCCCAACTCGTATTTCATCCGCCGGAAATTCACCATTCTCAATTTTATTTCCAATTAGCTCACATAGAATTCGTCTAAAATACTCATGCCTTGTATAGGACAAAAAGCTTCGTGAATCCGTTAACATTCCAATAAAGTTCGCAAGTAATCCCAAATTAGCAAGATTCTCCATTTGTGAAGTCATACCTTCTATATGATCATTGAACCACCAGGCAGATCCCTGTTGGATTTTTCCGCGTATTGCAGATCCCTGAAAGCAACCGATTAAAGTTCCAATTGCGGCATTATCATTTGGATTTAAGCTATAAAGAACTGTTTTAGGTAGTTTTTCTACACTATCCAGAGCGTCCATAAATCCAGTTAACTGCTCAATCGGAACATTATTATAAATACTGTCAAATCCCGTATCTGGACCCATTTTCTTAAAAGACTTTGCATTGTTGTTTCTGGCTGCACCAAAATGCAACTGCATGACCCAATTTCTTTTCGCGTATTCTTCCCCTAAAAACAGCATGCTCTCTGTCTTAAATTGTTCTTCTTCTTCCAGACTAATATTCTCACCACGTAGCCCTTTTTTTAAAATTTTGTTTATTGTTTGTTCATCTGTCGGATGATAAGGAATATACACAAGACCGTGGTCGCTATTACAGCATCCATGTTTTTCAAAAAAATCAAGACGATTGCGAAGTGCCTTCTTGTAATCAGAAAAGCTTGTAATAGAGATTCCTGTCGCTGCAGTTAATTTATCTATATAATCTGCAAATCCAGCATCTTTAATACACATAGCCTTATCAGGCCGCCAAGTAGGAAGAACCTTAACCTGAAAATTTGAATCTTTCAATATTTTTTCATGCCAGAAAAGATTATCAATTGGGTCATCTGTTGTTCCAATCATGGAAACCTTAGATTTTTCAATAATTTTTCTGACTGATAAATCTGTACTTTGAAGTTTTTCATTACAGAGATTCCATACTTCTTCTGCCGTTTCTGCATTTAAATCACCCTTGTAACCAAAATAAGTACGAAGTTCCAAATGACTCCAATGATATAGCGGATTTCCAATTGCTCTTTCTAATGTTTCAGCCCATTTCTGGAATTTTTCACGATCAGAAGCTGCTCCTGTAATAAAATATTCATAAACGCCATTTGTACGCATCTGCCTCCATTTATAATGATCCCCAGCTAGCCATACCTGCGTAATATTTTCAAACTGTCTGTCTTCGGCAATTTCCTGCGGATTGATATGGCAATGATAATCAATAATTGGCATCTTCGCAGCATAATCATGATATAGTTTTTTAGCTGTCTCTGTTGATAGTAAAAAATCCTCATCCATAAATTTTTTCATGAAAATAAGCATCCTTTCCAAATGTTTGTTATAAAGTTACGCCTTGTTTAAAAATAGCCATGTCATAAAAACCATTCTTTTCTGATTTAACCTGTTTTCCAGAAGCTACCTCCATGATTAGCGAAAACAACTCCTTTCCCGCCATCTCAATGTCTGTATTTTCTAAAAGAACTCCTGCATCATAATCAATCCAATTTCCTTTTTTGGTAGCCAGTTCTGTATTAGAAGCAATTTTTAGTGTTGGTACTGGAGCGGCGAACGGTGTTCCTCTTCCTGTTGTAAATAGAATAAGCTGTGCCCCTGATGCTGCCAATGCAGTGGCTGCAACCAAATCGTTTCCCGGTGCACTTAGTAGATTCAGTCCATGTGAACTTACCCTCTCTCCATATAAAAGTACGTCCTGAACTAAACTATTTCCCGCCTTCTGCGTACATCCCAGTGCTTTATCTTCGAGCGTAGATATTCCACCCTCCTTATTTCCTGGTGACGGATTTTCATAGATTGTCTGATGGTTATCAACAAAGTATTGTTTAAAACTATTAATTAACAAAACCATCTTATGAAAAATTTTTTTGTTTTTACACCGATTCATAAGTAATTTTTCAGCCCCAAACATCTCCGGCACCTCAGTCAATATTGTGGTTCCACCTTTATTAACCAACATATCAGAAACTCTTCCTACAATCGGATTTGCAGTAATACCAGAAAATCCATCGCTTCCACCACATTTCAAACCAACTACCAGTTTTTTTACATCAACACTTTGACGCTTCATTTTGGATGCATAAGCAATCAGTTCCTCAAGTAACCTCAGTCCATCCTCTATCTCGTCTTCGCTTTCTTGGCACACCAGAAATTTTACTCTAGAAGGATTATAATCTCCTAAATATTGTAAGATTTCATTAATCCCACTATTCTCGCAGCCAAGGCCAAGCAATAACACACCGCCTGCATTAGGATGCCTTATAAAATCAGCTAATATCTTTCTTGTATTCTCCTGATCTTCTCCCATTTGAGAGCAACCATATGGATGTGTGAAAGCTACGATTTCATCTATGCTTTCTTTTTTCAATGGAATGACCTTAGTAGCAAGCATCTTTGCAATTGAATTCACACACCCTACCGTCGGAATAATCCAAATATCATTTCTAATTCCTACAGAAGCATCTTCTCTTATAAATCCCTTAAAAGTAACACTACTCGTCTCTCTTATGTCTTCCGAACTATCAGCTGATTCTTTACTACACTCTGGTTCATAAGTATAATATAGTAAATCTCCAAGCCCTGTTTGCAGATTATGTGTATGTATCCATTCACCCTCACATACCGCTATCTTTAAATAACCGATTGGCATCCCATACTTGAGAACTACTGCTCCCTCATCCATATCCTGCACTGCCATCTTGTGACCTGCCGGGATTTTTTCCTTTATGGTGATCTCTTTTTTATCAATCAAAACAGTCTCTCCGATTATTAAGTCTCGAACAGCTACTGCTACATTATCACATTCCTGAATCTTTACAATGACTTTCATACTTCTCCCCGCCATTAAGACTAATTAAAATTGTGCTGTATTGCTTCGCTCATTCCAAAAGATCGAATCTCTTCTAAGTATTTCAAAACTACTTCATACACACCCTCCAGCACACTTAGATCTAATCCCCAGAATGCGGTGTTTGAAAGTACCACTTTCACATATTCCGAACTACTTTGATTGCTTTTTTCCATGAAAAAATGCAGTATGTCCTCATCATCACGAATCAGATATTCCTCACCTGCTCTATTTCCCACTAATGCTAAATCTCTCATTTCTCGTCCTGTATAAAAAGCCATTAGAGCTGCTAATGAAAATGCTAGGTGTTGTGGTACCTTATTTTCTTTCTCAAAGTATCCCAAAAAACTTGGCATACATCTCGCCTTCCACTTAGAAACAGAGTTTAAAGAAATAGAAAGAAGTGAATGCTTTACATATGGATTCTTAAAACGCTCAATAACTGCATTTGCAAATGCTACCAGCTCGTCCTCTGGAAGTGTCAACGTACCAATGATCTCATCAAAGATAGTATGATACATGAAATCATAAACATATTTTTTTTCCATAGATTCCAACACACTATTATTGCCGCACAAAAATGATGCTAATACAAAGGAAGTATGTGCTCCATTTAATATCCGAACCTTGCGTTGTTTGTAAGGTCTTTGGTCATTTGTAAAAATAACTGGCAATCCCGCTTTATCCAATGGAAATTCGTCCGATATATCTCTAGGAGATTCAATGACCCACAATGCAAAAGGTTCGGCGGTTACAAGAAGTTCATCCTTATATCCTAACTCCTCCCACATTTCTTCTGCTTCCTCCTTCGGATAACCCGTTACAATACGGTCCACCAAAGTTGAAGTGAAAATGCAGGCCTCCTCAAGCCAATTTTGGAAATCAACCCCTAGATTCCATAATTCTGCCAGTTTCTGTACACACTTCTTTAAATGACTGCCATTATCATCAATCAGTTCTACTGGCAGCACAATGAGTCCTTTTTCTTTATCCCCATGAAAGTACAGATAACGAGTATGTAAAAACTGCGTCAATTTGCCTGGATAAGATTTTGGAGGTGTTAATGTAAGCAAATCTGTTTCCTCATAAATAATTCCGGCTTCTGTTGTATTTGAAATAACAAAACGCAGACTATCCAGTTTTGCATATGCAATGTATTTTTCATATTCAATTGTACTGTCAACTGCATCTGTTACACTAGTAATTGTTCTATTCTGGATTTTTGCTTCTGCATCCACCATTCCTCGTAACGATACCGTATATTGACATTCCTGTTCATGGAATCGATTCAAATCGCCATATGGAATCGGTTTCACTATAATAATATCACCGCTAAAAATATTTTTTTCATTTGCGATATCTATCATATAATCCGCAAATGCACGCAGAAAATTACCCTCCCCAAACTGTATTACTTTGATTGGACGTTTCTTTTTCTCTGTTTTCGTTTTGTTCAACTTTTCCATGCTTTTCTCCTAGAGGATTACACTTTACCCTTAATTTTATCTAGCATATCCCAGCAACCTAACAAATACATAATACCAAGTGCACGGTCATATAAACCATAGCCTGGTCTACACTTCTCGTCCCAGATATGTCTTCCATGGTCTGGACGTATATAGCCAGTAAATCCACACTCATGATATGCTTTCATAATATCTAGAATCCCTGTATCTCCGTCACAATCTCTATGTGAAGCCTCACAAAAATCACCATTTTCAAAATGCTTTACATTACGAATATGTGCAAAGGCGATTCTATCACAATGCTTTCTTACAAAACCTGCTACATCGTTCTTTGGATTGGCACTAAGAGAACCTGAACAGAGTGTCAGACAATTATATGGATCATCAACCATGGTCAATAATCGTTCCACTGACTCCTCATCAATCAATAAACGTGGAATACCAAAAATATCCCATGGTGGATCATCTGGATGAATTGCCATCTTAATATCACACTCGTGACAAGTTGGCATAAGTTTTTCTAAAAAGTATTTCAAATTATCCCACAGCATTTCTTTTGTAACTGGCTTATATGCTTTGAAAAGTTCCTTTAGATTAGCCATTCTCTCCGGCTCCCATCCTGGCATTGTATAACCCTCACATTTTTCTAAAATATACTTTGCCATTTCTTCTGGGTCATCCACTATTTTGTTTTTTTCATAATATAATGCAGTAGATCCGTCACCCATCGGATGAAATAAATCTGTTCTTGTCCAATCAAATATTGGCATAAAATTGTAACAAACTACCTTGACACCAACTTCTTTTAGATTTCTTAGTGTTTGTTTGTAATTTTCAATATATAGGTCCCTTGAAGGAAGTCCAATCTTGATATCATCATGGATATTTACAGATTCCACTACATCCATATTGAAACCATATACATCAATCTGCTCTTTTACTTTTGCAATTTCTTTTTTTCCCCATATTTCTCCAGCTTGTTTTTCATGTAATGCCCACACGATGCCTTCTACTCCAGGAATTTGTTTTATATTTGAAAGAGAGACACTGTCATTTCCTTCTCCGAACCATCGAAAAGTCATCTGCATCTAAAATTTCCTCCTAATAATCATATTACTTCACTAAATTTGGCAACCACATGCTAATGCCAGGAATAAAAGTAACCAATAGCAATGCGATAATCATACATAAATAGAATGGTAATGTTGCTTTTACCAACCGCTCCATCTTTACTCCCGATACCGCTGAACCAATAAACAAAACTGCGCCAACAGGTGGTGTTAATAAACCAATCCCGCAATTTAAAACCATAATGATACCAAACTGTACTGGATCAATTCCAATCGAAGTCGCAATTGGTAGCAATATAGGTGTTGCAATCAAAATAATAGGTGCCATATCCATTATGCAGCCAAGAACTA